>Ga0209259_1000552_pt1 | contig 11478 bp, 8 predicted proteins | sample WorMetGr2BELIZE1_FD_187417 | JGI IMG/M metagenome (GOLD analysis project Ga0209259, IMG submission 187417) | Marine gutless worms symbiont microbial communities from Max Planck institute for Marine Microbiology, Germany - Inanidrilus... ...
CAAATTTTCTGGCCAGACCTACCGGCATCACTAGTAACTTCACCTCTCGGGCATTCTCTGTTTCCGCACCATCTACCTGGAACTCACTGCCTACACAAATTCTCTCGACAAATTCTCAACCTTCAAATGTCAACTAAAGTCCACCTCTTCCAGTCCGCTTTTGCCGCCTAGTCACCCTGTGCCAGCGCCTCAGATTTGTTCTACGATTTTGGTGCTATATAAATTAGTATGTATGTATATGTTGGCTGTCAGATTTCTGATGTTATATGACCACAAATCATTTGTCCAGAGACATTGTGTTGCAGATCCTCTTGAACAACAGTATCTACCTCTGGTGTAGTCTGCCAGGTGACTTCTCGGATGGAATTCGGCCCCTGCGAGTGTCCGTATTCTTAACACTTAACTGATTGTTTTCTGTTGTCTGTGGCCACTGGCCAGTGTAGTTGTCGGCATTTGTCATTCAGTTTGTATTTTGTTGTCGTTTTGTTTCTAGTCTGATTTTGACGTAGCACTTGACGAGCAGCGGCCGTCACTTGCCGAACAAATTGCTGAACGGTTCCTGCAACCTGAGGTTAGTTGATGAACTGTGTGGACACTGACTGCGTTCTGCCTTATTAAATGTGCTAGTCACCAGCATCTGTGTCAAATATCTTTTGTCCTCATATACATTGGGTGAAGAAACGTATGGAATATGAGGTGGAGTGCTCCAGACCAAGAGGTAGACCAATGGAAAGAGGTTGTGCAAAAAGATTGCCAAGCATGTAATTTGAACAAGGAGGATGCTATGGATCGTGGTAGATGGAAGAAGCTGATAAAGATTGGATGATGATCAGGATGGTGGGTGGGTGAGTGTTTCTTCTGGTACCGGCTCACCCAGGTAGTCCCGGACAACGGGCCATGAAATTGTTGTTGTTGTTGTGTACATTGTGTCTGAAAAAAATGACACTGATGTTGCACACTGTAACTTAAACACACATCAACTAATTTTGGTAATTTTTGGTAGTCAAAAATTTTCTAGCATGGTTGTTACAGCGTTCGGCTAAAAATGCTGCTAATGTGGTCAGTGCAATAGGCCAACTAATTTTTGGCAGACATGTTGCGGACAGAGTATGCTATCAAATGGTGATTTGTTATCCCACCTCTCATAATGAGTGTCTCTGCACTACCTGGGAAAACATTGAAATGAAAGTTTGTGTGTTGGGTGGTCTTCAGGAGGTAGTTCTAAGGTTTGAATGTCATCAAAATCGATGAAGCGGTTTTGGTGCTGTGAGGGGGTCAAAATTTGCCTTTCTCATTGGTTTGGCCATTGGCTTATACAAATTGTAACAATGCAGCAAATTAAGGAAGTAATAGCAAACATACATGAGAAATTGAATAAGCTTATGATAGTTCAAACTCCACAGCTGTTACCTGCCAAAAAATATTAAAATTGGTTGATCCACATCGAAATTAGTGTGCTACATCAGTGTCATTTTTTGACACACAGTGTATGTGTCTAGTAACTGACAATTCCAAGACATATTTGTTAGAATAATGTTATTTTGGTGTTAAGTAAGCAGCACGAGTATGCAACTAAATTATTTTAAGCAAGCTGATAAAGCCACATTACTGAGACCAGAATAGGCCCTCTCCATTTTCAGGCCGGATGTCATAGGAGGCAACTAAACCTGGCTTTAGTTTTTTGTGTTTATTTTGTGTTGTAGTACATTTCTTTTCATTGGTGAATGTGTGCTTTAATTGTGTTACGTTTAGTTTTTCCATACCAAGCCAAGAGATTGGCTTGGGGAACGTCTCCAAAATGACATATTTTGTGTTGAGTGGGACATAAAACTTTAACTCAATCAATCAGTCAATCAGCTTGTTCATGTATCTTTTTGTGTTGCCACATGTATTGCTGACAGTTCGTTTAAGAATGTTATTTCATTTGGTTGTTGCATAGATTGTTATTAGATACTGGCATTGAAGAGCCAGTGTAAAGACAGCAGTGCCCCTTCCCTCTGGGCTGGTGGGTCAAGAATGGATGTGGCCAGTGAGTGATCTTCCGTGGTTGCAATGAGTGTTTTAAGTTGCCTTCCGTGCTTTGACACTGTTGGTTGGTTGACAGGAAGAGCATCTGGCCTAGCCAGTTGTCCTCAAAGATGGTGTTGTTGCATAGATTGAGTGTTTGAAATGTGCAGTCATCAGAAGTATTGAACGAGATATGCTCGGAACTGACAAACGAGTGTCTGGAGGCTGTACGACAGAACGCGTCTCGTCGAGAGCTCTTTAGTCAGTGCGTCGAGTGAGTGTTCTGCTTGCCGTGGTTCGTTTCTTGTAAGAAAAGTGTTTGTCTGTAACAAATGTTCAAGGTTGTACAGATTGTAATAGGTACAGCAACGTACCAGTGGCATAGCAGTTTATAAGGCTGTACAATATTTACCGACCGCTTTGTTGGTCCAAGTAGAGCAATCAGTCCGGCATTTATGTATGTCTGTGTAGCTGGACAATAACTTTCAAACTGAATGACTTAGATATTTGGCATGCTGGTTTACCTTGACACTGTATAGGTCAGGTTTGAATGTCAGGATTATTGGTCAAAATTTTATCAAGGTCACAGGAGGAAAACAATGAGCTCGTGAACTGCTGGGATGGCCGAATGTGGCTGAAAAGCAGATGTGAATTGCAAACTGTACACCAGCCAAAAATTTTCTAGCCAAACTGTTACAGCATTTGGCTAAAAATGCTGCTAATATGGTCAGTGAAACCTTATTGAGGGCTCTCTAGTGTAAAATCAGATCATAAACAGCTGTAGATGAGAGAAAGAACTGAACTTGTCCCTGCTGTCTGTTTTTGTCTAGCTTTATGTTTGTGTTTCACTTACTTACTTCATATACATGAAGTGTGTAGAAGTCACCTATATAAACAGCTTGGGAATGCTTGTCTCAATGAAGCACATTATAACCTAAATTGTGGTGAAAGTGCTGTTGAACTCCAACCAATCAACCAGCTTGTGACAATGTTGATTATATGGAAGTTACTGAGAGGTTGTGTCTGAGGGCTTGAATCTGTCACATTTCCCGTCTGTTATTGGATGTTGAGTTCGTCTGTGGATTTGTGAATGTCATTAATTAACCAGTTGTCATTGTCGCTGTTGACAGAATGACTAAGGAGCACTTAAGTGAACAACCATTCCGTGACTTCCTGGAAAGTATGTATTTTAAGCGCTACCTCCAGTGGAAATGGCTTGAAAGGTTAGTAAATACCAATAATGTCGTCATGTGTGGTATGATGTAATCGTGTCTAACTCATTTTTGTAAATGTGTGCTGAAGACAAGCTTTAAAGTTTGTTGAAATCAGTAAATATTACCAACACGTCATTTTTGGTTAAATGGTTGAATAAATTTTGATGTGAAAATTTACCAGTGTACAGAAACTGATTGAAACTGAAAAATCTGAAACTGAAACTAAAACTGAAAACCGTCAAACTAAACTGAAACTTTAAAAAACAGTGACTGAAAACTGCAGTTACACTGATCACTAGTCTGGAATACCTGGAGAATTGGTGAGTTAGACAAAGGTCAGAGAAATGTGAGTGATTTGATGAAGTGTCGGAAAGGTCAGAGAAATGTATGGGTCATTTATAGTGTATTTACTGAACTTCAGTACTTAAGCAAGCCACTGTGATTGACACTAACTTACTACTGGTTTTCCTAGTCATTGTAGGCATTTAATTAAATGTGATATAGCATAATCGTGCCTTTTCAGACAATAAAGACTGGGTTAAGACTGCAGAAAGTGGTACTCATCTTGTCTCGACACCTGCACCGTGATCTCACATTCCATTTGCTGATGGCTTATATTAGCAAATAGTGCACATCTGTTGCTTGTACAGGTGACTGGAAATGTTTGGAATTTTGTGCTCTCTGGGAAGTGGTTACTGCATGTAATTATGTGCTTGTTTTCCCTCTTCCCTCAAGTAGACATCATCGGAGTAATGATGATTGTCTGGAGGATAAGATGGAAAATTATCAGGTCTGTTCTGTGCGGTATTGTGTGCAACAGTTGTGCACAGTGCAATGCACACACATATGAAGAGACATAACAGTTGTTTGATAGTTAGATTTAGCTCTTCTATGGTTATACTGTGTGATACAGTGTATCTGTGTTTGATTTAGCTTTTTGGGATTATTTTGTGTTATAGTTTATTTGTGTATTTGTGCTTTTGTTGCATTAGACTCAGTTTCTTCAGTACTATGCCAAGAGATTGGATAGGAAGACCGTCTCCGAAGTGACCTATTTTGTGACGAGTGGGACATAAAAGCTTAACTCAGTCAATCAATTACGTGCTTGTTTGTCACAGTTTTGATAAGCCGTGTGAAGCAAGGTTTGTAATACTCGTTAGGCATTGTGTGTTTCTGTTGTTGTCAACAGCCAGCCAGTCACCAAATACACGTTCCGCATGTACCGAGTCCTTGGCAAAGGAGGCTTCGGCGAGGTGTGTGCGTGCCAGGTCCGGGCCACCGGCAAGATGTATGCTTGTAAGAAGCTGGAAAAGAAGCGGATAAAGAAGCGCAAGGGAGAAGCAATGGCGCTGAGTGAAAAACAGATCCTACAGAAAGTCAACTCGCACTTTGTTGTGAGTATCTACATGTGTCCGGCTTTTGTTCATGTCATTTTAACGTCGCGTTGTAGTTGTTGCTGCCTGATACCATGAAAAATGTCCACATTAAGGTTGCTGAGGGTGTGGCAGCATCCAGGCCCACAGTTTTGAGGGCCTACAATTTGTGGGAAGTTTGTGGAGAGTTTCGATGTGCTGTATGGCACTACATCTCATTAATTCTAGCAGCAATGCTGTAATAGTAATAAACGTAGTCATGCTTACCGCAATTGCTTAAATGAGTGCATCACTAGGGGCTAGTGGCATTTGTGATGAGATCAGCCATCGTTGCAATTTGTGGCACTGAAGAAGATATTATCAGTTTATTTGACTCACTCATCTGAATTGAGTGTATGGTTATAATTACTGCATGCAGTGAACTGCGTAAGGTTCTGTTTTTGGCACTCTGACTTTTTTGCGTATGAAATATCTCTGGAACCACTGAATGGATTTGCGCCAAATTCACAGGGAATACATGTTTGGTCCCTCGTTCGGATGAGTTTGAATGACAAGGTCAAAGGTCAAGGCACCAGGGACAAAAAATGGCATTTTTCAGCCTTTTCGATGGCATGCGTGCAGTTTATGTTTGGTAAGACATCTTTAGCCTCTAGTTTAATTTTGTTTCCTGAGTTTTAGGAAATAAATTGCTTTATGACTGCAGGATTAGGTGGAACTGGCATCAGCAGCTAGTGTAAATGGATCAGCACCCATTCCATCAGGAATCTGATGGTGGATGAAGAAAGGACAAAGCCAGGCCCACTGGTAGTGGTCTGTCGTAGCAGTAACAGCATTAGGCACATCATTGAAGTTACTCTTAGGTCGGGCCCGCTTAGTACTGGGACGAGTGACCATCTTCAGGCAGGTAAGCCACCTTGATATGCAACCAGCCACCCAGGCCAACTCAGCCTCCTACTATCAGTAGGACGGGAAATGAGTACCAGCTTTAATGTGATGATGCTCTGTGCATGCCTCATTCCAGTTGTGGATAAGCGCATGGGTTGAAGGTAAAACTTTGTAATCCCTCGTTAACACATGCCGTGCCTGAGCACCTTAGAGTTGAGTCTGTTAAGCACTGTACATATGTCCTGTTTACTTACTTATATACATACTTGGTGCTTTGTGTTCCCTTCATTGCTTTGACACTGATGGTTGGGTGGCAGCAAGGACATCCAATCCATAAAACCCCATACCACTAATCACTAGAGGTTCTCTTCGACAACAGATGCAGGAGGAGGACCTGAGGTGGAACCAGCTGACCCAGGTTCACATGGAGAAATGACAATTAAATGGAAGTAGTAATAGTAGTAGTATGAGAGCAGCATGACTGGATGTATTAGTTGTGATGATGAGTGTTGTGGTGATGTTTTGTCAGGTAAATCTGGCGTATGCATTCGAGATGAAGGACGCCCTTTGTCTGGTGTTGACGCTGATGAATGGCGGCGATCTCAAGTTCCACATCCACAACATGGGCAACCCAGGCTTCGAAGAGGAACGTGCCATCTTCTATGCTGCTGAAATTACCTGCGGGTTGAAGCACCTCCATGCAGAGAACATTGTCTACAGGTATTAACATGATTCTTCCGATAGAATTCTGTATTTCTGTTTCACCGTTGAGAATTTAAGTGGTACGGTATATTTACCTTCGCCAAGGAGGTTGTGTTTTCGTCATTGTTTGTCTGTTAGCAGCTTTTCCCAAATTCTTCCAAACGGATTTGCATGAAATTTTCAAGGAAGGTTGGCAATGGGCCAATGAACAAATGCTTAAATTTTGGTGGCGATCTGGATCACAGATGCGGATCCGTATCATGACACTGGTAAGACATGCCTCGGTGGAGGTATGCACTGTCCCAGTGCTTCTACTTTATACTGAGGTCTTTTTACAAGTTGATATGTTGCTGATGTGCAAATGCTAATAATTTGGCTGCTGGAATTGTTGTATTGACTGTGTGTACCACTATTACCACTACTATTTTACAGCCATTATACAGGCTGACCTCAGTTAGTCAGCACCCCCAGTTAAGAAGTGATTGGATTTTGTTGGAGCAAAGTTTTGCTGCTCATGTGTCCTTGCTGACAGCATTGGCTATTAATGACTGTGTAATAAAACACATACCGGTGTGTATATACACAGTCGTGCTGTATTGCAGGGACTTGAAGCCGGAGAATATTCTTTTAGATGATAATGGTGAGTTCATTTGTTGAAGTTGTCTGCTGCTTATTGCTTAATTATTAGACCAACCTGAGATGGTGCAGGTAACACCACTGAGGAGAACTCAGCGTCTTCTCCCTACTCCGAATGCGCTAGTCGCCTTCAGTGCTTTGATGCTGTTGGTTGGGTGACAGGAAAGGCATCCGGCCTGTAAAAAATATGGGGAGATGGTGGAGGTAGGCACTGGTTAGTCCGGATGGAGTGGCGCCCAGCCGGATGGTCAGTGTGTCTCCCTTGCACCATAAAGTCCAGAAGTTCTCTTCTGGCACCGGCTCAACCGGGTGGTCCCGGAAAAAGAGCTGTAAAACGGTTGTGTTAAAACGGTTGTGGTATTAGACCACATCGCCCGTACTACATACGTATATGCGGTCTATTCTTACAGACCGAGTAGCGTGGTCTGTCAGTTGGTCTGTTTGCCACACTAGTGAGCCCTGTAAAAATGGCTGATCGAGATGCTGTTTGGGTTGAGGACTTGGGTGGGCCCAGGGAACCATGTATTAGATGGGGGTCCAGATCCCCCTGGGAAGGGGCAATTTTGAGGGGAAAAGGGTTTCTCATTGTAAAGTATAGGGACACTCTGCGGTCACCTGTGCGATAATGGCTGAACCGATTCTGATGCCGTTTGGATTGTGGGCTCAGAATGGCCCAAGGAATCATGAGTTAGATGGATCCAGATCCCCATGAGATGGGGCAATTTTTGGGGAAAACGTCAACCATTGTAAAGTATAGAGACTTTCTGTCATAAGCTGTGCACAAACAGCTAACCCGATTGATTTGCCATTTGGGTTGTGGACTCGGGTGGGCCGGAGGAAGCACAAGTTCAATCGTATTCGCCAGTTGGCGCCACTGTGCCCACATGGGAGGGTACGTTGGCGCCATCTGGCAAATACGATTCTACCGTCCGTCCATGGCGGTGTTGCGGTCTTATGTCAAATTACTTTGACCACTTGTTATGAGTTGTTACCGACTATTTTGTGGCTGTGTAGTGCAGTCGGTTGGCTGTGTGAGTCTGCATGTCTGCTATCTGGACTTTTGAACATATTGACCCTTGACTTATCAAGGTCAAGGTTATAGATAACTGCAAAGGTCACAGGTGGAAAATTCCTTTTTTGGGTGAAAGTGAGATTGGAAAAACCGTTTCCGGAAATGTGGAAGACAAGTAGCTCAGCTATCACAGAGAGACCGCGCGATCCATGAGTTACTTCGATTCGCAAAATTGTGAAGTGGAATTTTTGAACCACCCTTTTGGGGGGCATAGGGGAAACGTAGATGCTTCATGTGTACATCGTTGGAAGAAGTGTGGTCGATTTCCTATAGGTGATAATTCAACACTTTAGTTAGCACTCACAGCTGCGGAATTGCAAAGTGGCGTTTTTGAGCCACCCTTTGGGGGGACTTAGGGGAAAGGTAGGTGCTTTATCTATACCCCGTTGGAAAGCGCCTGATCGACTTCCTATAAGTGATAAATAAACATTTAGCTAGCTGTTACAGCCGAGGAACTACAAGCCGAAATATCTCCAATTCAGCGCTTCGTCAAGGTGGTGCGTCACTTTTACGCTACATTCGAGGTTGAAGGGTTAGTGTTTCCCCCAAGATCTATGTACCGTTAAATAGGGGAATGAGTGTACTACAACTTTGCCGCTGGAAGTTTTCTCTCAAAGAAACTTTGTAGCACACTTCATTCAATAGAAGTTGACTTTTATTCTAGAAATAGGAATAGTTCGCTTTTTGAGCCACCCTTTGGGAGACTTAGAGGTAACGTACGCACTTCATCTATAGCTCATTGGAAAGCCCATGTACGACTTCCTGTTCGTCATAATGGAACTTTTCGCTAGCTCTTACTGTTGAGACGTTACAGGCGGAAATCTGTCGACGTGAGCCATTTTTGAAGGGGGGTGGGTCACTTCGATCGCCCATTAAAGGTGGAAGTGGACGTCGCCCACCAACCGCTGTTGGGTAGCAGAAAACTAGAAGGATTGCCCTTTCATGTGGTATAAAAATATCGCCAGTAGGTTCTTTGGATTAGTCACAAAGCACGCGTGTGACAGACAGACGGACAGACAGAATTACGACTCCCAAGACCGCGCTAGCATAGCGTCGCGCAGTAAAAAGCAGGGTGAATTGGAAACTGTAAGTAAGTAACGCCACCTGCAAAGTGATCGGTGTGACCTCAAGTGAGGGCTTTTCTGGTCTGAGTCTGCTGTTTGTAAGCTGGAATAGGCTTGTTACCTATGAAAGTCACAGCTGCCTGTCACAGAGCTGATGGCTGTGTTTGACGCAGTGTATGCGGTGTTGGTGCAGTTTCGAGGTGAAAGAGATTGTGCAGAGGTCGGACACAAAGTCCGTGGTAGCCTCAGAACCAAAAGTGAAGATGAAACTGAAACTTTACATGTGGTGAAGATGTTAGTTAGACACATGAACACATACATTGGCTGTCCAGTGTCCAACACCAGAACCTACATCGTCTCTGATATAGCCATATTTGTGCTGAAAATGGATGTTAAACTCCAACTAACTAACTAACCAGAACCTACACCGACACTAATGCACTCTGCCATTTATTGATTTCATTCGTGTCAAGCTGAATGGCTCTCTACTGATAATTCACCAGTGGCTATGCTACCTTCACTCTGCTGAGTCTGCCAACTATTTTGTTGACTATCGAGGCTGCACGCCATGTTTACTGTGTAACTTGCAAAGCTAAAGATAATGTTGAACATAACATATAGTACACAAAAACATAAAATGTTTTTCAAGCCCTGTCAATGTGAGTAGACATACAGAGCAAAGGATCTGCACAAGTTGCATTTGTTAATCAGATGTTAATGATTACATTTTAGTGGTTAAGACAGGAAAACTTGGTTAAGTAACCATTAATTTATGCACCTGATCAAAACCTGCCGACATTGAAGGCACTGAGTGGGAAGATACTTGATATTGTGTTACCTAGCCAGTATCCAGTGAAACTGCATCAGGTCCCCTCCAGTAGACAACATCTAAGCAATGATGACTTTCTGGGCAGTAACAGAGAAGATTGTCAGAAGTGTTCAGTGCTGTATCGTATGCCACACACACATACGCACACACAACCGTTTTACGGCCCTTTTTCCGGGACCTCCCGGCTGAGCCGGTGCCACAAGAGAACTTCTGGACTTTATGGTGCTAGGGAAGATTAACAGAGGCGGACATACTGACCATCTGGCTGGGCGCCACTCCATCCGGACTAACCAGTGCCCATCTCCACCATCCCTACATTTTTTACAGGCCGGATGCCCTTCCTACCGCCCAACCAACAGTGTCAAAGCACTGAAGGCAACACGTTTGTATGCCACAGTTGTGGACATTTGTGTGTGCCGTTCTTACGCATGACCGTTGGTTTAAGTTAAGGTGTTCATGACGTTTTGCTTTATTTTCTTAGCTCGGACCCATTTGCTTGTGTCACGGCTAGTATTTCTATGTGTCTTTGTATACTTTGTGGTTTTTATGTGGTTAGAGTGATTTTGGTCATCAACTGCGATTTCAGTTGCTTACTGGGATTAGTATGATGTTAAATGGTGCTTACTCTCTAGAGGAAACTGCAACGAACCAGTTTAGTGTGTTTTCAGGCAGTGTTATTGTTAGTGGTGTTGTTAGCATGTAACCTGGTACAAGCATGTCTGTGAAAGTGGAATAACTTGGTTGTTACCGACCATTTTAGTAGTCCAGGTAGAGCAGTTGGTTGGGTGTGTGTGTGAGTAGATGATAACTGTTGAACTGCATGACCTTTGACATAGATATTTGGTGTGCTGGTTCTTATTGATGCAGCCCATGTCATGCTCTAAGGTCAAGTTCATAAATCAAAGTTCAAGATCGCCAGAGGAAAAATGTTGCTAGTGTTGTTGGTGTGAGTTTGAGTGATGGCTTTCTAGCTTAGCGTGTTTTTCTGCTGTGTGTCATTAGGTCACGTTCGGATATCTGATCTCGGGCTGGCCATGCAGATTCCAGAAGGTGAAACCATTCGAGGGCGGATGGGAACCGTGGGCTACATGGGTTTGTACACATACATATGTGCATGTTTATGTAAATTAATGTTGTCACACGTCATGGTGGAATGCAATATTCAGTCACTGGCTTGCTGCATACATAATCCAGCATATGACAGTGTCTTTTTTGTGAAATGTTTCTGTGATTTAATGCTGGCCAGTATAACTACATGTTTCATTTTTTGTCTTTTTATCCTTTTACTTTTTGGCCTTCACTTTTTAAACAGATAACATGTCTCAGTAATATAATTGAGGTAAAAGGAAGGTAAGTCAGCTAGACTAGACAGTAGCGTGCAGTGGTCAACAGGCAGTTGTATCTATTGTAGTGTGTTGTGGTTTTAAATTTCTCTGCTTTCATGCAAACTGCATGACGAATGCAGTTCTGAGCTTGATTGACAGGCTGTAATTCATGTTGTAATTTGACCGACAAATCATCTGACGTGATTTATAAAATACAGATGTGCTGCACCAGTTCAGTGGCCATTTTCCAAGTGAAGGGGTCAGCCCGTGGTCTCATGATTCGGAGGCAGAATGATGCAAAGTTTTTGTATGGCTGGATGCAGACCATGGGATTGACTCACTGGACTTTTATCTTTTTTTTCATTAAGGCC
>Ga0209259_1000556_pt1 | contig 11461 bp, 12 predicted proteins | sample WorMetGr2BELIZE1_FD_187417 | JGI IMG/M metagenome (GOLD analysis project Ga0209259, IMG submission 187417) | Marine gutless worms symbiont microbial communities from Max Planck institute for Marine Microbiology, Germany - Inanidrilus... ...
CCGGCCCGCCGCCAGAAAACCCCGGATGGGTTCCCGCCGTCCTCCCCAACCCGCTGGAATTTGCTCGCAATTGGCCCCTCAACCAACGCTGAACCCAGCCGGCAGGTTCGGGCCTGGCCGCAGAGGCTTGGCGATAAAATTTAAGTGTCGGTACACACCTTCGTTAGGTGTCCATCACTAATCAAAAAGTGATATTCCAAAGATAGGGAACATACATACCAGAACGAAGAATTCATCCACGAGTTCCCATCCCGCTCGAACGCCAATTCAAGATCATGAGCAAGTAGTGTGTTCGTTGGTACAGATGCATAAAAGAGTGGACAACAATTAACCTATTCTGCAGGACAGGTGGGCTTTCAGAGGGGTTTCGGCAATCCAGTTTTTATGTGCTAGCTGGAAACGATTTAGACGAGGCGGCAGCTGAAGTGTTCAAAGCCACGCACAGCGAAGCAAAGTTTCTGCATGGTCCGATTGAACGCTTAACCGCACCGCAGTTCCTAAAAGCAGCAGGATCGGCAAAGGGCAAACCCAATTGCCTTACCGGTGGGCCACCCTGTCAAGAGTTCAGCATGTATAACCATCAGAGAGACATGCACGATAAACGCAGCCACTTGTTCCGTGATTATCTACATATCATCAATGGGTTGCTTCCATCGTGGATCATACTTGAAAACGTCACAGGTATTATATCAACCAGAGGCGGTGAAGCAGTAGCAGCCATTCTTGAGTGTCTACAGACATCGGGTTACATGGTCGAATACCGAATTCTGAAAGCAGAGGAATATGGCGTGCCGCAAGAACGACAACGCGTCATCTTTCTCAGTAACAGAGTCGGTTCGCCAATTATTTGGCCAGAAGTAACACACAGGGAAGGGAAATTAGCATTTGTAACGATTGGTGACGCAATTTCAGACCTTCCCAAGTTATCGAACGGCGAGGATCATCGAACGGAAGCAGAATCCGAATATCAGCGAATAATGCGTGAAGGATCGAACCGCACGTTTAATCATGCAGCACCGCGACTCGCGCAGATCAATTTAAAAGGATAAAGCACATTCCGCGGGGTGGTAGCTGGCGTGACATACCAGTAGAGTTGCTGCCAGCCGGAATGAAGAAAGCTCAACGTTGTGACCATACGAAACGATATGGCCGCATGTTATGGGATAGCCTCGCCTGCACAATATTAACGAAGTGCGATCCTCATTGGGGCGCATATATTCATCCCGAACAAGACCGCAGTATTTCCGTTAGGGAGACCACGCGCCCGCAATCGTTTCCTGACCGGTTTGAGTCTCAGGGTTCCCGAACGGAGCAGTATGTCCAGGTCGGCAACGCTGTACCCCCTTTGCTTGGTCGCCAGATTGCCGATGCAGTGAAACTCGCCGTTCTTGGACAGGCTTTTGAGGAAGAACATCCGCACAAAATCGTTAACGCTTAAGAGAAAACAGGGGCGACAGGTGCCCATTTCAGAGATTCTTGGATTCGGGGTCGAAGATACTTCTGAAAGGGCACGTGCAGCCAGACGAGACAACTATTGTCCGTTCAGAAATAGTCCTTGCACGAAATCCAGTAAGATTGATCCTATCGGTGTCTGTAGCCTTTCAAATGGCAATGAAGCCGCTTCATTGTGTCCGGTGCGGTTCGTTGAAGGAAATCGAATATTTAACGATTCTGCGGAGCTCGCCTTTGGTGATGGTGCTAACTATAGAGTATTCCCTGAGATAGGAAAGGTAGACTTCGTGCTTGGCCGTATCGACGGTGGAGAGATTACTAACTTCGCTGCAGTAGAGGTGCAAGCAGTTTACTTTTCCGGTGGTGAGATTCGCACGTCGATGAACTACTTTCTTGAACACGAAACTCTTGATCTAGAGATCTCAAACAGGCGACCAGATTTCCGCTCATCAGCGCAAAAGCGTCTCGTTCCACAGCTACAGCTAAAAGTTCCAGTATTCAGGCGTTGGGGAAAGAAATTTTTTGTTGTAGTAGATACCCAATTTTTCAGAAATCTACCAACTTTCGCGTATACAACGCGCCCGAACAGCGAGGTGACTTAGCTTTGTTATCCGATTGCAAAGTCCGGCACGAACTATTCGATGAAAGACGTTCAGATCGTCTATTCTGAGTGGGACGAAGTGCAGAATTCATTACAAGAGGGCACACCGCCTGAACCAGCGGAGATTGTGGAGGAGCTGCAAACAAGATTGGATGGACCGACGCTGAAAAGGCCACGCGTGTTAAGGGTAGATGATTGATACCGTAACACCACAACGTCGCAGTGAAATCATGACGAACATCTGTTCGAAGGATATGCGGCCAGAGAAAATTGTGCGCAGTACTGCACACCGTCTTGGCTACCGTTTTCGGTTGCACCGCAGAGACTTAGCCGGAAAACCAGACCTCACTTTTCCGAGCCGGAAGAAGGTTGTTTTCGTTCATGGTTGTTTTTGGCACTGGCACGGCAACCCGAATTGCAAAATCGCGCGCATACCTAAATCCAATTCTGACTACTGGATTCCGAAACTTGAGCGGACTCGAGATCGAGATCGCAAACATATCAACCAGCTCGAAAGCCAAGGGTGGGAAGTTTTAGTTATCTGGGAGTGCGAACTTCGAGACGAGGATGCTTTGACAGCCACGCTGCGGAGGTTTCTTGAGGAATAACCTTGAAAGCGAGTCAACAGTGTAGTGAGCAGGCTCACTATTGTTCAGCTATGTCCGACTTGGCAATGTTGCATTGCTTACATCTGAGGATGAGATTCTCCCACACCGTAGATCCACCTCGTGAAAATGGGACGATATGATCGGCTTCCAGGAACGATAGGCCACTTGTTCCTGTGAACACCCTTCCACAATCTGGGCACACATATCCGCCTTTTTGTCCATTAAAGTTCCGTCGGAAGAACGACTCTTTCCATTCCGTTGGAAACAGACGATTACGTGGATCGCAGATGGTGAGGTTTGGAGGAAAATCCTCGTTCATATTCATCATTAAGGATAAGTCTCGAGTATTTTACGGACCAATTCGTAAGCCCTCATGCACTGAGAATATTGTCCCTTTTCTCCACCCCACCGACCTTTTTGTTCAGAATATCCTACTTCAAGCCACTTCTTACCGGCCTGTCTCGGAGTTCGAATAAACTCCCCCAAAGCGTCCCATGCATCATGAGACACATCTCTTAACAACACTCCTTGGTCGGACAAGGCAGCGATCACGAGCGCGAGTTGCTTATATTTATCAACGCTTATACCAGTTAAACCTCGACCGAGAATTTCACACATCCATGACGCAAAACTGTCGAACTGTTCCTGAAGGATGTCCCCTGTTGGGAAGGTATTCAGGCCGTCATGTTCTTCTGTCCAGTGTAGTTGTGCGCAGTAAATATCAAGCGCTCCTTCCGTACTTCCTCGAAAGGCTATGTTTAGGTGTTTTATCTGATCCGGAGTAGCCAACAGATTGTTTAGAGAACTACGGTTCCTTGTAGCTAGGTACCATAGAAACATCTCTGACGGGACCTGACCTCTGGCTTTAAGCTTACCCTCCCACCACTCCGTCCATAGCTGATACGCCTTCTTGGATTTCTCCCAGGGATTCTGTACTCCCTTTTCTTTGGCGTACCTGAGAATCCTATCTCCAGCTTGGCTACATCCATGGAGACCCACCAAGCGGATAAATGTCACAGACTTTGATTTGCTGTAGTAAGAAAGGCGTATATCTTGAGCTGTGAGTGGTGTTCCACCCTCGTTAATCCGGCGGAAAATCTCTAGTTTGGTTCCAATATTGAGGTTCTGCGGCAGGTAAATTATTGTCAATGGGTAGTCATTGAAAGTTGCTTGTAGCTCTTGGCTAAGATCTAAAAACTTATGGCCTCGGTAGTACATACTTTGCGGCGTTAGATAGACCATCGATTCGTCATCGCTCAATGGGAACTGGTTGTCAGCGTACTTCCAGATTGTCGATAGACGTTGTTGCCCATCAACGACCTCAATTTTGCGGTCCTCTCGTTGGAAGAAGAAGAATGCTGGCACAGTAAGATTGTTAAGTATGGACTCGATAAACAGAGATTCCTTTCTCTTGTCCCATTGTTCGGCGTCTCGCTGATAATCTGGGACGACAAGTCGTTGCGAGCGGAGGCGAGCAACTACAGTTTCGATGTTCTCGCTCTGCGAACGCGTTGAGTCTGTAACAATCGGGAGGCTTTCCACGGATTCTTCAACCATGTGCAACATGCATAAAGGGAAAATGTGTACTTTACCAGGGCCATTGCTGAAGGCGTGAGGCTGGCAAGCGCACGCTCGATGCCGGGCATGCCCGACCGTATCATGGCGATCGCCGAAAGCCCTAGTGCCAACACCACCTTGAGATACCGCCTGAGAGGCCCTCAAACACCCAGCAACGGCTTCCCCGCGCCGGTCGGTGGCCCCAGTTCGCGCGGTCGAGATGTCCACCGTCCTGCAGAAAGCCATCTAAACGCCGCCGGAAGCCCTCAGGAATACCAGGGAGGGACCTAGGGTTGATCTCGGGAAGGGCTTCTGGGGGCCTTCTGGGGCCTCCTTTGGGTGCTGTGAGTGCTGTTGGGTGCATGGGAGCGTGGGTTCGGGGAGATGGCCAGCCTCCAAAACCACGCCGTGCCCCTCGATGAGCGCAAGCGCGCCTCGCCGTTGGGAGTGCTCGCCGCCGCTCCCCGGACTGTCGCATTCGGCAATGGCTCTGGACATCTACGCATGGCTCGCACAACGCCTACCACCGGGTACCGCCCCGCAAGCCCCATTATGACACGCTTATGTTTTTGGCTTGTCCCTGCCGGGCAAGCTCACAGGCAAGCACAACGCAAGCAGTTGTTTTGCCTGCACCACCCTTGCTTGATGCGAAAACAATAACAGGCATCTGAAAATCTCCTGTCTGGTGAACAGTACATTAGTTATCTGGTAATCCGATTATCAAAAAGATAATCATAACCAGAATATAACCGATAGCTATCCACCTATAAAGGTAATTGTTGGTTATCCTGCCCTACGGATAACCAAATATACAGTTACCGAATGTTTAGCCCGAAGATAGGACGAAACGGCCTCTCAGAAGCCCGCACAGGCGTTTCCAGGGGTAGGGCAGAGAGATGAGACCCCGAAGGCTAAAGCCGCTACACGGCGTTTTACAGCCGTTCTAAGGGGTCTGAATACTGCAAGCGCAGGGAGGTGGTGAGATGTTCAGTGCACAACCGGATAACCACCGGCCACACTCAGACCACTCAGACGCAGCAGAGACTCGGCGATTGCAGCACCGATGTAGTCCGAGAAACGCTCAAGAAGATCCTTCTTAGCTTTGTACTCAACGACCTTCTCCACTCCGATCAGCTCACGCGCCACATAGCTGCTGCTGCCGAGTCCATCGGCCAAGCCGAGTACCACGCTTTCCTCACCGCTCCAGAAGAGACCGCTGAATACCTCATCGCCACCTTTGAGGCGGTCTCCCCTCCCCCGCGCGGACGACCGCGATGAATTGCCGGTGCAGCTGGTCAAGGATCTCCTGGAGGAACAAGCGCTGCCCCTCGGGCAAGGGCGAGAAGGGATCCAGGATTCCTTTGTCTTGCCCCGACGTTAGCAGACGGCGCTCGATGCCCAACTCCCGGAGTGCCTCAACGAAGCCGAAGGTACTGATGCGCACGCCGATGGAGCCGATCAGGCTCGCCTTGTCCACATAGATTGCATCGGCGGCAACGGCAACATAGTAGCCGCCCGAAGCGCACAGATCCGCCGCCACCGCATAGACCGGGATGTCCGGATGCTTCTTGCGCAGCCGCCGGACCTCATCGTTGATGTAACCGGCCTGGACCGGGCTGCCTCCAGGGCTGTTGATACGCAGAATAATGCCTTTGGTATCGGCATCCTCGTATGCCTTGCGCAAGGCAGTGATAACGCGATCCGCAGCGGCATTGGTCTCCGGGGCGATAGTCGGACATCGTGTTGCTTTGGTTGCGTAACATCACCTGAGCAATCGCGATGTCCTCATCGTTGAGCGCACGTGGCCGGCCATGGGGCCGCCCATTTTCACGGCCTGCCTTTATACCTGCCCGGACACGCTCACGGATTACCGCCCGTTCAAATTCCGCCAGCGCTCCGAAGATCTGAAAGAACAGACGCCCGCCAGCAGTGTTGGCGTCAAGCGATTCAGTGAGTGACCGGAAGCCGACGTTGCGCTCGCTCAACCCGTCTATGGTCTCGATAAGCTGCCGGAGCGATCGTGCCAAACGGTCCAATTTCCACACCACCAAGGTGTCGCCTTCCCTCGCATGACTCAAGGCCAGGGCGAGCTCCGGGCGGTCTCTTTGAGCACCCGACGCTTTTTCCTCGAAGATTCGCTCGCAGCCAGCCGCTGTCAGTGCGTCGAGTTGCAGCTGTGGGTTCTGGTCTTGCGTCGAGACGCGGGCGTAACCGATCAGCATTGCGTTCTCCGGTTCGGGGTTGGTTTCTTCTCAAAAACTTGTGGTAGGTCTATTTTAGATAAAAGTATTTTCAAGGTGCTTTTTGGGAAACTTTCAGGCGGAAAAAATCCCCGCTTCGGGGCCTTCCCGCATTCGATCGAAAACACTACTTTTTGAAATACTGAACCTATGCCGAAACCAAACCTGACAAGGTGCAGCGCGTCGTCGATGACGACACGATTCGAATCGAAGCCACCATCTGGTTGGATCTGAACCAGAGGGCCAAGTTGTGGTTGGACGGCGTGAACATACCGGAGAAGCGAGGGCAGAGGATCTTGGCCTGCGAGAAACAAGCCGGTAAGACGGTGACCGCTTTCACGCTGAATTACAAAAGTTCGTCTGGAAAGTATAGCGGTCGCCCTGGATACCCATCATGTCACCGCACCCTCGGTCTCCGCCGCAATCCACGCAAGATAATCCGGATTACCCTGGATAATTGGCAGGGCCACAATGCCTGGCACATCGTAGCTGTGCAGTGCTTTCACGCGCTCCGTCAGCGCCGGTACCAGGTCATTCCGTGTCTTGGCGATTAGCACAGCCTCAGCCGCCTCCTCAACCGTGCCTTGCCACCAGTAGATCGAGACCATGTCGTCCAGCACATTGACGCAAGCGGCAAGCCGTTCCTCAACCAGCACGCGGCCAATACGCTGCGCCTCCGCTGCGCCGCTGCAGGTCACGTAGACGAAACAGGCATCAGCGTTAACCAAACTCATAGAGGGTTCGTCCTACGGTCGTCGTCGGCGCGACTGGCATCGATCTGAGCATCAACCGCTTCACCACGCTCTCAGGTGGTACGTTCCTTATGCCGCTCAACAGCTTTAAGCGGCATGAGAATGCGCTGCGTAAGGCACAGCAGACCATGAGCCGCAAAACCAGGTTCAGTAAGTACTGGAAGAAAGCGAAAGCCTGTGTCCAGGGTATCCATTCCCGTATCGGCAATGCCTGCCGCGACTTTCGAGCGCGAAACGTGTCGCATGCCCTGACATTTCGTCTCTGCGCACGCCCACGCACACACGCCGACGAAACACTCGGCCCTACGGCTACGCGGGGGTCGTCGCTTTCCTGTGCTCCTCCATCATATTTTCTTTGTGGCTCTTTATGGATTCCAGACTGATCGAAGGGAACGGCGGTCCGTGGCACTCTAACCGATAACAGAACAGGCCATCTTTTCTAAAAAAACAGCAAGTTATACTACAAACCTCTGTCTTTCTGAGAAGTCAAATTTGCGCAAAATATCCTAACCCGTCTGGAATCCATAAAGAGCCAAATCCAAACATGTTTGCCAACGAGCTAAAGGAACTACAAACGGAGCTGATCGCGCATCCCATCTACAACGCCATCGAGACCATGGATGAGCTGCACGAGTTCATGCAGATCCACGTCTTCGCGGTATGGGATTTCATGAGCCTGGCCAAGTGCCTGCAAAATTTCCTGACGTGCGTCCAGGTCCCATGGATTCCCCCGCAAGACGAGGCCTCGGCTCGGCTGATCAACAACATTGTCCTCAACGAGGAATCCGACGTTGATCGCGACGGTAGCCCGGCCAGCCACTTGACCCTCTACCTGAAAGGGATGCGGGAGATCGGTGCGCCGACCCGGATGTTCGACACCTTCTTGGGCCATCTGAAACTGGGATACGGGATCGAGGAGTCCTTCGGGGCGGCGCGCGTGCCCCGCTACGCACGCGAGTTCGTGCATTCGAATCTCAGGTTGGCACAGCAGGGTAGCCGGGAAGAGGTCGCCGGCAACTTCCTGTTCGGTAGAGAAGACTCCATCTCCAAGATGTTCCGAACGCTGCTTGCAACCTGGGGTATTCCCGCCGAGGAGGCACCCGGCATAGTCTACTACCTGGAACGGCACATCGAGCTGGACAGCGAGCAACATGGACCGGCCGCAATGAACATTCTCAAACGGATGGTCGGAGGCGACCGCGACTGCTATACCAGGGCCCTCGCAAGCGCACGCCAGGCGATTCGTGCGCGTATCCGCCTGTGGGACGGAGTCCTCTCCGATATCCGCTCAGCGGCGGAGCGCGGTATAGGTTCAGTATTTCAAAAAGTAGACATTGTGGAACTACCGCTGGCGGTGTCCCTTTGTATGTCCTATAAAAAGCCAAGGCCAACGGCGTTCCCTTTGGGCGACAGCGGGCGTTATCCGACCGGGAGGTGCATGATTTTTTTAGGAAGCAGGAGGCTGGCGTTTTGATCAAGGACTTGATAGGAGTTTTAAGAGTGTATTCAGAGACTCATTCCGGGTCTTGAAACCAGGTGGAAGACTGGCTATCTGCGATGCCAAAAGGAAACTCCGAGATGAACCGCCTCGATACATGGAACCCGTCCCCGTGCGTGTGCCACCACCAGTAAGCAAGATGGCTTGTCAGGACGCCGAACACGACCAGTGCGTTTTCTGCCGACGCGCACCTGATTGCGTGCAACGGATGTTCCGAAAGCGTCACACCTTCATCCAACACATCTGGCGGCGGCCGCAAAAACACATTCAAAAAGTTGTACGCAGTAGGCCCAACGAACACCATCCGGTCATCAGTCTTCGGCGCATCGGCAAGGTTCAGCCTTTCTACTCTCCGCACCGCCTGTTCAAGGCGGCCCCATCGGGCACTCAGCGTGTGCACTGCGGCGGCCTGACGCGTGCCGTCCACTTTCGGTATGCCTGTGCGAATATCTCCGTCGAATTCTGTGAACCGGATACTATTAAACATCGCCGCACGGCTATCGCCCCGCCACTTCCTAAGCGGGCCGCTCGCGAGCACTGCGCTTGTCTCAGACTCATCCCTCGACCACAAAAGGATCGCGTTCCGCGTCTTTACGTCCTCGCCAAACAACGCATGTGGCTCTCTGTCAAAAAACGCAAAGCGCCAATGGCCTGCCGTTTCCTGTATCACCATCCGCGTAGCCATGAACTGCGATCCGATGTTGCACGCAATGGAAAGCGGCAACACGAGCGCACCGGTGCATTCCTTCCTCCTGGCCAAGCGCGTCATCTGCTCAATGAAAGCAAGGTAGATTTCAGCGTTCGCGTGCGGCTTAACCGCCAGAGTTTCGAATATTTTCCCCAGTTCTCCGAGATCAGCGCGATCGCCCAACTTCGCATACGGAGGATTACCGACAATCACTGCCGGTTCTCCCTTGAGTCCCAGAAACAACCTGCGTATCGAAACCCGTTTTCCGATCTCTTCTACCCCGTCACCGGTATCAAGGCTTGTGCCAGCGCCATCGACCCGTAACGTGTCGATACACCCGAGGTTCAACCTCAGCCGCCGCCACACCTCTGCCGGGGTTTTCTGTTGTGCTGGCTCGTCGGCCCAGATATCGGCCAACAGCACAAACGCCGATGCATCGAGCGGACACGGGTCGATATCAGCACCAAAAAGGCATTCTAATGCCAATGAAAACGCACTCTTCTGAAGGTAGCGCTTTCTTAGCTCTTTCAGCGCTGCTCGCAGGAACACTCCTGTTCCGCAGGCAGGGTCGAAAACCGTCGGCGCTCTCTCATCACCTAAAGAATTCAGGCAACCCCTGACCATGTACTCCGCCACGTCGGCCGGCGTGTAGAACACGCCCTCCGCGCGCTTCCGCACTCGGGCAGCCTGGGTGCCCGGATCACGTCTTACACTCAGCCTGCTCCCCGGCCCGTGCGGATCAAGAATGTACGGCAACAGCTCGTAGTAAATGCCTGCATCCGCATCCGCCTGTAGAGCTTTTTCCGCCTGATCTATCGCCTGTCCGGACAGTAAATCCGTCAGTCGTTCCGAACTCCCACCCCGGAAAAACCATTGCTCCGCATCTCGCAATCCGGTCGTCATCGGAATCGCTCGTATTGCGACCCCAACTACCCAAACTGACGCAATCGCCCAGGCAGCCATTTCCGCATCCGTGCGAACCATGTCAGGTGCCGGTTGCCAGCGGAGTGGCGACAACAGTGCCTCCCGAAGCTCACCGCAATTCCTACCTGCAAGTGAGCCTGATAGCACTCCGACAGCCTCACGAATCGGCTCACCGTACTTTTCCGCAACCGTCGTTAGCACATAGCCGCGACGAGGAACGTCGAGACGAAACTGCTCACCTTCCACTGAAGCGGCAGACACGCTCCCCATTCGGACCACGTCCCCGTCTCTCACTTTCAGCGACACTCCGGCCAATCCCGACCTTCTTTAGTAACCCGCATTCTCATTCTCATCGAACAAGCTCGGCTGCATTTCACGCCGCTTCTTCTGCACGTAATCTCGCATGAACTCGCGGATTACCTGCGCCGCCGGACGATCCTCGCTCCGTCATGATCTCTGCTATTTTTAGCGTCGAACTGTGCGTCCGATGTTTTCACTCATGCCACCGCATCCACCATCTTCTCTGCCTCGCGGAGGCGGATTTCGCCGGACATGAGTTCTTGGCAGGAGGAGGTCGCGGATTTCAGCAAGACATTTAGTCTCCTGGCTATTGGTTTTGATCCGCTGAAAAATAGGGCCGGCAAGGTCTACGAAAGCACTGTGAACACACGCGTCGGGAAATAGCGGCAGGTTATTGAATTCACCCTACTGCATCAACTCCTTTCACTTTCCCGTAATTGCACTGGATCGTGGCTCCGAGGGAAGACCTTACGGCACAGCCGATGGGTACCGGCGATCTCACGGCGGCATTCGACCGCCAGGGAAGAGCTCGGACGGTCAGCCCCCCAGCTAGCCGGATTAGGCGCGGGCCAGCGTTTGTGGTAGGTTAGGCAAGCTGCGGAAACCCCGAAGGCTTTCGGGTTCGAGAACAGCACAAAGAGGCCTAAAAGAGAAAACCCGTGTTCAGTTTGCTGACTGAACACGGGCCGATTAACCGTAACAGATTTGAGAGACGCCACGGTCGATGAAAATCCTAACCGTAGATATCCCCTGTTGCAAGCTTTTTCACCACGGGGATTTGGAACGTGACAACGGCCCGCTCCCCGCTCGTCAAGCCAGGGGGTTCTCGTGGGCCGGGCCT
>Ga0209259_1000558_pt1 | contig 11444 bp, 5 predicted proteins | sample WorMetGr2BELIZE1_FD_187417 | JGI IMG/M metagenome (GOLD analysis project Ga0209259, IMG submission 187417) | Marine gutless worms symbiont microbial communities from Max Planck institute for Marine Microbiology, Germany - Inanidrilus... ...
TCCGTTTTTCTCTATCTGTTATAGTTTCCAAGTTATGACGTCATCAGTGACGTCATAATGAGCGATGCAGATTGCACCCCCGGCCGTGAACCACGTAGCATAGCCGCTTGTGATAATTTATAATCTGTTGTACGTTATGCTAGTTTCACACTAGTTTCACAGAGATTTGTTTTACATTTCTTTTTTACTGTTTGTTGTTGGTTTTCTGAGAGTATTTGTTCAATGTGGGGATGGAGTCGTGACTCTTACTTCGTTTTGCTTTTTGTTGTTTAGAAATGCCCTTCTATGAATGTGGGGCCTCAGACTTGTGGGCCCTGTATGGCCGAGCAGTCTGAAGATTCCAGCATTTGGCCCTGTATTCTCTAACACAATATTCATGCTTTATAGTATGCTGATGTGCCATTAAAATTACTCAAGTACACACGAACTGAGCTGATATGTGTTGACTGAAATGTGTTGTGGTCTGTTACGGTTATGGTATTTAAGCAAAAGTAGTTGCCAAAGCCCAACGTTTGAACTTTTTGCTGTTACAGACAAATATTGATGATGATTGTGATATTTGTAAAGCTCTGTATGTTAAGCTTCTTATGCAAGCAGCTGAAATTGTGAATTTAAACTTATTCAATAACATAGGTTTATCAGTTAACAGTAGCATTTGATCAAAATTTTGTTATGTTTAATATCATTTAGGTTTGAAATCCAGTAGCACATGAAAACTAGCATTTCTTTATTCTGGATATGTCTTCTTGTTTTTTCTAAGACAAACTTCACGTCATTGGTATTGCTGTTTTATTCTGCAGTGTGCTGTGTTCTGCAGACTCTGATATATGTACTTTGTTCATATTCTTTCACTTTATTTCCTCCCGTTCATGCCTCAAGAATGCACTGCATACCGTTACTGACCTACCTACCTCCATTTCAGTGTCCATTTTGTAGGTGAACTTTCGTCTCTGATATAGCCGTATTTGTGCTGAAAAGGGACATTAAACTCCAACTAACTAACTGACTAGGTGAACTTTGCCTTCAGTGCTTTGACACCATTAGGTAGGCATCAGAAAGAGCGTCCTGCCTGTAAAAAATTGAATGATGAGGTTCTGGAGCGAGATGCAAATGATTTGCATATTATCCAGCTGATGCCACTGCCACCCTCCTGCTTCAGTACCTCTGCCAAGGAGGATATGTAATCGTTGTCTGTCTGTCTGTCTGTTAGCAACTTTGCGCAAAATCTTTGCGACACTGGTAAGACATGCCTTGGCAAAGATATGCGCTGTCCCAGTGCTTCTAGCGTTTTATCTTTCTGGTGCCGATGCCAGCTTACCCAGGTTGTCCTGGAAAAGAGGCTGTTAAATGGGTGTCTGTGTCTGTCTTTCTAGGTGAGCCTGGGTTTGCCAGTTCTCTTTCAGTTTCCTTACTCTGCTTGTTCTGGAACAGAACCTTTGGGGATAAGTGGCTCAGGTTTTTTACGGGCCAAATGCCCTTTCTGTCACCCAGCCAACAGTGTCAAAACACTGAAGGAAACTCACAGCACTGACCCCGACCAGTGGCCTGACCGAATCCTTTCTTCACTTATCGCCAGACTCCTGAGGGAGTCGACTGATGGCAGTACCACTGCAGAATACTATAATGACAAAATATTTTACAGAGATGCATTTGCAATGAAATGTGTGCTGTAGTTGTGAATTTGTGTGTTCGTAGGTAATCGTAGACTGGATGAGTGGGTCCCAATGAGTCGGTTTGAGTCGTTGGAGAAGTACGGCATCGATACGTATCACAATGGCCTGCATTCAGCAGTCGGCCTGGATCTCGTACACGGCGGCGACCGCAAGATCACGAGAAATCAGAAACGGAAACACGATGCCATCAATCACGTCCAGATGGTGTGTTTTAGTCGCACGTCAGAATATCACAGCTCCTAAAGAGTGCGATACTGATGAAGCTGTTGTATCCGTCTGTCTGCTGTTGTGTCTGTCTGTCTGTCTGTCTTGCTGTTATTGTGTTAAAATGAGTGAACCAGTCATCAAGCAGTTAATGCTGCATTGCACAGCAGTCCCGAGATGGCAGCCCTTATTACCCACTGGTATCCAGAATATCCTCCAGATCACTTCCAAAATTTAACCAACTTTTTTGCACATATTATACCAATTCCCCAATTCTTTAGGTCATTTGTCCAGCGATGACCTAATAAATTGGAACTGAGGGCTGTCTGTCCATACATCCTTCATCAGTCTGTCCACAAAAAGTTTTTCCGATTTTGATCTCATTTGGTGTGTGGGTAGACCTCGACCGGATATGTGCACCAGTGTGACTTCGAGCCGATGCAAGGTCAAGATCAAGGTCACTGAGCTTCTGAAGTTCCCAAAATTGCACTTTTCTAGGTCTATCTCCTCCGCCATTTTGGCGTGGAGCTCAAAACTGATGGTTGGTTGTGATAATATGGGACCTGGTCTGCAGCTTGTCAGCAAGCTATCACGACTTCAAACTTCACGGAATGTTGATATTACAGCATTTTCAAAGGGCCATATTACTGTATTACTTGAGGCTAGAGTCACATGGTCGGGTATGCTGGTAGTCCTATATGTGTTGTGCATGCTGATGTGACCTTGATCCGATACAAGGTCAGGGTCAAGGTCACACACCATTGACCGTCAGCCCCCTTCCAGGGCCTTTTTAAAATCCACCCAGAACCTTTTGCGTTATCCAGCTAACAAACAGGCAAACATGGGCCAAAAACATAATCCCTGCCAAGATGTGGCATAGGTAGCAACAACAAAAGTGGAATTCAAAATCCTGTTCCAGTAATGCTCAGAAGTTGTTTGAATGCCTGGAGACCTTTGGCACCGCACGCAAAGTAAAGTGTATAGGACAAAGTACTTTGTAAAGTAAAGTGCTTTGAAATGAGAGCTCATCTCTAAAGTGCTCGGGTATGGCATGTGTTAATGAGGGATCACACAATTTTACCTGCCACCCACACATTTATCCACAAATGGAATGAGCCATTTCTGTCTATAGTGTGTCTTATATACCGTGCACTGTGTACAATCACAGAAAACAGACTTGTTGAATGAAAGCAGACAGTTGCAGTGACGTTTGCAAAAATACATTTTCGTCACTTTTGAATTTATAATTGCAGAGTCTGGCAGAAATGGATGCTCAAACTGCAGCTCTGGAAAAAGAGCATGAAGCAGTAAGTTCACGATGATTATTTATTTAGTTGTTGTTTGCTGAGCATGAGTCATGCTTGGAGTGAGTAGACGTACCACGATGATAGTGAAGTTTTGTTTTTCTCTTGAGCCATGTCTTTTTCTCTTCAGTGGTTTGACACTGTTGTTTGGTTGACAGGAAGGGCATCTGATCTGTAGAATCTGCTTCAGTTATCCCACAAGATTCTGTTTTGGGGGACTGCAGCCCAGCGTGGAGTAAATTCAGAAAAGAAGGCAGGTTAAAGAGAAACTTGAGTACAGTATGGTATGTTGTATGTGTATTATGTCAGTAACGTTTCCCTGTGTCGGCTCTCGGGCTGTAAGAACAGGCCCGGTATGTTTCCAGGCCATGCGTCATACAAGGTGACCAAACCTGGCTTCAGTTTTTACATCTCGAGTGAGGCGTAGCCGCATAGCCGAAGTGAGATGTATAGTGATCGCGGCCGTCTGTGTGTCTGTCTGTCCCTCGCCACATCCCCACACTACTGCACGGACTGGATGTGAGTCGGGGGAATGGTAGGGGTGCCCTCTAGTAGTTGTGCCCTGTTGTGCGGATTTGCAATCGGTGCACGGGTTTCATTGCTATGACAACATAGCACTGAACGTGAAGTGTCTGAGTGCATGTACTCGCTCTGTGCCTGGTTTAATCTTTGTGTTACAGTATCTTTCAGTTTATCGGTGCATTATTGTGTCTGGTTTAGTTTCTTTGACACTGTGCTAAGTGCCTGGCTGGGAAGAACGTCTGTGAAGTGGCTGTTTTTTTGTGTTGAGTGGGAAGTGTAACCTTAACTCAAGTCAGTTAGTGTCAGTACTGCTGTTTGGTTGGTTGGTTGAATGCAGTGATGTAGTCAGTATTTCTGATGGGATAAGCTTAAATATGTAAGGGCCAAACGTGGACTATAGATGAGTAAAGCAAAGAAAGAGATGGTTGCATACTGCTATGCTGTTGGTTGCTTATGACAGATAACTAAGGTGAAGTATATTGACAAGGTCCAGATTGGCAAGTATGAGATCGACACGTGGTACTTCTCTCCATATCCAGAAGAATACGGAAAGCAAACGAAGCTGTGGATATGTGAGTGGTGTCTAAAGTACATGAAGCTGGAAAAATCTTACCGATATCACATGGTTAGCTTTGCATCGTGCATTTTGCACAGTTTTTATCAGGTGTTATTGGTCTCGTTATTGTGCTACAATCTAATGTGTATTGGCTGTGCCAGTAATGTGAATCCATATCCATTAGTCAGCGTTGGTTTTATGTGTGAGGAATAATTAAATGTCAGTCAGAAACTTGTTATTTGGGAAGCCAGATAACTTAAACATTGAATTTAGGATTTCAGGTGGTGTGACACTGGCTTCCGTGGCTTAACTTCAGTAAATAACAGGTAATGCATGTCTGGTTTTTCTGTGGATAGATCTCATCCACAGTGAATGGAGTTTCAGGGTTGTTTTATCTTTATAGCTGCATCTGTGGTCTTTCACCTGAGAGCTGGTGGATTTGTGCCTGATTGTTTCTGTGGGATAAACTAGTTAGTATTTGTCCCGTGTGGGTCCTGGGGCTGTAAGTAAGTGGGTAAGTGCCTAGAAGTAAGTAAGTAAGTAATGAAATGCCAAAATAAGAATAGGCCATCCCCATTTTCAGGTGAGATGTCATAAGAGGCGATGAAACCTGGCGTTTTTTGTGTTTATTTTGTGTTGTACTACTATTAACATCACAAGTGTCTGTGAGTGAGTGATGGAAGTGAGCGCCTTATATGGGCGCCTTAGATGTGGCTGGCTGGGCATGGTCCTTGCACGGCAAGCAGACCTGAGTGGCAGGCTGGGCACAACAGGTCGGTGCGCGTCGACTGCGGGGCATTATAGTTTCTTTTGATTGGCGCTTTTGTTGTGTTAGGTTTAATGTTGTGTTAGGTTTAGTTTTTCCATACCAAGCCAAGAGATTGGCTTGGGAAACGTCTCCAAAATGACCTATTTTGTGTTGAGTGGGACGTAAAACCTTAATCAGTCAGTCAACCAGTTACATTGAGGCTTTTTGCGAGATGTCAGATTACTTGGTAATCTTTGTCCCAGGAATGGTGTCTTGCACACATATTAACAGTCATTTTCCAGACGAACCAGGCCCTCTAATTTTCTTTCGCCGCGTGTTCCAGAGGAGAATCTCTGTGGATAATTGGCATACTTTTACAGGCTAGCTAGATGTCATTACTGTTACCCAAGCAATGGCACCTAGCATGCACGGAAATGCTGTTCTAGCAGTATCTGAAGATGGAGATCATGAAGTCAGCCGACATGGCCTCTGTCAAGTACTTAAGTTGCTGCTCAGATAGAAATCTGGGTGTAAGATCGTTACATTTTACCTGACTTGTGGTGCTCTGTTGTAGACTGAGTGCACTTGGCGGTATCCTCCAGGCAAGGAGATCTATCGAAAGCTGTCATTGTCACTGTATGAAGTCGACGGCAGAGAACAGAAGGTTTGAGTCGATTTGTCAAGTGCTAACAGACATATATAAACTGTAATGGAGCCAATATAAAAGTCGTTTTTCACCTGTCAGGTAGTTCATAATGACTGAAAAATTATGGAGAGTCATCTCATTAAGTGCCATTATTTGAATGATCTACATATGCTTATTTGCCAGTTATTAATAATTTCGGATTAATTAGTAATATACACAGTCTGATATTGTATACAATTTCTGCCTTGATAAATGTGTATTTGTTTGTAAATGTGATTGAAATAACGGCCGGTTTATGAGGTTAATGCAGATGTGAACTGCGTTGCAGCTATACTGCCAGAACCTGTGCTTGCTTGCAAAACTGTTCCTCGATCATAAGACTCTATACTTCGACGTCGAGCCATTTCTCTTCTACATTCTGACAGAGGTCGATCGGCAGGGTGCTCATGTTGTTGGCTACTTCTCAAAGGTTGGCATCAGTTGCTGCACGACTTGTGTCCTTTTTCTGCAGAAAAGCTTGTACTGCTTGTCTCCATTTGTAGATGTTCATACGTTTTTCTGAAATAACTGCACCATCTGCTTGAAAAGTGTATAGCTAGATTCTTGGAACGTTAAACGTTATGTAACTGTGTTATGTTAATACTTGGTTATTTGTTGTGCAAATATCGCTGTGATAAAAATTAATGTAATGTGTCACTTACTAATGCACAATACTTCGTAAGTGCTTTGGCACTGTTTGGACAAGAGGAAGGGTGTCTGGCCTGAAAAACCTGCTTCATTTATCTTGAGAGATTCTGTTATGGGACTGGTGGTGTAATGGTTAGGACGTTTGACTCGTGACTCAAAGGGTTGCTGTTCGACTCCCAGCTGTTACGCTTCAGGTAACGACCTTAGGCAAGTTGTTCACACACGCCTGTGTCACCAAGCAATATGAATTGGTACCAGTACCAGTCAAAGGGTGACAATGCCCTACGGCTGGGAAGGTAACCATAAGTCTGGCGTTGCACTGGCCATGCATCAAAGACTTCAGTGGTTAATCCACCTATGGGCTCAGCCTGGATTTATTCCTTACCAGTGGTGGCACATTTCCACTAATTAGCGAAGCTAACTTTTTCATTAGCGGATTACCGGTTCCGCTAATTTTGACAACCGTTAGCGGACCAATTAGCTTCCGCTAAATTTAGTTCTGATAGCTTTAAGTCCACTAACATTTTTCTCACGGGTAAATCAAATAAAGTTTTAGCTTTTAGTGGTCAAACCTTTATCTTACCTTTTCCATGCCGATTAAATGAACAATATGCTTCTGTCCCACCGTTTCTGGATAGCCACAGAAGACACTTTGTCATTTGAAGATGTACATTATGCGGCGCACTGCTGAAGTTCAACACCACCATCCTATCCAGTGCTGCAGTTGAATGCCTGTTCTCGATAGGGAGGGACATCTTGAGGGCTAGGAGAGCCACCCTGTCAGATGCCAACTTTTAGAAGCGGATGTTCATGAAGGGGAACCACCAGCACATCGAAACAATGCAGAAGCCATAATGAATGGATTAGTTACGCTATTATGGGGGGATGGTGGAGGTGGGCACTGGTTTGTCCGGATGGAGTGGCGCCCAGCCGGATGGTCAGTTTGTCTGCCTGTGTTAATCTTCCCTTGCACCATAAAGTCCAGAAGTTCTCTTCTGGCACCGGCTCACGCGGGTGGTCCTGGAAAAAGGACTGTAAAATGGTTGTGGTGTGGTGGTGTGGTAGTTATGCTATTAGAATAGAACTATGAGTAATAATTAAAAACAGTTTCGTGGAAACTACTATTTGTCATGCTATACCTTGTTGCAAAGCTGTTTCCTAAGCCACAAACTACAAGATATATTAAAATTTCAGCTCTTTGTGTATATTTTAAGGGTTTTATAGCATAAAACTAAATCGAAACCAAAGATAAAGTTAGCGGTTATCGTTAACTTTGGCTAATTGTTCTAGCGGTTTCGGGTTAGTGGGTTATCGGTTATCGAAGCTAATTTCTCGGTTAGCTGTGCCCACCACTGCTCCTTACACAGAAGGCTGGTTAACAAAAACTGAAGCAATGTATGTATTGTTCAACAATTTTGCTGTGAGACAGAAAAGTTTAAATTGTCATTTGGCAAAATTGATTGTAAACCATGCTAGGGAATGTAGAACGTTCCAGTTTCTTAATTACTATTAGTTGTCTGTTGATTGTAGTTTAACTGACGGTTAATAATAAGCTGTTTCTTTGTTATGTTTCATTCCGAAGTAATGGCCTTCAGTGGGAGAGAAATGCACACGTTATTATTGTCATTATCAAAGTGATGTGTGTTCCTGGCTGACCTGGGTTAAATTCCATGGAGACCTGCATGAATTATTAGGAAGTGTACCTGGTAGAATTTGCTCCTGTGTATCAAAAACGTCACAGCTTGCTGACTGATAGGCATGTGCAAGCCCTCAGATGGGACAGCTGGAAAGTGTTTTTGTGCCATGTTGCATTACCAGGAGAAAGATTCACTTGACGGCAACAACCTTGCGTGCATTATGACACTTCCTCCTTTCCAGCGCAAAGGATACGGAAAGTTCCTTATTGCCTTCAGTGAGTGTCCAAAAATGTTGACAAAAATGTTTTAAATGAAAATTTCCAGTTTAACATTTATTTACCATAATGTACAACTGAGCACTGCTCAGAATAGTGATTTGCCATTTGGCTGCACTTGATATTTTTGCAGTTTGTGTGGCAATATATTAGCGAGTAAAGCCAGTACTGGATGAATTTGATCACTGCACTGTTAGGCTACGAGCTGACCAAGCTGGAACAGACCGTTGGCTCGCCAGAAAAGCCGCTGTCCGACCTCGGTAAACTGAGCTATCAGAGCTACTGGTCGTACGTTCTGCTTGGCGTTTTGAGGGACTCGAAGGGAACCGTGTCCATCCAGGAGCTGAGGTCAGTGAAAATGTTTCATTGAGAATGATGAGACTGAATTCACTGTCAAGCTTTCGTTGTGTCACTCATGCTGATATATTGGTTCACATCGTTTTTCACTCCATGCATTAGCCCACCATACGGTAGTATGGAGGGGTACTTAGTTTACTGTGTGTAAACTAAGTACAGTTAATTAAAACAAAGTGTTTCCCTGTCCTATTTTATGGCTTGGAGGCTTGTCGTTATGCAAGTCGCAATATAATTCGATCGATTATGTCATTAATAGCTCATTTAGGAAAGTATTCGACACTAAATCACAGGAAGTTATTGATGTGTATTTAGGCATATTTAACTGTTTACCTGCATAGCAGGTTATTGCTTTACGCAAAAGAAAGTTTTTGAGAAAATTCAGTACAACAGACAATCTTTTATGTCGCGTATGTACAGATAATGCGGTAAAAGACATAACTTCCTTGTCGTCATTTGGTAGTTAAGTAGTTGTGTTTTTTTCTTTTTTTCATTTCATGGTTATGTGTATGTATGCTACCATTCTGGTGAAATACAATTAAAGAATTTCTTTTTCTTTGTATGGTTACGGATTTCTCAGCAGCGGAAAAAGTTAGGGGCATGAAATTTTGCATGCGTGTTGGCCTACTATCCTGTCTTCTCCCTTTTTGGTGAACACTGGCTCGCGGGGTTTCACGGGGGCGGCGGCATAAGTAGTTAGGACGCCTCTGGCTGGTAGTCGCCGTGCGAGAGTTCCTCGTCGGGCAACTGTGGCGGAAACTGGAAATTGCGGGCAGCGTTGTTGCTTAAGGCCTGTGTTAAATTTTTGCTCCAGTTTAGTGACAACGTTTTCAGTGTTTGGTGGCTGTTTACAGCAACATGACGAGCATAGCGCCGAACGACGTCATCGTGACGCTGCAGTCGCTGAACTTGATCCGTTACTGGAAAGGTCAGAAGGTCATCAGCATCACGCCGAAGGTCATCGACGAACTGATGAACAGCACGCAGTACAAGCGACCAGCGATTGCCGTGGACCCCGCGTACTTGCGTTGGACACCGCCAAAGAAACAGCCGAAAATGATGAAGAAATAACCAGGAATGTAGTTTAGTTGAAGTGGATTGTCCAACTTCGTGACAGTTGCAAAGCACTGCTACCAGAGTGGCAGAGTTGTTCAGTGTTTAGTACTTATTGGTTGGTATATGTCGATTAACAAGTAACAACTAGTTGACACTGTGATAACTGGCAACCGTTGCGCGCCCTATTTTTGTCGACTCTAGACCAACTGTTGAGTCGCGATCTCTGCACATCTACGTTTTCGTTTATCTTGTGGATTATAGTATACATAAGTCACCAGATGTTTTTAGAAATAGTTTTTAGAAATATTTATTAATAATAAAATCTGGTGTTTTTGTACTTATAAATTAATAACGTGTTCATATGGTATCATACACAGTTGTTTTACACATAAGGCACATAGTGTTCCTGTACGTTGTTGCTTAGTACCTTGTTGCTTAGTACCTAACTTAGTTACAGCTGCAAACATTACACAAGTAAATGCTGTCAACAAACTAGACAGTATGCGCTGATTTTCCCACCGGCATAGCCCGTCACCCATGGGCGGCCACACAATGGTATCGTCCATTGCTGCTTACTGTGTACCGCCTACAGCGCACGCCTTACTATGCATTATCAATGGGGATGACTCGGCAGGTTTTCGTTTTTTGTCCCTGGTGACCTTGACCTTGACATTCAAACTCCGTCGAGATTTGTGTACAGTGTACCTGACCGTCAAGTTTCATCATCCTAACGTTTAATGGTTCGTTCGGAAGTTATCATGCGGACAAACAAACACACTGACAAACGAGCAAACAGATGCCGCTGAAAACGTCCACCTCGCTGCGCTATGCTGGTGGGTAATCACTGTTTGCGCGGTATCAGAGAAGTTGCAGTGCTGTGATTAAATGCCGCTGAATTAGCTCAAAATAACCGACTACTTTTGTGCATTTAACCACAAATTTTACCTATTTACAGACAGACACCCGTTTAATGACCACTTTTCCAGGACAAGCTGTGTAAGCTGGCACCAGAAACGTTTAAAGCATTCTGGTGATTAATGAAGCAAGAGATGATGGGGTGGCAGTGGCATCAGCTGGACCATATGCAACTCATTTGTACCTAGATGCAGAGAGATAACCATGCAGTACCTCATCACTCAACTATTACAGGCCATATGCTGTACCGGATGATCAACCAACAGTGTCAAAGCACTAAAGCCAATTTTTTTAACTAGTGATTTGATCAGTAACATCGTCAAAGGTCAGCACACATACTTCATATTAAAAAAATAGATCATAAACTGACGTTAAGAAGTGGGATATAGATGCCAAATTGTGGTAGCTTATTGTTTTTTTGTCTCTTCTTAGAGGCTACAGATTAATAATGATGTAAGCTTTGTCAGATGTTACATGTTCTATCAGTTTTCTAGGTTAATTTAAACTGGCTTGGCTTCACGTTGATCGTGCTTGCAAATACTCGTACTAAATTTCTATATATATTAAATGCGGTAAGGCACGTACATACGTCCGTAATGCTGGGCGTGGCGTCAATGATGTCATAATGAGAATAGCTGGCTTAGTCGCTGACGATACCGGCTGGAGATATGGCGATTGGCGACATGAGTCCACGGGTTGCAACGCTCCAGTTGTCTCATTCATCTTTATCCTGAGCCACATGATGTCTGTTTCCAACCATGTTTGACTGTCAGCAGTGTTAGCAGAATAAACCAAAAAATTACACGAGGGTTTCATGCAGGGCTTAGTGGTTCTGAAAAGGAGCCGGGTCTCCCCTTTTCCTCCCGT
>Ga0209259_1000559_pt1 | contig 11436 bp, 6 predicted proteins | sample WorMetGr2BELIZE1_FD_187417 | JGI IMG/M metagenome (GOLD analysis project Ga0209259, IMG submission 187417) | Marine gutless worms symbiont microbial communities from Max Planck institute for Marine Microbiology, Germany - Inanidrilus... ...
TGAAAGAAGCATCAACATCACCTGCTCGTGACTGATATGGTCTGTCATCACCACCAAGACTGACTGCACATCCCGACCTGTCCTCTGTTGGGAGGCTGCAAGAAGCATCAGCGCCACGGGCTAGTGACTGACACGGACGGTCATCACCAAGTATGACTGCACACCCCGAGATGTCCTCTGTTAGAATGTCATGAGTAGCTGGCTTTAACTGACGGCGAGGATCACCGCCATCACCTAGACTAACTACACACCCTGAGCTGTCCTCTGTCGGGAGGCTGCAAGAAGCATCAGCTCCACGGTATAGTGACTGTCGTGGACGGTCGTCACCACCAAGACTAACTGCACACTCTGAGCTGTCCGGTCAGTCACTATACCGTGGAGCTGATGCTTCTTTCAGCCTCCCGACAGAGGACAGCTCAGGGTGTACAGTTAGTCTGGGTGATGGCGGTGATCCTCGCCGTCAGTTAAAGCCAGCTACTCATGACATTCCAACAGAGGACATCTCGGGGTGTGCAGTCATACTTGGTGATGACCGTCCGTGTCAGTCACTAGCCCGTGGCGCTGATGCTTCTTGCAGCCTCCCTACAGAGGACAGCTCGGGGTGTGCAGTTAGTCTTGGTGGTGATGACAGACCATATCAGTCACGAGCCAGTGTCGTTGATGCTTCTTTCAACCTGCCTAGAGGACAGCTCAGGGTGTGCAGTTAGCCTCGGTCATGCTGGTGAACCTCGCCGTCAGTCACAGCCAGCTACTCATGACATTCCCACAGAGGACAGCTCGGGGTGTGCAGTGAGTCTTGATAGTGACGACCGTCCGCGTCAGTCACTAGACCGTGGCGCTGATGCTTCTTTCAACCTGCCTAAAGAGGACAGCTCAGAGTGTGCAGTTAGTTTTGGTCATGGTGGTGATCATCGCCATCAATCAATCAGTCGCGATATTCCAATTATGTCTGTAAAAAACTGAGTGGTGGGGTGATGGCATGGGTATCTGTCTGGAGCAAAATGCAGACTTGCATACGATCCAGCTGATGCCACTGCCACCCATCGTCTCTTGCTCCAGCAAAATCCACAATGTTTTACCATTTCTGGTACCGGCTCACCTGGGTAGTCCCGGACAAAGGGCCGTTAAACGGATGTGTGTGTGTGTGTGTGTTATCAGTGAATGAAATATCTGCATGTTTGGTGACTGATGGACTGCAATTTCATTCCAGTATTTTATCATTAATTTTTTCCTGCTTGTGTTGGTCTCCGAGACCAACTGCTGACTGCAGTACTGCTACATTACTGTCCATCCATCCATATTCTTGTATTCTGTGAAAATGAATAAACCGGAAATATGGTCAGAGTTACTACTAATGCCAGTAGGAAGTTGTCGACATTCTGATGAATGGTGACATTGCCAATGACGTTGAGTGTCTCTGATCACCTTTCTGTAATTGTTAAGTTGCACGCCCTGTTGCTCATATGGTTGAAGCTAGAGACTGTGCCACGTTTGATGGTTTGACTCCGTAGACTTGCGTTGGGTTAGATGCAGAAAATTGCCATTGGTGTGCACCATGTCCTAAGCATGATAGCCAAGGACGCATGTGCTGCAATAGTCCACTCATTAGCTTACTTTCTTGTATTTGTTGCAGTTCTCCGATGCAGTGAAAGAGGCGCAATTCTATATACGCAAGGAAGTGGACCCACCGTGGGTTATGGAAAAGTTTATATGCGATGAAATTGGTGAGTGACAGCAGGATTCTTCTTCACTGTGGACACTTGGTGTAATTTTTGTCATCCACTTTAAACTCGACTTACTTCCAAGTTCTTTCTGGGGATTCATTTAAAATCACAAAATCATGCTTGCAGTGGTCGCACACCAACTGTAGATCACGGTGCTGCTGTGCCTTTTGTCTGTCTATCCATCCATCAGTCCACGTGTCTCTCTGCATGTGTTTGGTCAAAATGGCTGAACGAATTCCTACACAAGCAATGTCGCATGATAGCATTGGGATTTTAGTTTTTCAGTGCCATAGATCTTGGCATAATTTTAAAGGTTGTCAAACACAGGACAGGCGGGGAGGTTAAAATCGGAGGTTTTGTACCTCTGTGTATCACTATCTCAAAACGGTACAATATGTGGACATGGGTACTGTGGAAGGGTAATAGGAAGTTGTATATGTCCTGTCATAGCATGCCATTTTCAATGACTGAATGACTCCTAACTATCCCAAACCACGCCATTTTTCTAAATTTTGGGTCGCCATTTTTATTGGAACAAGTGCAGCTGAAGACTTCAGATTTGGTTCACAGATTAACCACAGCAAGTCCTGGCCTAAGGATGATAAAAGGAGTGTGGTTTGTCACATGACCTGTTTGTAATTTTTTTAGCCACATTATATCTTTGGAATGGGTAAAGCTACACAGGTCAGATTTGCTGTGTGACTGTGTGAGTCGATTAAGGTACTAGTATCTCAGAATCACAGCAGAGTTAACTGAATGTGAGTGCAATTCTGTTTGCATTACCTAACTTTCTTATTTTACTGTCTTGTGAACCAGTTAATAACTAAGAGGAACAGAAAGAGTGACTGATACCTGTTGGAACTTCAAATGTCTCAATCAGCCCATGTCCATACATCACTTCACATGTTGGGTGTCTGTATTGAGATATTGGTCAGATCTTGTATTATTGTTTCATTCACTTATTTCGAGTTTCTTTGTTAGCAGCATGGTTAGAATTTCTAACAACCAAGCATTGCAGTCATTATTATATTCATAGTCAACACATACTTTACGACGTTTAAAATCTTAGCAGCTGAGATTTATGGTAATTGCTGTTCATTTTAACATGATATCACATGTGGCCTGTGGAGTCAACTCATCCTGACCATGCAGTGTAATGCTGTAGAGCAGCATAATATTTTCTTGGGAGTATCATTGTTAATTGCTGCTGGTGGTGATGGCAGCTTTAGTGACAGCTCATGTTTTATGACTGTTTAATAGGAAGAGGAATCTTCCTAACAGAAAGCAGGCCAAAGAATGCATTTGTTGTGGAGTACTATGGAGAACTTGTTGATGCAGAAGAAGGCATGAGGCGGGAAGAGAGTTCTGATAGTGTTTTCCGTTACTTTTTTGATCACAGAAGAAAACAATATTGGTGTGTTGATTATTTATCAGATTTGTAATAGACTGTGTCTTTTCCTGTGCTGGTACACAATAAAATCATAGAAATTAATTTTCATTAATCATCTATGTATTACTTCTTGGATTTTTCACTGCTGATCTATTCCATGTTATCATGCCTGGTGTAGATACCTACAGTGTGGCCACCATAATCTATCAGAATGTCTGTCTGTCTCAGGTCTCTGTTATGAAATAGGATATATAGTTTTTGGCACAGTGTAGTGCTGTGGTTTACTTGAAGTAGTTATGCTCATAATGGATAAATCTTGACCCAAAGTGACCCTCAGATTCAGTAGAAAATGTTTTTGAGTTATTCGTGTTGTACATATATATCTCTTTTAATTGACACATATCAAACGTATGTGAACAGCACAGACAAAATCATAGAAGCAGAATACATAAAATCAAACAAAATTATACAAAATTATACAAACACCGCAGAACAAAACTTTTCCGACTAAGGTCATATTTGTAGCGTGGTAAATCATATGGGTGACCCTTAGGCCTGGTTTGTAGACTGGCAGAACATGGAAGAGGGGGCAAGACGGAATGTAAACAATGTGCCTGATTACCCATTTTATGAAATAGACGTTTGTCAGATTCATTAACCAGCGAAAATTTCTGAAAATACTTTGTCTAGACGTGCAGTTACTGTAAAATGTTACATAGAAGTTATTTATTCGCTCTCAGTGTCTGCATGTCATGAAGCTATATGACTTACAGCTGCACCAGTAATACACTGTTTTGTCACTAGACTAGCAACAGTGTGCTTCCGTTGCACGTAGCCACTAGCTGAGTTTCACAGATTCACTTTTTTTCCTGTTCAGATTGCAGTGTCAATATTCGAAACATAGGTAATTTTCTGGTGAAGCTTGTAGAATCATGTATTGTGTTGGTGGAACCTTTTAATATTTAGAAATTTTGTGAATGAATTAGCTTGACTTATTCCATGGACAATTTCCAGAACTGATTTTTTTACTGTCGTCACGCATTACATATGCTATCTCAGTCTGGGGTGGCCATCTCACCAACCGTCTAAGGCAATGAATTAATGCTGTTCTGAAACGAGCCCAAAAGTGTGGGTTGACTGAGAGACAGTACTGCATTGAAGACTTGTTGGACAAGGCTGATGCCAGACTCTTTTGGCTGATACAAAAGCCTGCTCATTGCCTTCATCCCATTTTACCTATTAATGATAAATCTCATCTTTTCAGAGGGCATATATTTTCTCTTCCACAGTGTACTTATTATCTGTATAAAAATTCCTTTCTCCCCATTGTCTTTTTAAGTATTTTTGTATGTTTTATACTTGTTCTGTATGCTTGTATCAGTTCTTATGCATTGCTCACATTTGATAAATAATAATGAAGATTTACCTACTTAGTTTCATTTTGTTTTTTCCAAAAAGCATCGATGCTACTGTTGAACCACGGTCTGGGCGAAGGTTGGGGCGTCTGGCTAATCACTCAAGTAAAGGGACAACTTATCCACGAGTGATTGATGTCGATGGCTCACCTCATCTGTGCCTCTTTTCGTCTGGCCAGTTGCAACCAGGAGAACAAGTTCTCTACAATTACGGCATTAAAGTTCCATTTCGTGACTTGGTAAGCAACTCCTGCTTTTCATGTGTTATTTGTCAGTCTGCTGTACCATACTAGCAAGTAATACATACAGAACATGACAGATGTAGAAAACTGATGTTGTGTTGTTTGCCCTGTTTTATGCTTGATACCATAATAGCATAGCTATTGCTGAGGTGGATGGTGCAGTGTCTTCTGTGATGTTAACTTCTGACATACCGTAGTTTGTAGTTGAATCACGATCCATAACCAAAACACATGTTGATGTTATTGCCGCACTATAGAACATTAATAGATGTCTATGAAGACCCATTTTCATTGGCAGCACTGCACTGCAGTTCAGCAGAAAGTCTGCGTTAGTGACGCAGTATGCACTGATATATTTTTCTGGCGGCAATGACACGCCAAACTGTGGGCAGCGTTGCGTTCCAAACCATTCTTTACCAGTGGTTGGTAATATTGTATATGACAACACACTTGGAGCCGGTGTGCCATGTATGCAGTGAGTGAAGGCAGCACACCAGTTGGTTTTTGGTGGCAGTGGTAGTGCCAGCTTAGGAACATGCGTAACTGTAAACATACATACCAATAGAGGTCCATACAGTAGCATGGAAGCGCAGTGCGCCGACCTTTGTTGGCAGGTGTATTTCTGTTTGGTATGTTCCAACCAAAATACCAGTGTTTTTTTGTTTTAGTCTAATATTGAAAATAAATGTTTATTTATTTGTGGAATCTATTAATTGTGCTACTGTGCAGTGCAGACTGCTTGTACACACGAGCCGACATTTGTTGGCCGTCAGTGTCAGTTCATGTCGGCTGTCGTTTCTGACAGCCAACATATGACGGCCATCAGGGTGGCCCGACCGCGGACATAGAATAGTGAATAAAATATTAAAATGGAACTTACTTTAAATAAATGAGTTGGTTATCTATGTCATTTGCAACTACACAGGCTAGTGATAGTAACAAACAGCATTTTATTCACAGTTTGGTGTTGTTTGGTGCTTGCAGACAGCATTGCAATAAAATCATGCAATCACAAATCAAGCAAGTAACAATTAATAATGTTCTGTCTTTCATTTGATTTCCCTTGACGGCTGTCGGACACCGCAAATGTCGGTTGGTGTTGGTTCATGCTGGCTCCTAAAATTTGTCCATCGTGCTGGCTGCCGTCAAATCAACTCGAGCTAGTAAATGTACATTTGTTGGCTTGTGTGTTCGAGAGCCAACACTGTTGGCCGACAGATCGCGGGCGGTAATGTCGGGCTGTCGTGTCGGCTCCTCGGACACACGAGTTGGCATGTCGGGCCGACATCTGTTGGGTCATATTGGCTCATGTCACCCCGACATGTCGGCTCGTGTGTCCCGGTCTTTACTCAGAAGTTGATGATAGGGTTTTTCTTGTGATCTCTTTTTTGCGTATGTTTCTGACAACTACTGATGATCGTCATGTGCATAGTCATTGGAGTGTGCTCATAGTGTAAACTTGTAAGCGTTGATTGTTGCAACAGATTACTAATCAGCCAGTCAGAGGTAAAAGTCAACTAAGATTTATCATAGTTAAGTGCAGTTTAGTTAATCTTCAAGTGTTACAACTAACTGTGTACTAACACTGATCATTGGTCACGGTGATTTAATCCACATCCACACTTTTCTTATTAGTAAGAGCCTCAAGAACATTCTAAGCTGTTACTTGTTGAGTGAATCTGGCATGTGTGTTGGATTCATTTCATTATTTTCTAGTATGGTGTTTGTTGACAATTAAGTTAACTAATTGTTAGTAGTTGCTTTGAAGCTAGAGACCGATCAGTGAACATTGTTATGCAGGGCATTTTTGCTTACACTGTTGTAAGGGCGACCAACAATCATGCATTGGAAATGTTCATTTAGAGGGTGCTTAGGCTCCAAAAATTCCTGAACTGAGTGGCATAAAATTTGGCATGGATGATTGTCCTTAGATTGCTCATATTTGTGTCGAAATGTCCCAGATTTCCCAAGTCATGAAAAGTCAAAAAGATGACAAAAACACTTCGGAGGTGATTAACTTGTGTTATTCTGCAGTGTAGTGACTGAAGTACAAAACAGTACACTGACATTTTCCAAATCCGGCCAAAATCCGGAACTCCAGCCATAATTTCAGCTGGAGCCGGATTTCGGCCAGGGACAGACAGGTACTTTAACGGCCTTTTCCGGTACAAACTGTGTTAGCCTGCACCAGAAAGGCAGAACCACTCTGGATTTTAATGAAAATGAAACAAGAAATGATGGGACGGCAGTGGCATCAGCTGCACCATATGCAAATCATCTGCATTTCACTCCAGACAGCTAACTGTGCCAGCTCCTTGCCACTCAACTTTTTACAGGCCGGATGCTCTTCCTGATGCCCGGCCAACAGTGTCAGCACTGAAGGCAGAGCTGGAGCCGAAATCCGGTACAGCCCTAATGTCTGTCATTTTTGTACTTACAGCACTTTGCAGAAAGAGATGCCACAGTGTTACATTTCTGCTACTGCAGTAATGCAAGCAACAGTGGGCTTACTGTCATGCATGCTGACAACTGTCCAAATGCTTAGTTATTTCAAAATTTAGCATAGAAGTGTTCGACATAAATACGCACTTACCTGCTTACTGCTTTACGTTATGGCCACCTGCTGTTGACGTCATCAACATACCATGGTTGTTTAAACAATGAAAAGTGTGGTTTTTTATCATAGTGGTTTTTACTAGAGAAGATAACTTTTATTTTGCAAGAAGAATTGAGATATGAAGCAAAAAGTTTCTTATTAACAGAAACTGGTGTCTGTCATATGAAATAGGCATGCTTGTTAAAGAAGATTAATCAGACTGAAGTTGCTTTGTTGGAAACTGTATACTTTCAGTTGAATATTTAAAATGTTAATAAAATTCATATTGTCATACATGTATTTCTCTAAAGTAATATGTCACATTGTACTTCTTTTGACTTTTTAGGTCCAGGCTGCCAACCAAAGGTTGATATCCTGGACCTATTGCTAGCGATGTTCATGGTCTGTCTGTGAGTTGGTCACGGGCCGGTATTGTAGCAAAACGGCTGGACCGATCGAGATGCCGTTTGGCATGTGTGGTAGGGTGGTCCATAGTAACCATGTATTGGATGGGGGTCCGGATCCCCCCACGGGAAGGGGCAATTTTTGGGTGGGGAAGGGGCCGTCCAATAGAAAGTATAGGGATTATGGAGCGTGAGCCGTGGAGTAAATGACGGTGTTTGTGCAACGCTTGGAAAAAAATACAATTCAGAGACCAAAAAACGAACTGCTTATTTAAACAGCAGTTGTGTAGAATTATTTTAAACAAACATATTACTCCGGCATAGCAGCATAGCCAAATACTTTCTGTACAAACATTCATTATTGCACCCCATTTCTGTGATACAACTGTCGAGAAACAGTTGTGCCATCTTGCGAATAGAAAAAAAACTGTCATTGCTTTTTACTGTGCGACGCCATGCCAGCTCTGTGTAGTCTATGCTATGGCCGTGTGCATTCTGCTGCTAACCAATTCCAGCCTGGATCTTTTGCCAAATTACTTTGGCCTCTTGTTTGGAGTTAGTGTGTTTAAAATTTCAGACATAATTAATAAGCTGTTGTTGAATTGTAGCTATTTACATTGGCATTCATTTTTAGCCAGTCACAGTGTACTTGTCATTTCTTTGCTGAATTGACCATAGTTTTTCAATAGACTTTTTCACACAAACTGTGAAATAACAATTTACACTGTGGGAATTTTCATTTTTGGTTTGTTAAGCCTCTGCTGCCTAAGGGGGGGGGGCTAGTGGACCCCCTACGTTTTTCCCCAGATAACTTTTTTCACAAAAACGTTTTTGGGAAAGCTTTTGTGTAATCCTCCACCACTGTTTTCTGCATCTTTTGGCATATGGGTCGTTAGTCTACCCAGGCTGTACCCATAGTTAGGCGCATCACACCAGGCGTACATGACATCTCGCACTGTTATGTGTGTGATGCTCTGTGGCTGTACACTTTCTGGTATATGTGAGTGTGACTGGCTTACAGCAAAATACTGGATTTATGGATAAATTTGCTAGTACACTAGGCTGAGTGACAGGGAAAAATAAATGATACATGATGCGTGTCTACAATAGAGTAGCTGATAGGCACATATATACATAAAATAGACATGCGCAATGCATTTTGAGAGGTAAATAGTTTGGAAATAGCAAAAACTAAGAAAGTGTAAGCAAGAAAGCAGGTTATATCGAATGTAAAGTGTAGAGATGCATAGCTCTGTGTATGTACCATGCATTCTTTCTGTTGTCACACAGACTAGTTACAGAAGAAAGACAGGCGTCAGTAGTCAAATGCTTCAGATATGAGTGAATTTGGGTTTGTATTGCTGTTGTAGAAGAATTGAGTGTTCGGATCAGTCGGCGCGAAAGAAAGCCAAAAAGACGGCTCGATTTCAGCTATCAAGAAATTAAACCTAAGGTGATTTTTTTGTGTTTTTAGTATTGCCAGAAGCAGTGAATAATCACTGGCTGTATACACTGTGTTCCATAACACCATACTTATGGTACTAACTAGGTCAGTTGTTGAACATACTTCAAAAGTTTTATTTTCATACTTTGCAGTAAATTTGCAGTAAACTATTTACAGCTTCTACTACACCTCACACGTGTTGCTACTCTGTCTTGTAAAATATTTTGTCAGAAAACAAGCAAGAGTCTAAGACAGATGTAGTGATTAATGAATGAATGATCCGTCACAAGGTAGTGTAGCTACAAATGTGATCTGTGTTGGGATTTTTAACAATCACATTACTACAAATTTACTGCCACGTTGCTAGAGAAAAGAATTGAAAATCGTTGAACCATTGCCAGAGTTACAGACCAGAAGGTTATTTGCCTCAAATGCTTTGTATGCCTGGCTGTCATCTTGCTGACATTTTGACAGCTGTTCACTGTTGTTACATTATTACCGCGATGCTATTCTAGCGCAGTACTAGCTATGGTCATGTGTCTGTCCGTCTGTCACAAGTCGGTGTTCCACTAAAATGGCTAAATGTAGGATGACGCAAACAACGCCACAGGATAGCCCGGGAACTCTAGTTTTCTGATGCCAAAAATCTTTTCGAAATTCGAACGGGGACACCCCCAACGGGGGCGCCAAATGCAGGTGGGGTGGGGTGAAGTCGGTGAATTTCGTCATATAGCTCGCCATATCTCGAAAACGGCACACGTATAGTTTCGCTAAATGCACGTTGGTTAGGTTAAAATCCGCGACTAACAACTAATAACTCACTATTAACTGGAACACGGTACGAGATAGACGCATATTTTCTATTAAAGTCGAATTGAAAGTCATGCGCTCTGTCAAATGGTTATGTTGTCGATGACCTTAGGTGACTCCTAACCACAGAAACCACCCCAATTTTTATATTTTGCATTGCCTTTCATATCTTCACAGTGGATGAACATAAGAAACTTCAAATTTGGTAGACAGATTGTAGCTAGTCGCAGCCTACAGACGACAAACCGTCCTCGAAACGGGCGTGGTTACGCCACATGCCTCATTTTAAACTTTCGGAAGGCCATTCATATGTCAGGAATGGCTGAAGCTAGATTTGTCAAATTTTGTGCACAGGGAGACTATATAAAGTATTGCAAAAGGGATGACAAATAACCCCCAAAACTGCATGGTTGGGCTCATGTGACCGATTTTTGCATGCACAGTTGTAAACGTAGAAAAATTTCGCCACAGCATGCCGTTATGTGAGGTCAACAATGGTGACGACAGTGGAGCTTTGTCGCTCGCATGTATGACGGTAGTGCCAGTGACGCTATACACTGAGGCTCAAGGTCCATTGGTTCGATTTGTTGTGTGTTTGTTGCAAACTTGTGTAATATGCCGATCGACCAAATGATGATTGAACCTCAATCACCACTTAATTTGTTGTATCAGACACATTGAAAGGTGTGATGTTATTCACCAGACTTATTGAAATTCACATTCCATCAGTATGATTAATATTTGTAATCTGTTGACGCAGGCAAAAAGAATTAACGAGTTCTGCCTCCCCGTGCTCAAGGAGGGCGAGGACTACAAGCGAGTACATGCCGAAAACGACCAGGGCCACAGCGAGCCGCTCGACTTCGACAAAGCCACCAAAGTCAAAAATCCGTTCGGTATGTTAGCTCAAGAGACAGAACGACTCTTGAGTTACTTATACGAAACGCAGTTGCTGCTCACATATGGCGCAGAGTTTTGTTAGTGACTGTGGAAGCAGAAGGTACCAAGGGAGGGAGACGAGGTGTGGCAGAAGGTTTCCCTTCCCCAACCGACTAGGGGACATTGAAAGCTCTGTGGCAGAGCTTTTTAAACATGCTTTTGTGCAACTTCACGCACGTTTCAGTGTTTTAGGTCTTCCCACACTTTTTAAGGCGCCAATGCATGCATCACATATTGCTACACATGTCGCACATAGTGTTGTCTGTCTATGTGTCTGTCTGTTTCTGTGTTGGGCACACCGATGAGCCCTGCAGAAACAGCTGAATCCATCGAGATGCCGTTTGAGGGGCAGACTCGCCTAAGGAACCGTGTACTAGATGTGGTGCACATTGATGCCAGCTGGAGAATACAGTTGAACGATCTGGTGAGGTGGTGCAAAGAGTACTTATGTTCAGAGTAACTCACCACTGGC
>Ga0209259_1000560_pt1 | contig 11427 bp, 13 predicted proteins | sample WorMetGr2BELIZE1_FD_187417 | JGI IMG/M metagenome (GOLD analysis project Ga0209259, IMG submission 187417) | Marine gutless worms symbiont microbial communities from Max Planck institute for Marine Microbiology, Germany - Inanidrilus... ...
AGGCAGAGGGAGGGAAAAGGAAAGGAGGGAGGAAGGCACGCCCAGTGCGATCCCTCTGAACCAAAATCCTGGCTGCTGCCTTGAGGCTTCTGAGCCAAAAACTGTCCGTACTTAGACTTCAGCTGATGATGGAGTGGACGCAGGGATACGCCATGTTCCCCCTGCATCCAGCAACAGCGGTTGTGTAAGCTTGTGTAAGCCTGAAACGGGAGGGGAACACCGTTTCTCCCCCACAATTTGACCACTGCACATAAGAGCATAAGAAATCATTTCCAAGTAGGCATGTAGAGTTGTCAACAAGGTACCTCTGACCTCTAATTTTGAGTGCCATCTTTCCTGAGAGCTGAGATGACTGGTGCAGAGTTTTTGTGACCAGATGCCCTTTCTAATGCTAACAGTATGTTACATTCACCGCCTTCATTCTTTATTCATCCACTAACTGATTCCTAAGTGAAGGGATGTTATTGACTTTACACTGGCTTTATGATGACATCACATGGCCACATGGTTGGTCACATAAATACATAACAACTTTTAGCTACAAACAACATAAACAACAGCAGCAACTAGAATGTGGGCCAATGCCCAACGTGATGGTCACCCTGCCGAATATAGGTGGCGCCTTCTGTTCAACGCCGCAAAGTTTGGCTGATGCCCCTACTAGATGACGTGCAGTAATGCTGCCAAGACGCGAAACCAGTTGAAATTTGCAGGGGCGCCCCAAACTCCCGAACCGATCTCAGCCGTCAGTGGGCTGAAGTTCACCATATTATGAGGACATGTGGAGGACATATTGCTGCTTCACAAGTTTTTTCCGATTGTCGATAGGTGCCTTAGTTGCAAAGATATATCCCGACAAAGTTGTGCGATGGTGCCCACATGACGATTTTTGGCGACGTTTTTGCATCCTGTATTTTCAGCGAGCCGCGTGCAGCACGTTTCAGACCTGCATCTTAAATTCGCACTAAGGCCACACCATGTGTGGAAGTATGGCAGACATCCAATCTGCGACGGCTGAGATTATGCGAGGAAAAAAAAGATAGATAGATAGAAGAAGAAATCACAGGGCAAAAATATAATGGTCTGCCCTATTCCATAGGGCGACCATAAATATAATGAATTAACAGTGTTTAACAGAATCCTGTTGTTTTGACATAAAAGTTACAGATAACGTCAAAAAACCAGACATATCTGCAATGATCATGTCACTGTTCTATCAGTTATACATGTATGTAAATGAAGCATCATTTCTCAAATGCTTTCATATGTGTGTATATCTACAGACAACATACTGCATAAAAAGTAGCATTTAATGACATGGCAACATTTATAAATTTCCATGATCACTGGTTTTGCCATTAAAACACTATTAGATGCAACCGCAATTTTCTGATGATGACTAGTATGCACAGATACCTAATAAAATAAAATGTCAAGATATGAGATCAAGTTTTATCACAAAATACACAGTGGCAGCACACACAAAAACAGCTATCAAAGCAATAAAATTACAAATTTGCTGGTTCAACATAGTAAGATTGTTTGGTATGATGTAATGTTCCAATCAACACAAAAATTAAACGTCACAGCTATAAAAAAATTCTCTTGCCATAAAACAAGTAAATAATACAGAATAACTTATTTTTTTCTGAGAAATGTGGGCAATGAGCAACTGTGCCACATAAAAAAAGATAAGGCAATTATAGATTACACTTCGCCCGTGCTGTGCACTCCCGTCACTCCTTCCCGCCAATAGGCAATGTGGCCTATCGTTAAAGTGCTGTAGGTCCGAGCTACGTACATAGGCAACATGCACAAAAAATTTGGTAAAGATCGCGCGTGTGTTTCCGGAGATATCCTGTTGGACAGACAGACGGACAGACAGACTGTGACAGAGACACACACACACACACATACTCATCACAATACTTCGCCGCCACTCCAGCAGGCGAAGTAATAACTCAAAGTGGACTGTGAAGACAAGTTTGTCTTACAGTTCAATACAGCTTACATGGGTAACAAACTGAAATATTGACCTGAAGTATGCACAGTAAGAAAATGAGACTTTGGTCACATTATGAGGCTGTCAGCCAATAAAGCCAAATCTCTCAAACAAAGCAATAATGCTGCAAACTCCAGAAGGATTATACAGCCAGTGCTCATCATTTGCCCCAGGGGTACTGATGCCGATGTTTACATACACTCAGCCTGGAAGAAGACAAATTATAGTGTTTTCTTTGGCACTGGATCATCAACATGGCTGTGCTCCATTACAACTATGCCAATGAAGGAGAAAATGCTTGTGTCTTTAGCTGATGGATGACTGCAAATACGAATATGAATGCATGAAGCAACAAGTGACTAGTGATAACAATGTACCTGACTATTCACTGAGAATGCATCAAGCAGATAATCTGGAATACAATGCAGAACAGCAGATCAGACTAGAAATCTCTCAGAATCTTCAGTCTTTCAGCTTTATCTTTGTGGAACGTATTATGCTCTCTGACAAACTTATGACAGCAAGACCTTAGTAATACCTTGGTCTCTTGTCCACCATGTACAGCATGACGTCATTCAGAGGCCTCTTGACAGCAGCTCCACTGTTAATGAGAGTGTAGCCGGCACCAACTGTGTCTGATGGCATGACAGACTGCAGCGGGTACAAGCCGCCAGTTGATGCTGCACCAACCACTGACATGTCACCACGGCCTCCCGACTGACATGGAATGTATTTGATTTGCTGCGATGCAACCACTGTCGCTGGATCAACGGCAGCAGCAATACCAGTCGCGTCAACGACCCCGGGCAGAGTGCGCAGGTACGGTGCAGCAGATGATGAATACTGCATTCCAGCAAGTGTCGAACTGCCTGCCACTAACTCTGGTGCAACTGCAAATGGAGCAGATCTGCCACTGGCCGCCAATGCCACATAGGCACCACCGGTTGCCGCCATATTTGCTGCTGGTACCGTCAGTTTGGGCTGAGCAGCAGCCACTGTGGGCAGACTGCCACTGTAACCAGTAAGGCTGGCACCTGATGCTGCCGTGATGGCTGTAATAGCCAACGATCCACCATCCACTCTGGGAGCTGATGAGACAAGAACGCTCAAACCAGTGGCAACTTGATCGCTGATGTTTCGACTGACGACTCGCCTGCCTGCAGATGGGTAGACTTCAGACTGGCTGACGGATGGCAGGACAGCAGCAGCGCCCATCACTGCCACGTTCTGCAGTGCTAGTTGCCGGCTACGTTCTTGTGACTCCAGTCGGGCATTGATCTGTGCAATCACCCGCTGTAGGTGTGCATCCGAGGACTCGGCCGGCACGTCCATTCTGCCAGCATTGCCACTGCCGATGACCGCTATTGTTGATGCAACAGTCGTTGTGCTGCTCTGAGCTGAATCAGCACCAACAACAGATGAAATCCGACTGAAGTTTTCCAAAAAAGGCCTTTGTGCTGAAATGGAAGCATGCCCCTCTGCCTTTGCATTAATACGCTCGATGATATGACGCAGTTCTGGTGGCACATCTGATGGCAATGGCTCAACTTCAGCAACATCCTGCTGTATACCATCCACAGTATATGTCACGATGGCATATGGCAGCAACTGTCTTGGTCTCAGCAGTGGCTGCAGGAGAGTATTAATGTCATAGAGGTATATCTGCACATACACACAGATAACAAACTGGCTTCCACCAACAAAGACCACATTGTGCATTAACAATCCACCACCATACCATCACCACCTCTGCTTAAAATGGCTGTTTTCCACGTGAATCTGGATTAGTCAGTTCCCCATCAATTTACTTCCACCAGAAGAGAACCCAAGAGAATATGTCGCACAAGTTTTCATAGGCCAGATGCCTTCTTGTCACCCAACCAACATTGTGAAAGCACTGAAGGAAACAGAAAGCACTGATCCCAACCATGTACAAGGATCAGCTGTACCTGCACGACAAACCTGCACGATGCACGGCGAATGTGCTGCAAACAAGGTGGACGCTGAGTGTGATAAACTTGCGTCCAAACTAAGTTGATAATGCTTCACGTCGAAAGTTGCCAATTTGCAGCTAACGCACCTGTATTTAACCTACCCCACCTGCATTTGGCGCCTCCACTGGAGGTGACCCCATTTGAGTTTTGCTGAGATTTTCAGCATCAGAAAACTAGAGTCCCTGGGCTATCGTGTGGCATTGTTTGTGTGATCCTACGTTTAGCCGTTTGGTACAATGACTTGTGACAGACGGATGGATGGACAGATACACGACGATAGTTAATATCCGTGCTAGGTAGCATCGCACAGATAAAAGACACCATCTGGCCTCATACTTCCCTCTAAACCATGGGAATCCTAAGGGAAGGCCTGTTACTCCATTTATGCTGGCTCTCCAACATCAGTACTGTGTGTAGTAACAAACGAAATGCATAACTGTTATTAAACCACGTCCTATTGTTCTCTTGCAACAATCACATCAACGTTTGCCACACTGATCACTGAGCATGAAAGAACTGTAGCATAAATCTTTGTCTAATATCTGATATATATAATTTGGTACTCGCCCGCTATAAAACTTGATAACAGCTTATATGCTGGTGATGACATCTGGCAAGTTCACTGTGCAACACCAGCAGACAAGAATAGGCTTTGTCTAATATCGATGCATGTTTTCTAACAGAAGTTTCAAAATCAAATGTTAAGAATCTATTTATAGTTCTGAGTGACTGCAGCAGTACTCAGCAACCTACACAGAGCCTACAGAAGGCAGTGGCCCAAAGATCATTGTGTCAACTGCCAAGATGTGGCACAACCATCATTCGCTGTGGGCAGATGGCAAACACAAAGTTGGCACTGGCTACAGTTGCTGACCTCAGATTAGAATGCAATGCCAGTGTCAATGCTCTGTATAGCTACAGTCCACTCATATGATACTTGGATGCTCCAAGTACCTGCTGATATGCTGCACTGGCGAAGATGGCTATCATTTCCAACACAAGATGTCACACCATCTCGTCATAAGATCAATGCTGACATCTGTTCAGTCAATACCACTTAGGTGTTTGGGTAAATATACCATGCTGCATATGTAAGTGAGCCACAGATCGCACGAAGCGAGATCCCCAAATCACAGACAAGCCAATTAGCGAGGCAGCACTTCTGTTATAGTAGGCCCACCAAAAGAAAGTCCAGTCAACATGGACAGATTTAAAATTAATGTGCTCACGAGGAAGCAGCCAATACAGGTTTACTTTGCACCACTGCAAATTCCTGCAGTGGACAGAAGTGAGAAAACAGAAAAGATGAAGAGAAAATGAAAGGAAAGAGAGGGATAAATATGGATGAAGGGAGAAAGAAGTGTAAGGATAGTGAAAAGGCAGGTCTGTTGATGGAAAGAAAGGGGACAGAAAGGGAGCGGGAAATGCAGAACAGCACCAGTTGAATACGGTGGAAAGGAATGGGACGAAATGGGAAAAGGGGGGCACTCAATATCTGATAGCTAATACCAATATCTCTTTAATCACAACCGTTTTACGGCCCTTTTTCCAGGACCACCCGGGTGAGCCGGTGCCAGAAGAGAACTTCTGGACTTTATGGTGCAAGGGAAGATTAACAGAGGCAGACACACAGACCATCCGGCTGGGCGCCACTCCATCCGGACTAACCAGTGCCCACCTCTACCATCCCCCCATTTCTACAGGCCGGATGCCCTTGCTGCCGCCCAGCCAACAGTGTCAAAGCACTGAAGGCAACTAGTGCATTCGGATTAGGGAGAAGACGCTGGAGTTCTCCTCAACGATGTTACCTGCACCGTCTCCGTACCATATACCAATATGTCTTAAACATTTAGTAAAATCCAACTTTTTGGTAGCCTCAAGCACAAAAAGCCTCTTGGCGACAGACTGTCAGGGACCTCTGGGGGAGCTTATAGGGATCCTCCAGACCTAGGATTTCTAGAGTAAGGGGAAGGCAGGTGGCGGAATGGTAAAGGTGTGGGTAGGGAAAGGAAAGAGATGAGCAACAAGGACAGTGGTGAAGCGGAGAATGGGTCAGGGACTGGAATGGTGGAAAGAACTCGGCAACAGAGGAGCAGATGGCCCCTGTCAACTGATGGGCTGAATCCTCCTATGCCAGCGAAAACATAGCTGTGGAATAGATGAACATATTCCATCTTCAAACCAATGTGCACATCAGTCTACAGTCTAGAGAAGATTTGTCGCTTACAAAGCAGCTGTTGGAAATTGGAAGTGGAAAAGCTCTGTAATGGAACGGAACTACCAGTGAGGAGACTAATGGCAAATGTTATCGAGGCAGATGCTGCATGAAGAAGAAGAAGAAGAAGAAGAAGAAGAAGAAGAAGAATTTATTTGTCAAGTTTTACAAAAATAACAATAACAACAAAAAAAAGATACATTGACAGGTTGCCAGGGAGGGTATACACCCATCAATGCTGGCCGACTATGACAAATCATATATAATATAGAAAGAATACTGACAGACCTAATACCGCTCATTCCCACTGACATACCCTTCAAGATTAAACAATGATTCATAAAAATTACTTTAAGATGTAAGAGTTTGTTAATTACTGTAGCTACACAATGGCTAAGTGTAGATTTTTCAACAGCATTACTAATGCAAAGACACACCCAGGCGCTGATATCAACTCAGACCACAATCCAGTAGTAGCATCACTAAGAATTAAGCTTAAGAAAGTTCTTAAAGCTCAGAAAAAGACAGTGTGGAACATGGACAAACAAAAGACGATATAACAGCTACGGAATATCAAGGAGAAGTGCATATTGCATTGAACAGTAGTTGGGAAATTGGAGATTTAAATGACAGATGGGAACAATTTAAAGACTCAGTTGCACATGCAGCAAATGAGGCCTTAGGTGATGTGGAATGCAAGAACTTAAGAAGCCATGAAACCATGGTATGCAACATTAGAGATGACTGAGAAGACGGATGAGAGAAGGAAGTAGAAAAATGTTAACATGGAGGAGGGCAGAAAGAAATATAAATCATTGAACAATCAGCTGCATAGAAGTTACTGATAAGGCTAAATACAATTGTTGGAGAGAGCAGTGAGAAGAATTAGAACAGTTAGACGGGAAATGGAGAATGGATCTCCTATATAAGAAAGTTTCTGAACTAACAGAGATGAGGAAGGCAAAGCATTACAGTATTGTTTCTTTCTACCTTCAAACTTAGTTTTTACAGCACGCCGCAATGCTTGCATTGCAAGCGCTGTACTAGCTACGGCAATTCTGTCCGTCCGTCCATCCGTCTGTCTGTCACACGCCGGTATTGTGTCAGAACGAATGCACATAGCATGGTGCAGTTTGCACCGTTGGATAGCAAAATATGTCTAGTTTTGTAGAAACCAAAAAATATTCCCCAGGGACGACCCCTTCCCCCTTAAATCTTGGCTCAAACTGACCTACCCACTCCTGAAGGCAGCGAGTTTTGACACAATTTTGCCTTGTAGCGCCTCAACCGTAAGAGATAGAAAAAGAAGTTCAATTACACATAACAAGAACTCGACACGGGCTTTCCAACGAGCCATCAACCAAGGTTCTACGCAGCCCCTAACTTCCTCAAAACGGGGATAAATTACCTAAATTTCTCGTCTTTTGGACAATTTCGACAATAAAGGACAAAAAGTCTGCTGCAAAGTTTCACTATATAAAAACTGTCAGCGGCAAAGTTGTAGCGCAATCAATTGCCTTTCAAGTGGTGTCAATATATTGGCAGGGGGTAGCTCCGTTCCCTTGATATCTGAACGCAAAGGGACCGACCCCCATTGGAAGCACCTGCGTTGCACACACTTTGCCTCATAGCGGGCCATCATCGCTGTTTACTGTCAGCCTTCCATCATTCTGCATTACCTACTTCATCATGCATTTCCTGTGCCACCTTTTCTCTGTCCTAGCTCTCTCCTCTTTCCTGCATCACTCTTTCATGTCATTTTCCTCCGATCACGACAACCTGTCACTTTCCATGCCCTACCATACTGCCTGTCACCAGCACTCACACCTCACTCACACTCCATCCACTTTCTGTCTGCTATTCACTCGCCATGCATCCTCTGCTCTTGCTGTCCTTTTCTCCTTGCCTTTCTTTTCCTCTCTGGCGACATCGAACTAAATCCTGGCCGCGTGTGTTTCACCCTCTGCACTCTCAACATCCACTCTGTTCTTCACCCTCTTCATTCTGCTGCTTTATCTGATCTCATTGATGCCCACAACCCTGACCTCTTCAGTCTCACTGAAACTTGGATAAAAGCCACCACTACCTCTTCTGAACTTCTAAACCCCTCTGAACTATTCCCTACTAAGCGTCCCTCGTAATAAATAGCTCTTCCATCGGCGGAGGCACCGGCTTTCTCATTCAGTCGGTAACCACAGGCTGCATCTACGTACATAGTACTGCGATTCGGCCTAATAACGGATAACTTAATTAACACAAACTGAAACAAAATGCAAAGAACACGGTTGCTAACGTCATCACTGAGTTGCTAACGTACCAGTTACCCACAACGCTCGTAGAGGTCAGTGACGAGTTTCCCGTTATTTTATAGAATGACGTATCTTTCGTGGCCTGATGACATCATCAGATGCCCACCTAGACCTTCATGTGGCGTCGTCAATGGGCGTCCAATGGACGTCGTAGAAGATTTTGGGGTAAGTTACTATGTTTCTTGTACAGATTGTACAGGCCAGAGGGATAACTTTGAAATGGAACTAGACATCCCATACAGGGAGCACTTGGTAATGCATTTCCATCGATCATAATCATTGCAGAGTTATGGCGGCCTGAAGTTGCAAGACTGGGAAAAACATGCAAATTTTTGCGTTTTTTTTGGAAAAATGACCCTTACAGGGAAAAATTTTCAGTGGTGGAAAGGATCTTTGAGCCAGGGATGTAAACCACACTTAGCTTAAGAGACCGAAACGAGACCGAGACATTCGATTTTTGGTGCGAGACAAGACCGAGACCAAGACCTTCGTGCAATTCTACGAGACTGAGACGTCTGACTTTTGCCGCGACACGAGACCAAGAACTTGCAAAGCTGAGACCGAGACGTTTTTCGAGACCTTCAACCGTCAGCATTGTGCCAAAACAATGAATAGCGATGTACTAAGCAGACCAAAGTGGTGCAGAACACCGTTTTAGTAGGTTGACGGTTATGGATGACCTGTTATGGGGGACCTGGAAGCCTGGCCTAGTACTACGTAAACGATGTACGTGCAATTTTGCAACAAAGCAAAAAGCTGTGCATATTGGCTTGTAAACAAGACCCTATGGTATGAGACCGAGACGTTTGCAAGCTACGTCTCGAGACCGTCTCCAGACCGAGACCTCGAGACCAAGACTACATCCCAACTTTGAGCACAGAATTCGGCAGCAGATTGAGGTAGATGATATGCAGTTTGGATTTATGAAAGGTAAAGGAACCATTGATGCCATTTTTACTGGAACACAGATGCAGCAGAATTTTAGAGTTAAAGGAAAGAAGCTCTACTTTGGCTTTGTGGATTTGGAAAAAGCTTTTGACAGGGTTCCGAGAGAAGTGATACGATGGGCAATGCGTAAGTTGGGGTGGAAGAATGGTTGGTATCAGCAATCACGTCTATGTGTACAGGTGCAAAAACAGTTGTCATAACAGTTTATGGTTATAGTGGTGGTTTTGAGGCAAAAGTTGGCATGCACCAAGGTTCAGCATTGAGCCCACTGTTATTTGTGATTGTCATGGAAACCATATCTAGAGAATTTAGAGTGGGCTTACCCTGGGAGCTGTTGTATGCTGATGACTTGGTTGTAATAGCTGAAACTGAGGAGGATTTAATTAACAGGCTTAATGAATGGAAAAAGGAGAATATAGGTATGAGAGTAAATATGAATAAAACCAAGGTCATGATAAGTGGAGAACGTCAGAAGCCAGTACCGAAGGCTGCAAAATGGCCGTGTGGTGTATGAGGCAGAGGTGTTGGTAGTAATTCAATACAATGTAGTCACAAGTGGGTACATAAGAAGTGTAGTGGTATAAAGGGAAGCATGTACAAAGTGATGAGGTCATTTATTTGTAGAGGTTGCTCAAATCCTGTAATCAGTACAGGTCATAAAAGTGTGGATATTGGTGCCAGTGCAAAGCTGGGGGTAGTGGATAAGTTCTGCTACCTAGGTGATATGAAAAGGGACGTTAAACTCCAACAAACTAACTAACTAACCTAGGTGATATGTTGAGTGTGGATGGAGATGCTGATGTAGTGGTGGAGCTCAGAATCCGAATTGGATAGAATAAATTCAGGCAGTTGGTACCAATGCTTACCAATAGGGATATATCACTGATTAGGAGAGGGAGGCTGTATACCAGTTGTGTGTGAAGTAGTATGCGACACGTTGCAATGATTGGGATGTTTTCACCCCAATCGGTGCAATGGTTAGTTTATAGGAGCCCCAGAACTGAAATTTTTGCTGAGATTTGATCAAAATGTGGAATATAAACGCCCTGCAGGGGAGTATCCCGTGCGCGATTTTCACAAAATTTGCAGAGTGTATCCCGTTTCAGTCTGCGTTAGCTGTTAAAATTTCGTTGGATTTGCTCAAGGGGTTAGGGAGTTATGGGGGTTTTAAGTTGACGGGGTCTGGTTATCCCCAAATTTCAGTGCCCCCTAGCGGCAAAACTATACGTCAGACCCCAAAAGTTTTAGAGGTGCAAGAACATGCTCGAGGTCCTCTATCACCATGCCATGTTTGGTGGGGCACAGATTTCATCCCCCGCAGGGGCGGCCAAAAACGCTGAGTTTTTACAGCGTGCGCAATGCTTGCAATGCAAGCGCTGTATTAGCTACAGCAATTCCGTCTGTCTGTCCATCCGTCCGTCCGTCCGTCACACGCCGGTATTGTGAAAAAACGATGGCACGTAGCACGGTGCAGTTTGCACCGTTTGATAGCAAAATGTGTCTTGTTTTGTAGAAACCAAAAACTATTCCCCTGGGACGACCCCTTCCCCCTGAAATTTTGGCTCCAAGTGACCTACCCACTCCTGAAGGCTGCGAGTTTTGACACGATTTGCCTTCTAGTGCCTCAACCGTAAGAGATAGAACAAGAAGTTCTATTATGCGTAACAAGAACTCGGCACGGGCTTTCCAACGAGCCATCCACCAAGGTTCTGCGCCGCTCCTAACTTCCTCAAAATGGGGATCAAAATGCCTAGAGTTGTCGTATTTTGGACGTCTTCGACAATGAAGGACGAAAAGTCTGCTGCAAAGTCTCATTATATAAAAACTGTCAGCGGCAAAGTTGTAGCGCATTCAATTGCCTTTCAAGTGGTATCAATATATTGGCAGGGGAACGACCCCTTCCCCCTGAAATCTTGCCTCCAAGTGACCTTCCCTCTCCTGTCAATGGTATCCTATGGG
>Ga0209259_1000561_pt1 | contig 11419 bp, 6 predicted proteins | sample WorMetGr2BELIZE1_FD_187417 | JGI IMG/M metagenome (GOLD analysis project Ga0209259, IMG submission 187417) | Marine gutless worms symbiont microbial communities from Max Planck institute for Marine Microbiology, Germany - Inanidrilus... ...
CGAAGTTCACCATATTATGAGGACATGTGGAGGAGATATTGCTGCTTAACAAGTTTTTTTCCGATTGTCGATACATGCCTTATTTGCAAAGATATAGCCCGACGAAGTTGTGCGATGGTGCCCAGATAGCGATTTTTGGCGACTTTTTTGCGTCCTGTATTTGCAGCGAGCCGCGTGCAGCAGGTTTCAGACCTGCATTCTAAATTCGCACTAAGGCCACGCCATGTGTAGAAGTATGGTAGAGATCCAATCTGTGGCCGCTGAGATTAGGCGAGGAAAAAAAAGAAAGAAGAAAGAAGAAAGATAGAAATCACAGGATGAAAATATATATGGTCTCCCTATTACATAGGGCGACCATAAACAGTGGTGGAGCATCTAGCAATCTGCTGAAATAAAAATCATGATCGCTGACCCACGTCCATGCAGAAGTCTCGAGTCCACCTTTAATGCACACGGCCACCACCACATACTAACACACAAGCACATACAGATACTGCACGATCATCAAGAACAATGTTACCTTAAGCTTTCAGTCTAAAAATTCACGACTGCCAATATACTAAACTGAAATACAGAACAGTTCGAGGAGAAACAGAGAACCAGTTAAGTATCAAATTCTGCGAAGACCATGCACAGAAAAGATCAGCAATGTTTTCACACCGTGTACACAATGTTGCCAACATGCAGGTAGCTGCTGACTTTACCATCAGAAAACACAATGTCTGCAAAGACAAACCAGTGTATTTTCATTAGTTATTCCTGACAACAAAAGTGTCACCTATCGCTGGATAAACCACCACCACACAACCATTTTACAGCCCTTTTTCTGGGACACCCAGGTGAGCCGGTGCCAGAAGAGAACTTCGGGACTTCATGGTGCAAGGGAAGATTAACACAGGCAGACACACCGACCATCCGGCTGGGCGCCACTCCATCCAGACCAACCAGTGCCCACCTCCACAATCCCCCCATATTTTTTACGGGCCGGATGTCCTTCCTGCCGCCCAACCAACAGTGTCAAAGCACTGAAGGCAACTAGCGTATTAGGATTATGGAGAAGATGCTAGAGTTCTCCTCAACGGCGTTACCTGCACCGTCTCCGTACCGTAATGCTGCATAAAACAGAATGTAAACCATCACTAGCAATGTGTTTACGTATCATAGCACTCCTCAATGCAGTATTAGACACCAGTTCAGCAGCCTCTTTTCCAGGACAACCTGGTAAGCTGGTAAAGAAAGGTTAAACCATATCTGGATTTTAACGAAACAGCAGATGATGGGGCGGCAGTGGCATCAGTTGCAAATCATTTGCCCCTCGCTCCAGACAGATAAGCATGCAAGCACCTCATTACTCAATTTCTTAGAGGTCACATGCTCTTCCTGACGTCCAACAAACAGTGTCAAAGCACTGAAGGCAGCTTCTATGCAGTAATAAAGAAAGACAATTTCTCACAAGGTACAGTGACTCCTGGACATGAACAACTCACAGCTGGTGACTTGGTGTAAGTGGCTCAATAGAAATACTGTGTTTGTAGCACATAGTACACATGTGTAGTTACCACAGCAGCAATGGCATACATTACTGCAGCGCTTGTCTAATGAGAAAAAAGTAAAAAAAAGCCTATCTGTATAGCGCTTATTATGAGCTACTCATCTCCAGGCGATCAGGTATGGCATTCGTTAACGAGGGATCTCATAGTTTTACCTGTCATCCACACGTTTATCCACAAGTAAATGAATCATACCTGCCTTTAACCCAAGCAGCAGAGCATCATCACACTTTTGGCTGGTACTCATTTCCCGTCCCACTGAGGGTAGGAGACTGAATTGGCCTAGGGTGGCTTGGTAAAATACTGTGGTAGTTTGCCCGCCCAAAGACGGTCACCCATTCCAGTATTAGTTGCCGTGGATGGGAATCTAACTCGCGACCGCCAAGTTGTGGGTCCAATGCCATAACCACTAGACTACCAAAACACCCAAGATAACCATCAATCAGTATCAAAGCCAACAAGCTAATAAACAGTTACCAAAGAATAAAAACCAACCAGCATAGATTTTCAGATTATTTCTACACAGCCTATACAGAAATATGCATACATACCATGATTCAGCATAGCAACAGGAAACCAGAAGAATATCAGAGAGTGATAGACAGCATTAAAAAACCACAGCCAGAAAACCTGTGTGCACATGCAATTGTAACGGCCATTCAAATATTAACACTCAGTATTTAAGAATTACCTGCTCTGTTTCACGGAATATTCTACAGTATTGAAACATAGCTACAGACTTTGGAGGCAGCACTGTTATCAATATGCCAGTTATATGGTTGTCATTTACTGTCACTTGTAGCCTACATTCACACGTATCAGTAGGCAGACTAATTTGGGCAAAATGAACAACTGATTTACTTGCAACTTGAAAATATGAACATCAATTTTTCACACTGCAGCAGGCATCACAAGCACACAAAGATACACCTGAACCTGGCAAAGGTGCCGCTTTTGCTTTAGGCAGTTAATGCAGATTTCATTATCAAGGTAACTAATATATGAAAATCTTGCAATGCAAAACAAACAGACAAATAATTTATCTCTTTTAATTAAAACGAAACAAAACAAATGCCACGTTTGTTTACCCGGCTGTTGAAATTCACCGAAGTTTGTGACAAATTGTACAATTTTGGAAACCGCAGCAGGCTGTCGGCACTGCGGTGGCGGTCAAACAGACCAATAGCAAATGGTGTGGCCGCTGTAAATATCTAGTACAGACATACACAACACTAACTGACAAATAGTTATAATATATATAAACCATCACCTGTTGTTATACAAACAACCATAACAAAATCAACTGCATTAGCACAGCATACTAATGTATAAAAATAATTAAAATTCACATGTAAATAAAATATCTATCATTACGAGTCACTACATATTTTTTGTCCTGCAGTTATTGTGTATGAAACATATCATCATTATTAGCACCATGACCATCCACAGAAATCTGCATCATGCTTGCTACAGTATATGTGCAGAGTTCAGTTGTTTTATGTGACACTTGTTTTGATTTATATAACGTTGTATGCATTCCATTTCATAACTTACAGATGATGTGTACGATACGTTTAGACGAGACAGGAAAAGTTAGCTATTTTGCTGCGGGTTTTTGAAAGCCTGCCCAATTTCACAGCAGAAATGTATCAATAAAAGTCCAAAAACCTTCACAAACAAAAATAAGTGCACTGAAAGTCACGGAGTATCACAGATTTCATGCAAGTGTCCATTCTTGCATGGAATATGGTTAATTTCACAGAAAATATCATGGCTGTGAAATCACAAATCAGGTTGTTCCTTGATGTGCATCTTGAAAGAACACTCACAACACCATTAGTTAATGGATGTCAACTGTGACGTTATACATACCACGTTGTAGAGGCCGATGCACCATCGCTCAAAGACGATCTGACCAGAGAAAGCACTCAAAGTTGCAAAATAAAACTGAAACAACACATTATGCCTGAGAATGCAGTAACATACCAGCAACGGTTAAGTGCAAATGGCAGAAATTCAATTCAATTCACTTCAATTATTTCTAACTAAGAAACTTTGTTCTACATCAGAATGTCATTAACAACTTTCTACCTTTGACATATAGCACATCATCTGTTTTATAAGTTGTGGCAGTACTGCTTATTGTTCATATTGGTAAGTACTGCCTTAATAACAAATTTTATTTCTAACATGCATAAGCACACTGAATTACTAAAAGACAATAAACATGAACAAACCTAGTAGGTGTGGCCAAGAATGCTAGCAACAAATTTCTGTGCTATGCTAGCAAAAAATTCCTGTGCTAGAAATGCGTACATTTAGCCAGCCCAATCACAGAAGGGTTCCAAGAGTTTATCAAAACTTATTTATCTGAGGCCTTTGAAAAATCAATATAAATAATAGCGAAGACCACATTACAGTTTATGGTCCAACATTCTAATTAATATGTTACTCAGCAGAAGCTAGCAAAGGAAAGAATGTATTCTATCATTTCACTAGATACAAAAAGGAGACTGGCAGATGGTTACACTGAATACAGAAAGTTATTAGTACAACACAATCAATGACTGTATCTATATCACACATGTAGAACTAGAAGAGACCTACGGATACATGCACAGTCCTTAATCTGTCGCTGCACATAAAGTGAATTCTTGAATTTTGATTACATTTATCAGTCAGAATCCACAATAAATATTTATTCAACAACATCACAAATAAAAACCAATGTCATGACTATCAGTACCACATATCATCAAAACTACAACATTTAAAGAAAAACTTCCAGTTCACTGAGCACATAAAACAGACATAAATGTAAGCTGTAAAACTATCACCTCTATGAAGTAGAGACAAATATTCTTGTAGAATGAATACAGTATAAGTGTCGTTAGACGACTGTAACACCAAGCGCCATGAACCAACAGCAACTTCTTCAGAAACCGAAACTGGAACAAGAAACAGCCATCACCATGTTCATCTGAGCTACATGAACAAGTACAGTATATGTCACAGCAACACCATGTAAAATATGATGTATGCAAAAACACTGAAACTGCACATGTAAAACACCGCTAGAAACTACAAGTTGGTAAGTAAGTAGTCAAAAACATTTATTAAATGCCATAATCATTTAGGTGCAAATGAATCAGTGAATCACTGGTTTAATAACCATTCTGCACGTGAACCAGGCTGCACTCAACGATTCTGATGGACAATTGGTGCAAAATTTTTGTATAGCCAGTAATTTAATTTAATTTAATTTTTTCGGTAAAATGTCAGTTCACACAGCGGCACTGTCGCCAAAGCCTCTGATGTCAATCTTGTCTCCAGCCAAGGAAATCACTCGTTGGATATCATACATTCTTCACTAACTAACTGTCTCCTCTTGAAAGAAGAGATGTTTATGTCACTGCTGTCTTAACACCAGCATCCTGTACTGCTAGACGCTACCACAGGCACACAGACCACACACACACGTACATCTACATTACATAAATTTTTGTTTTAAAATGTCGCTATCTTAATCCATATTGTCACCACTATGCTGCAGAAATAACATAAACCATGCAAACGAAAATGGTATAAATGGTTATTAAAAACCACATTTATTTTGCCATAACAAACCTGTGCAATTGAATAATCGGAGGCACATGATGCTTGCAGGCCTTCCACGCCTGAAATACCAATGCCAACATGTGCCGCCTGCACACACAATGTATGCAGCAGATAATACAGAGAATACAGACACACCGGTGGACAAGATCAGGGATACTTTCATCAACAACCAAGGTTGCCTCTGACATCACAGTAAACAACCGACATTAGAGTCTGGTTGTGGTAGACCCAGCTGCATAACTGACGTCCATGTATGGCAACTGGGCTAGCCATAAATAATGGACTCTGCCTGCTAATGAAAAATGCCTCTGTCACTTATTGGCACTGCATGCAGATTATCATAATCCAGAAGTCAGTAACTACACACTTCACACAACCATCAAAGTACATTGAAATTTATGCTTGTCACATGCACAAATACAGTCAACAAAATGAGTGATGCAACAAATCTGCTTAGATCAACGAGACAAACGGAAACATTGTGCCCATGAAACGGGAAGACTGATTTACCTGGGATTCAAACAATTTCTTTAAAAAGCAACTTTGATGTCAAGCATTCCACCATTCAAGGTTTAGGAACTCGCGTGTCAGATGGGACTGTTTCTGTTTCTGGAAAATGTCACAACTCTTGAATGGACAGACTTCCTGGCATCACCACTGTGACTGATACGTTTCAGTGGGAATCAAACCAAGGTCATCCAGGTGACAGGTGACCTCACAAGCACTGAGCAGCTCAAGGTGAAAGATGCTATGCCACACAGCAAAGGTAGACGGGAGTGCTCATGTGCCTTTATCACACAACTAAACTCACAGGTAGGGAGAGATGCAAACCATTTCCTATCCCACTGACGGCAAGAGGCTGAGTTATCCTGGATGGATGGATACACATCCAGATGGTATATATATCCATAGTCATCTGTCTCAGAACTAGCTGCTCTTCTGCGAAGTAACTGTTGATATGCACAAAGTCATTACCACTACAGTAGGCCAAGCTACTACTGCCTCTGAGCCACGTAAAATAAAGGGTGTTATACTCCCCTGAAGCACAGGTAGACTCTTCATCTCCCTTTCATATAGGCCTTGAGCTCATAGGTGGTTAGACCACTCGTCTGTAATGCATGGCCAGTGTGAAGCCAGACCTAGTTACCTTCCCAACCACACAGTGTCACCAGTACGAGTATCAAATTACACTGCTTGGTGAACAGAGGCACAAAAGGGTGAGAACAACTTGCCCAGAGTCATTACACAGCTGTGCCCCAACTTCAAACCTGCAAGCTCTTGATCGCAAGTCCGATGCTCAACCCATTTTGTGCCACCATGCCACCCGTCTGTCATGGCTGGACATAAACTCCGACCACTTTACCTGTATCATGCCCACGTCATTTGCACCGTCACCAACAGCTAGTGTGACAGCGCTACGGTCATGACGCCGTACGAGAGACACAAGTTCAGCTTTCTGCAGCGGCGACATGCGACAGCAGATGACTGCTTTTGATGACAACAGCAGCTCAAGCAGATCACGTCGACAATCATACATCAGACCATACTTGAGTGTCTGCAACACAATAATGTGCTTTTCCTACAGGCGTGACAAGACCAGCAAATTATTCATAACTGATCAGACAAGTTTAATGGCCTCTTTTCCAGGACAACCTGGGTATGTGGCATGAGAAAGGTAAACCATTCTGGATTTTAATGAAGCAAGAGATGATGGGGTAACAGTGGCGTCAGTTGGACCATATGCAAATCATTTGCATCTCACTCGAGACAGATAACCATGCCAGCATCTCATCACATAATTTTTTTACAGACTGGATGCTCTTCTTGATGCCCAACCAACAGTGACAAAGCACTGAAGGCACTCATTACTGATCAGTGAAGTGAATACATTGTTAAATACCCACCTGTTTTAACAATTGTTTTCCGGCATTAGCTGGTCCCCCTCGGTTTTCTGCCGGAACCTGTTCCGGAAGAGAACCTTTGTTGGAGATAAGTGGCACAGGTTTGTACTGGCTGAAGTCCTACTTGTCACCTGAACAACAGTGTCAAAGCACTGAAGAAAACACAAAGCAGTGACCCCAACCAGTAGCCTGGCCTCATCCTTGTTCATCTGCCATCAGACTTCTGACGGAAGGGGCACTGCTGCCTTCAGACTGACTCTCTATCACCAATAACATAAATATAATGCCAATTCACCTCAAACAAACTACACATTAACAAGTACTGCACTGCGAATCTTTAATATTTAAAGTTACATCTGTAAGAAATGCAAATTGACAAATTTACTGTGAATTCTACGTACTTCGCCGTCGATGACAATTCCAACAGGACGAGTGTCTGTCTTTACACGACTCTCAGACTCACCGACGTATCTTTGCAATACTGAACGAGTGTCCTGCACAGTTTTCATCACTCACTAACTACTACTACTACCATTTTGTGGCCATTATACAGGACAACCTACGTTAGCTGGCACCCCCGGTCAAGAAACGGAGGATTTTGCTGAAGCAAAGTTTACTGCCCGCATGCCCTTGATGACAGCAACTGTGTTACCCGCACCATCTTTAAACCATCAATTAATATAGCAAATAAAACATACCGGTAGTAAATACAAAGCAAATAAATTTTCACCAGAATTCCAATAAAATGTTCAACATTCACCACACAAGTTTTATGAGTCATATACTACAGTGCTTTGACAGCCTTCAGTGCTTTGATGCTGTTGGTTGGGCGGCAGGAAGGGCATCTGGCTTGTAAAAACTGAGTGGTGAGGTACTGGCATGGTTATCTGTCTGGAGGGAGGTGCAAATGATTTGCATATGGCCAGCTGATGCCACTGCCACCCCATCATCTCTTGCTCCAGTAAAATCCAGAATTATTTTACCTTTTGGGTGCTGGCTTACCCAGGTTGTCCTGGAAAAAGGCCGTTAAACGGATCTAGTGTAGTATAGTAGATATTACATGCAGGTTTCTATCATAAAAATAAAAGGCTTTCATGGCAGGTATAGATGTGACATTAACAATGTTACAGATGCACTAACTATGCTGCAAAAGTACTAGACAAATCACAATGAACTGTGGCAAAACAAGTTAGTTAATCTTGTTCTAACTAATCACAGCTAGACAGAGAACAAAAGAGGATTACGAACATCAAGCGACTGTTCGTTAATACGTAACACTCGCATGTCAGATGTCAAAAGTCGGCTTGAATAACCTACAGAACAAACATCATAGAGACCAATGAAGTGGCAATATGCTGCAACTTCGCATCGACACACTTAATAAGCTTATCACACAGATAAACTCCACCACAGACCTAAACCAGTTATTAACAATGGGTGGACAGCTTCAGAAGAAGTTGTTCTGCAGCTTGTTAAGTCTAAGGGCCCGTTGCACCAACGCCACTTAAGTGGGTACTTACTTAGGTAGCGCTTAAATTAAAGTGCCCCTTAATTACTTACTTAAACTGTCCGCGTTGCACCAACACAATTCGTTGCATACTTAACTAAGTAAGCCACTGAGTGACCTAGTTTATTTTGAACGACTGTGATTGGTTAGCTGAGGTCACATGCAGTTCCTGGCCGACGAAAACAGTAAACAGAAGTTTCGTTGCCATGGTTATAGTAAGTTAGTAACCATGTTCATTGTGGCCCTTTCGCTCGCTGGCCATTTTGTTCCCCGGAACTTACGCGGCGTGTATATGCAGCCTTGACCTACACAGACCGCTATACAGCGCAGTGCCAAGTCACGGTGTCAGCCAGCCACCTGCACTGCAGTGCCACGCCTACGCCGGCTGCCAGTCGCGCCACTTGGCCAATTAGCCCAGCTGAGCTGCAACTAGGTTAATTTATTACGCGCGGTTGATTGAAGCTTCAGTACGGCAAAAGCGAAAGCCCATCTTGGACTCATCATCGTCGTATTCGTCAAATGGATTGCTTCTCGGTTTCACGGTAGCGTTTTTTGTCGGAAAATTGCAGAAAAAAAATCCAAAAACAATTTATCCATTGTAATTAAAGATGGCGTTTGACACTTACTCAAGTTTTAACTGGCCATCAGCGGCCACTTTAATTTAAGTGACCATTAAGTGAATGAGCGTGCATAAATGGCCTTGGTGCAACGCGTTCGTTGTTGAGTGCCACTTAAATCTGGAGTTGAGTCCCACTTAAATTTAAGTGGCGTTGGTGCAACGGGCCCTTAATGCATGCCAATCCTTCTTTATGGCTTAGAAGCTCTCTGACTGTATAAAATATCATCTATGCTCACTTGACTTGTTATAAATAGGTTTTGTATGAAATTGTTGAGAACTATTGAAGTGGTCGCCGATAGTTAGGCGTACTTTAGCTTTAATCTGTCGAGTGCTGAGCTCGTTAGGCGCACTACAAAATTTCTTGGACAGCTATAAACGTTGTAGGCCTATGTCAGTCAGTAGTTAAGTTTACTTAAGATTATTAAACTTTGTTTGTCGTTCTGTGCTACCATTTCTAATGGCAAAAAGACATAAAACTATTGTGCATCAGTTATACATTCGTGTGATAGTGTCCATAAAATCCACTTCTTCTAGTTCAACTGCATTATAATGTCATAAATTTTTCACATTACTACATTAATACTCACATTAGCTTAAGAAAGCAATGTAAACATTAACTGTCACTAAAAATATCACTCCTTTCATCAATGTAAGTAACTTTAAGTTATATTCATAAATGGCCAAATTTTAGAATGCAAAAGTTTTTTATAGCTTGCACAGATACACTCAATCTCACTGAAGTAAGGATTCACATTCTGTAGCCATTCGTCACCAATCATTGATATGTGTGTTTTCAACTTTTAATCACCAAACTGACACTAGCAGAAAAAAACAACTAAACTACAGCCCTACTTTTAACTAAAAAAAACTGTGATAAAATAAAACATATAATAAGGCTACAATGTTACCTATATTGATGGCAGTCTCTTGTTTATCGCCAGTTAAAACCCAAACTCTGATGTTGGCTTCTAAAAGACTAGCGATTGTTTCTGGTACACCCTGAATCATCAACCAGTCAACTAGCACTAAACATGCAATATCATAAAAAATGTAAAAATACTATGGACCAGAAAGCCCCGCAAGGGGGCTGCGGTCATCGCCGCCAGCATGCACGGCTTCGCTAGTTGTCGGAAGTTCAAAAGCCCCGTGACCTTGACCTTGACCTTGCATAGGGTCAAGGTCACATCAGCATACACAATACATGTAGGACTACCTGCAGGCCCAACCACGTGACTGTAGTGTCACGCACTACCGAAATATGGCCATTTGAATTTCGTCAAATATTGATATTGGACCAAGTTTGAACTCTCGTGATAGCTTACCTAGATGGAAATTCAAAAATCGGGCTCCGACAAGCTGTAGTCCAGGTCCAATACTATGGCCACCAACCATCAGTTTTGACCTACACGCCGAACTGGCGGAGGAGATAGACCTAGAAATGTGCACTTTTCGCAACTTTGGAAGCTCTGTGACCTTGACCTTGACCTTAGATCGGGTCGAGGTCACACTGGTGCGCATATGTGGTCGAGGTCTACCCACACACCAAATTAGATGGAAATCGGAAAAACTTTTTGTGGACGTACGGACGGACGGACGGACGGACACACCTCAGTTCCAATCTACTAGGTCATCGCCGAGGCGATGACCTAAAAATTAGTCAATCAATGCAGCATTCTTATATAGCATTCTAAAAAGCTGTAACAATCAGTAGTTAACTATTAGTAGTTAACTATACATGTAGTAGTTTAACTACATTTTAATAGCTAACAAGACAGGACAGCGCGCTGCCATTTCAGGCGGGACTTAGGGGCGACATAGGACTTTAATTCACGGCTACTTGGAAAGCCCATTTTCGGCTGCATGTTTGCTTTAATTAAAATGTGGTATAAAAATATTGCCGGTAGGTTCTTTGGAATAGTCACAAAGCACGCGTGTGACATACGAACGGACAGACAGACGGACAGAACTACGACTCCCAAGACTGCGCTAGCATAGACGTGTTGCACGGTAATAACAATCATTCAGGTAAAGTATGCGTGAATTTCACACGGGCATCTGTTTTTATGATATACAATGGAAGCGAATTCGCTGTATTACGTTAATACTAAAATCACACAATAACACAGACACAACTAGAATGTGGGCCAATGCCCAACGTGATGGTCGCCCTGCCGAATATAGGTGGCGCCCTCTGTTCAACGCCGCAAAGTTTGGCTGACGC
>Ga0209259_1000563_pt1 | contig 11384 bp, 9 predicted proteins | sample WorMetGr2BELIZE1_FD_187417 | JGI IMG/M metagenome (GOLD analysis project Ga0209259, IMG submission 187417) | Marine gutless worms symbiont microbial communities from Max Planck institute for Marine Microbiology, Germany - Inanidrilus... ...
CCGCCAATGAAATGCTGAAAATTCGAACGGCTCGGAAATCTAAACCGGAAGCGGGCGTGGCCAAATGATGTCATCGTCCGGTAGTGGTCCGAGGGGTCCATGTCCTGTGAAAGTTTGGTCGACCTAGGCCTCGAATTGACGACACTATTCAAGTTTCAATTTTTTCAGATTCGCCCCCCCCAAAAAAATGCACGTTCGACAATGACGATATCGTCCATATACGCGCCTGTATAGGCCCATGTTCCAGTTGTGTTGTTACGTATTTGCCATATTTTTGTACTTTCTACAGTTTGTGATGTCTTATATGTTGTCTGGAATACATTAACTTATTTTGAGTTGCTTTGTAGATGGCAACGATAAAATTCAAAGTGTTAACAGAAATGCGGGAACAAAAACGCAGAAGAAAGGATTTGAAGTTTGGCTTCGTGGCCATTTCAACGGAATCAAAAATTGTGTTGTGCTCGGCCGCAACAAAGCTTGACCAGATAATCAAGGACTCTTTCTTTGGCATCTCTACATGCGGATTGTAACCACTATGGAGTTGCTGGACCACGGTCAGTGGTATGATGCGAATTCATCTTCAGCGCTGCTGGACATCGCAAACCTACTGGTTTCATCAGTGTCGTTTGAGGACCTGGTGCAGTCTGTGACCACATCTGGTTCCTACGCGGATACATATCTACGCACTCAGTGCGGATATTGGGTCGCCGGTGGACAGTTAAGCTGTGGTTCCACGTCAAAATAAAATTAGTTTAAAGAATTTCAGACCCGAGCCACTGCCATCGGTCGACGGTCCTGAATCTTCTTTTCAGGCGTGGTTCCATCATTAAATGAAACAGAATTATTTTAAGGAATTTCATTTTAATATGAAACCACATCTGAAATGAAATAAAATAATTTTATCCGCTAAAATAATTTTATTTCATTTCAGACGTGGTTCCATATTAAAATAAAACACTAAAATTCTTTAAAATACTTTTATTTTAACATGGAACTACGGCTTTACATGCCACCGTGTATAGACGCCGTGTAACACTGTTACTGGTTTTCGGTCATTTTAGAACTTTAATTAACGCTGTGTCGACAACAAATTGTAGGCTATCTTCAACTCTTGTGAGACATGCCATAAGCTGCTCGTTTTGGAAACACATTACAGTCATGCATAAATTCAGCATATGGTCCGTTTAGCCGGTCAACAGTTTACTTGCAGTAACCTTCACACATGTAACAGACAGACAGACAACGGTGCCATAGCATATGATGTAGCACTTTTGTGCGACCGTCTGTAAAACGGTTCGCCCTATGCTGTCAGACCGTTGTCCTGTCTGTCTGTCTGTGACATTTACATCCAGGTGTTTCCACTCATCTTCCTCTACCTTGTCTCTAACCATGCTATAATATTCTTCACAAGTCCGTTCCTCCTTGAGTTTCCATACACGTACTCTTGGCTCGAACTTCCTATGTCGCCTTTTTGTTGTATTAAACCGCATGTCCATTACTAGCAGTTTATGCTTTGGTACACCTCTTCGTCTGAAATGACCTTGACATTATGAACTTTGACTTTATCCCCCTGCCTTACCATTATATAGTCAAGTGTACTTTTGGCAGAACCAGCTACACGTCACCAACTTAAGATTCCTGCTTCATGAACAATGTATTGCAGATGACTAGGTTTAGCACATCTACAAAATCCGAAATCCTGGAGCCATCTGCATTCTTAGCTCCAAACCCAGTGAACGTTGGTGAACGTTGGTAAACATAATTTGCTTAAAACTAAAGTGACTGCAAGAAATAATGACGTATACATCATAGGATGTCCGTGCCACATGGGTGCACTGCATTTTGCAGAGTTAAGTCATTTTGATGTTGATCAGCTGCTGGTCAATGCTTTACTTCTGGTGTGAATAATACTCATCGAAAAGAAAAAAAAACTGCTATGCAGACTTTTGTTCATTTACTGACACTGAATATCGACGTATACTGAAGTTTATGTCCGTTAGGTGGCTTGGACTGTCGACATGCTTGGAGAGAGTACTCCCTGAAGTTGTACTTTTTGTCTATATCTGATAAGGATCGTTCCAGCAGTGCCAGAGTACGTCAGTTGATCCAGGTGTTTGAGAATCGGATAACAGAATTCTACTGCTATCTTTTTTCACGCATGTCTGCCGGCATTTGTCAACTTTAACCTACTTCTGCAGCGTGAAGACCCTGTCATTCCGTTCATGTATAATGTGATGATTGATCTTCTAAGTGGTCTGTTCAACAGAGTTCTGCTACCAGAAGTAGTGCAACAGTTCAGAACACAGACGCAACACAGCAGCTAATTGTCAGCTCGGACGTTGACGCGAGGTCACGCCCATCACCGTCCATGCTGCAGAACCTTTCACTTGTGCAACAGGCATCTTTCGCGTCGCCATGACACAGCGTATGCCAGTTACCCATGTAGCACACATCGCAGGGCCAACGTAGGCTCGTCAACGTCGGATTAATGTTGACGAACTACATCGTGTTACTGTTAACGTATTTTTGCCGTTCTGCGACAACAGGCTGCGGGCTGAACGAGCCGCTGCCTGCGACAAGAGACATAGTCCGTATAACTCCGCGAGTGGTGCCATGCCGTGGCATCCCTTGCACCGTGAAGTCCAGAAGTTCTCTTCTGGCACCGACTCACCTGGGTGGTCCTGGAAAAAGGGCCGTAAAATGGTTGTGTGTGTGTGTGTGTGTGTGTGTGTGTGTGTGTGTGTGTGTGTGTGTGTACTGAAATGGTGAAAACATTAAACAAACTATGAAAACCAGACAAATTAGCAGGCAAAGTCAATTCAAACGTCTAGAACACACTAAAGGATCTCTTGCAAACAGCACCATTGCTAATAACTAAGCAAAATCAAGTGTTTGTTTTGTGTGTTGATTTATCTGCAGTTGACGAGCATCTCCTTACTGCCAGTGCTGTGGCAAGTGAGCCTCAGGCTAGCACAAGTGCAGCGGGAAACAACAACCTGACAGAGAAGACCGAGTCACAGTGCACGACCACTGCTGTGAAAACTGAGTATGCACCCAGTACAAGTGGTGCAGGAGATGACAAGCTGACCCAGGAGGATGACACCTGGGGTGACATGGACCCACGACATGACACTGTTGCTACTTGAATGTTACAGAGAACATGCACCAGATTTCATCAATGCCAAGAGTTAGTTAGCTGGAGTTTAACGTCAAACGTTTAACGTTTAACGTGGGTAGGTCACTTGGAGCCAAAATTTCAGGGGGAAGGGGTCGTCCCTGGGAATATTTTTTGGTTTTTTACAAAACTATACACATTTTGCTATCCAACGGTGCAAACTGCACCATGCTACGTGCCGTCGTTTTGACACAATACCGGCGTGTGACGGACAGACGGACGGACGGAATTGCTGTAGCTAATACAGCGCTTGCAATGCGAGCATTGCGCGCTCTGTAAAAAAGTCACACTGCTCTAAAACATAACTTTATGCAGTTCACTGCGTGTGGTAATTATGACTGGAAGTGAATATTGAGGTTGACTAAGAAAGCTGAGTGTGTTTGGCAGGGAGCAAAGAGCGCTCCTGGCAACAGAACTACAGGTGGACCTGGAACAACTACAGTAAAGACTCTGAGCTGAAAATGTTCACTAAATATTGGTTCAAGGCCAAGTGACCATTATTTTCGTAGTGTCTGTTGGTTTGTCAATCAAGGCCATTTAGCTACGATAAACGTTAGGCCTAAGTAACAAAAAGCAGAGTTGAAAATAAAAAAGCGATGGTGCTAAAATGATACTTTGACAGAAAAGCATCATCTACATGAGGCACATCAATCAAGTTGCATGCTTCTGTGTCAAGCAGTGGTTCAATGCTAACAGCTGAGCATATGCATAATGAGATGTATCTACAGATCATCGGGAGACTGCAGACTGACATTGATCATGTTGTCACTACAACAAAATGATGTTAATGATGAACTGGAGCGTGCCAACAAAATGGCTGCCTATAACAAAGTCTTCCATTATTTGGACATTTCCATTTCGACAAACTAGTCATGATGCCAGAAGTTTCAACTGTCAGTCACCAGCTAACTTCATTCTTGACCACATGAAAGGGGACTCAACAGCTCATGCACAGGTTGAAGGAATGACACAGGGTCAGGCTGAAAATCCCTCATGGAACATATGTTGCAAAGGGCATCTAACTGCAAGTAACTTTGGTCCTGTAATCCGCAGTTTGGTAAACAGTCGCAAGCCGTTACAGTCACTGTCTCTGAAACTTGGACAAGTGACGACGATTTGTCTTTAATAAATATTCCAGGATACAGTTGCCATCTTAAATCGCGTAGTGGTTCTGAGGGGTGGTGTTGCCATTTATATTACAAATGAACTGTCGTACTCAGTAAGAACAGTGTAGCCGAAAGATCGCAGATTTTTGGCAAGCAGTCGGACAGGCAGTGGGCCAAGAGGCAGATGTCATCCAAAAGCTGATGAAAAACCTTGGGACAGAATTTCAGCGAGCAATGCTGCTGCAGCGTATCTCAGGATGCGCCACTGAACGCCGCAGCTCAGGGGATCGGCAGAACTGTACACGAATACTACCAGCTGTATTTCCCACACGGAGGGTCTGTCAGTGGGGAACGCTAAACAGGTGAATGAATCGCATGAATTAGGTTCTGCTACTTGCTGATGTGTGTGTGGGAACGGTCGTCAGTGCCAGCGGTGTAGTCGACCAAGCAGGACGTTCACTGTATAGTCAATTAATTCAATTCAGTAATTCAATTAAACGTTACTGTACATCGTGTCTAACTAATCTGAAAGAAAGTAATGTAGTTTCATGCGACATGCTGCAGCGCTGTACATGACGTTCCTGTGGTTCAGCCGCGTGAAAGTCAAGCAGGCCATCAGTCAATCCGGCGTCGGGCCTCAACTGCTGTCGATTACTACAGTATGTGTCGTGAGGTGGCGGACTGTGTGATGTCACATGAAGTTGAAAGTCGACCATTAGGTGGTGCAGGTTCGAATGCATTCGTTGTCAACTGCATACACCAACAGTCGTACTACGTGTGAGTGGGTGACGCCGTTCTTATCCTGCAGTCGTTGTACGTGATGCGTGTCAGAGTTCTTTGCTTGCTGGCGACTGTCGACACAAATTCGTCTGGCATTGTCTTTTGATCAGTGATGTGGACTTACCTACATGTAGTTGTATGCCTATGTATCCTGGCTTTGAGGTATGTTTTCCTTCGCCCACGTGTCGAAGATTACTGTTGCATGGCAGGCGTGCAAGTGGAAGTCGACGAATGCTTCCCGACTCGTAGAAAGTACCACGAAGGACGGAAGCCAAAGACGTCGACAGCGACAGTCCTCGGCCTGTACGAGAGACGCACGGATCGCGGCTTCCACCTGCAGGTAATTATGTAGGTATACGTGACAACTCCCTCCATGCGTACCTGCAGTGTGAGTGACACTTCCGTGGCATCGGATGACTGTTACAGGCCGCTTGGCCGTCAGTTTCAAGTCGGTAACAACTTGTTTTTCCGTGTAATAGTTGGTGCCCCGCGTGGTGGTTGTTGAGGCCATCTAAAACATAGCATGTTTGTGATGTGCAGTTTTCACTTGTCACTGCAAACAAGTGAAGGACAAGTCCAGTGCTGTCCTCCTGAGCGAAATCAGGAAGTTTGTGTTGCCGGGGAACGCCAATACTCTCAGACGCCATCGCATCATACCGACCACTGACGCAGATGGGTTACTTACTTACTTACTTACTTACGGAACTCCTTACTTGATCGGTACACACTACAACTGTGTGCCAGTGTGACTGTGCTAGATACTGGTTCCACAAGAACCTTGACAAGGACTGCCTGCCAGTGGGCTTGGTTTTCAGGCGAGTCATTTCTGACATCGTTCACAAGTGGCCAGGGCGCGGATTACAAGGTCTACAACTACTGCAGGTCGGCGTGTCGTTGCCCACTGAAGACATCATGGAGCTGCACGTTCACGTGGACACCGTGAATCTGACAACCGACGACGTCTCACCACACAACATCAGGTCACACAACAAACACGTCTACATTGCTAGCTTGTACGTTAGTTTGCAAATGTGCATAGATGAACATTTGCCTACCAAGTGGTCCTTGGCAACTGAGTTTGTTGCTTTTGTACCACAGCAACAGCGGCAGCAGTGACAAGTCGACGATTGTTCAGGGTCACTCACCAAGTCCGCTTGATGTGCAGCCAGACACTGACATGTGAGTGCCGTTTGTGTACTGTTGTATACGAAAGCACAATAATCACGCATTGTTCATGCCTATCTCCGCAATGTACTGCCAGTAACGTGTACTTTGCGTGCAGTGAAGTAAATGCTGTTACGCTGCCATAGTGACGACGACGTGACGTTGGCATTTTTTGTGGAAAGTGTATCTATGCATGCTTCCAGTGATGAGGTGCACGTTGTATTGCAGGTGTGCGACGGTTCCACTGGCGGAGGACAGTGACGTTCAGATGGTGTCGTCTTCTCCTGACGACCTCCACACTGTTCCTGACAGCGACGTGGAGCCGAGCGATGACGATATGGACACCATCAACACTGCTGTCGACAGCGACAACGATGAGACGCTCCACGATGTTCCGCTATAGCCACACGACAACGTCATTCTGATTTCAGACAGCGACGTCGAATCGTGCGACCGTGAAGACAACGTCAAACAAACGTCACTGGACGACGTCAAAGCTGTTCCTGACAGCGACGTCGAGCTACGCTACAACGTCATTAGTGACGCACGCACATCGTCTAAGGTGCTTGATATGTTTGTGTTACGTGCAAATGCGCTACAGCTTGCTTGTACGCTGTATGTATAACGTTTTTCACGTGTTGTTCATATGCGTAGGCTGATTGTCATTATGGTTTTGTGGTGTCCGTGGTTGGCTGAGCACATGCACTTTATGCCACTCTGACAGTGGAGGTGGAATTTCGTTCGTACATGTAATTTATTACGCTGCAGTGAAAGATTATCATTGATAAATAAAGTAACAGCAATAACATGATGTTGGTGTAATGCTTTCAGGTACTGCTTCACTTGACTCTGTCCAATCCCGGCAACACGTGCTTCGTGAATGTGGCGGTCCAGATGTTGTCAGCCACACAGGACGTCCGGCAGCAGATCACTGATCACTACTGCAGTTGTAATGCCAGTAGGCTACACTTCTTGACATAAAAATTTGTACTCATACATGCAAAACAGTTCGCCGACGAATGACTCAGTTGCATATTTGTGCATAGCAAGCTGTGGATTTCACTATATTCCTTTGTTCAGTCAGGTGCATTGTTTGTAACTGTCTGGCTAAATTATCTGACACTGTGTGAAGGTCTTCGTCTTGGTCTTGCAGTGTAAGGTCTTGGTCTTGATCAAAAAGACTTGGTCTCGGTCTTGGAAAATTTCTGTCTTGGTCTTAAGGAAAATTTCTGTCTTGGTCTTAAGCAAAAGTCTTGGTCTTGTAAAAAAATTCTTATTTACATCTCTGATTTCCTGCATGTGCATGTGTGGTTTTAGTCGTCTGGATACCATCTGTGTGCTGTTGGAGCAAGCGAGGTGCATAATTTACGAAGATGTCGCTGCAGCAGTGTTCGAATGGCAATTGGATTCTATGCTGTTTCTTTCTATGTTTTCAATCTGCGCTTCCTGGACAATAGTGCTAAAACATTAGTGTTTCTGCAGAAGTTTGGATTCCAGTTGAGTGATCCTTCAACAAATGCTCATGTGAACCGTATCAATAGAGCATGTGATGCTGTAATGGACACGCTGGCAAAGGTGACTGTGGCGGCTTTGCCAAGCAAAAAAAACTACTTGCACCAAGACGGCGGGTTTGACCAAGGCAAAGGAAAGCCACAAGTAACCACAGATGGTGGTAATGCACTAGACTCTGGGGTGGATTGATAACAGCAAACTCTTCAGTTATAACCGCAGTTGCTGATGTCCCCGAAAAGCGAAGTGCGTATCCATGAAAATGTCTGGATCATCCGCTGGATTCGGAAGCAAATCGTGATCATTTCTGTCAATAGATGCTGCGTATCATGGTGCCGCACAAGACTGACATGGACTGTTCAAAAATAATGGAAGCATGTCACCTTCTCGGACGAAACACAGGTTGTTATAGGCCAGAACAGAAGTTTGTGTGGAGGCGTCCGCATGAAATACCGCTATGCGGCTGTCTTGGTGGTGACAAGCAGAGAAAACTTTCGGTCGTGTTTTGGGGATTTGTTACCTACAAGGTTGTGGGCAATTTGGTTCTATTTGATGGAAATATTGACTCACATAAATACGTTACTATCCTAGAAATAGGCTTGTGGCCGGTAGAATCCAAATACTTCAATGGGAATAGGTGGATTTCCAAGGTGCACCTATACATCGGTCAGCATTCGCCCAAGAATGGAAAGAAAGAAAAATAAAATAGCACATATTACTTGGCCTGCGCAATCACCGGATATCAATATTATAGAAAATGTATGGAAGGTCATCAAACGGTGCATACAGAAGGAAGTATCGCACATTAAAAAGCACGATGATCTGATATATGTTGTAGAGACTGACCGAAGTTCGGCTTCGGCTTTGGCGCCGAAAGAAGGTTAATGTGTGGTTTCGGCAATCTTTCAGTTTCGGCCGAAAGCCAGTTACATGCTTACGGCCGTCTTACGGCTTTGAACCGGTTAACGGGAAATCGTGGTTGCCGAGAAAGATGATTGTAAAAGATTTACGGCAACGTTCCGGGCTGGCGTGATTTTGCGCACGCGCAGAGCTGCGTGGTCTTTAACACAGGGCCATACACTGTTTTGCCAGATAACTCCATTTATCTTTATCGTAGCGCCAAAAAGTTATATAGTGAATAGGCAAATCGGGGTCAGGGATTTCAAATATGTGGGAATAATTTGCCACTACGCATTGGTCACGTGATAAGCACATGCGCAGTGGCTGCAAACGCACTGTCAATGGTATCCTATGGGAGATGTCAGAACTTATAACTCAAGAACGGATAGCCGTAGGATCTTCAAACTTGGTGGAGGGATTTACCACGTGACCCGCCATGTATGACCACTGAGCAAGGTTAAAAGGTCAAAGGTCAAGGTCACAAGGTCATGTAATGTATCAGCAGCAATAACGCTATAACTAGGCAACGGATGGTCGTATCAACTTCAAACTTGGTGGAAACTTTCATCGTGAGGTACGCATTATGTGACACACTTTCTAGGTCAGTAGGTCAACTAGACCGGAAGTAGAAATATGGCTGATATTCAGCTTATCCAATGCAAAAAACAACATTATATAAAAACTGTCAGCGGCAAAGTTGTAGTGCAATGAATTGCTTTTCATTTTTTTATCAGTAATCATATCACATGGATGAAAGTTTACGTGAGTGGGGCTTCGCACAGTTGATCTGATGCAGCAGACACGTGATGCACGTCGTGCCTGGATCAACAACTGCTCGCCAACGATTTCTGACGTGTTGAAGCAATATCCACGATTTCCTGATCCGCAAGACTGTGTATGAATTCTGTATCTGTTTGATACTTTTTATGCTTAATGAACAAATGATACTGTGTTGCGCACTGGATCATATGTAAAACAGGGTTTATAACGGAGGCTTCATAACCGTAGAGTCGAGTTTCAAGTTATTCAATTTTGTACTTGATGAAACTTTCTTGGAATGACAGTGTTATACTGCATTGGCATACAATTGTTTGCTTATTCTCATATTCATAATTTATCCCCGACCCCCAGTTCATCGGCTCCATGAACTTTAAACTTGCGTTTGGTCCAGACCTCGTTACAGATCTACACTGTCGACAGGCGACAGTCGGCCGTTGCGATGAATCCATTATGTTCAGTCTTTTCAGCGCATGCCAGGTATCTAGAGCCGATGTTAGGAGCTTGCAGAGTGAGTGAGTAGTTTCTTAACAGCACATCAGCACATTGTAGCTTGCACATGCGAAGTTGAAGGCGTCATGTACAACTGAAGTGGAACATTCTATGCACGCACGAGTAGTTTTTGTTACAACCATGCGGAAGTAAAACTTTGGTTCCAGTGGTGGTACAAACGAAAGGATCATGTCTGCCATGCATATAAACAGACTCAAATACCACATTCACAGTTCAAACTTAGCCAAAGTAGGACAATCGAAGATGACGTGTGACGCCTGAAGCCACATGCCTCTGCTGGATGCTGCAAGCGATGATGTTGTTTTTGCACTACGACAGTGTAAGGTGAGTGAGTAGTTTCTTAACGGCACATCAGCACATATTAGGCTATTTAGTGCCTTACGATGGTCAGAAAGTGATAAAAATGTGAAGATATAATCAAGGCTATTTAGCTACGATAAATGTGAAGTAACAGAAAGCAAAAATGAAAATAAGAAGTGATGTAACTACATCATAAGGAAATGACGAAATTCGTCCAGGGTGGGCAAGTGAAACGTTAAGTGACTGAGTGAGTGAGCAGTTTTTAACGGCACATCAGCACAGTGCCATCAACGGTGAATGACAATAGCATAATATAATACAGGTTGTCTGTCACCAGATAATAAATACGAGTGAGTTAAGCGACAGTGACCAACTCTCGAGTCTGTTAATGAGCACAGAATCATAGCGGGAAAGAGTTTTGCTGTGTTTCACAGTACCAACTTTTGGGTAAGTGAGTGAGTGAGTAGTTTCTTAATGGCACATCAGCACATAAAATAGAGTGTAAAATCGCACAGTAAAAAAGTCAGACAGCTCTAAAACATAACTTTATGCAGTTAACTGTGTGTGGTAATTATGACTGGAAGTGAATATTGAGGTTGATTAAGAAAGCTGGGTGTGTTTGGCAGGGAGCAAAGAGCGCTCCTGGCAACAGAGCTGCAGTTGGACCTGGACTGAGCTGAAAATCTTCGTCAAATTTTGGTTCACGGCCAAGTGACCATTATTTTCGCAGTGTCTGTTTGTTTGTCTGTCTGTTTGTTTGCCTGTGCAGAGTTCTCTTCAGCCGTCTTCGATCCGATTTGGATCAAACTAGGGGTGAGTGAGTGAGTAGTTTCTTAAAGAGAATGAAGTTTATTACCCTGGCAGCAGTCCCATATATCCTGCCACTTGTTCATACAGAACTTAGAGATGCCACGTATAAGTTCTTCTGATGTAACACAAAAGTTAATACTACATGTCTACTGTTTCTTCGACTACTTCAAGATAGACTACTTCCTTCAGTGACGTCCTCCTTTTCCGCGGCTGCCTCTACACCGTCCATCGGTCTCGCAGCCGATCATCAGCCCCAGTGCTGACCTTTCCGCCTCCACCTGGCTCTTCCTCTTAGTCTTCCCAGTTGGTGCCATTGATTGTTAGATGATCGGACAGCCACTAAGCTAGAG
>Ga0209259_1000565_pt1 | contig 11378 bp, 12 predicted proteins | sample WorMetGr2BELIZE1_FD_187417 | JGI IMG/M metagenome (GOLD analysis project Ga0209259, IMG submission 187417) | Marine gutless worms symbiont microbial communities from Max Planck institute for Marine Microbiology, Germany - Inanidrilus... ...
GCCCCAGACTCACAGCGGGCAATAAAAACAAGTCACTTCAGAGATGTTCTTCCCAGCCAACTACTTAGCATGGTACTGAAAACAACTAAACCTAATGCAACAGAAGCAGACATGCTACTTCTGACTTTAGTAGGTAACTATGAATAGTGTTATCATGAGTAGGAAAAGCAGAAAAGCTGTAAGTTGTTTCAAACCGCTAAACTGGACAGAATTACTACACAAAAGCTGTCCTAACCTTGGCTCCATAGTCACGTCAAAAATGATGCTGTTCTTATCCAATGATGACACACTCTCCTCGGAACCAGAACTAGCCATCTGCAGTGAGGATAACTTCGTATGCATCAGTGGACTGTGGCGTTGGGCGTCACGCAAGGATGGCGGTGTTGCAGACAAGGTGCTGCTAGCGGCAGTGATACCACGACGATCACGCAGTTCAACGCCGCCATACAGAGCTACAGCACAAAGTATACACAGCTACACATACAACACACAATGTCTACTAGTCTTTGCGTACTCAAACACACGAACACTCCATTATTAAACACCTTTAAAACTTGCTTAGTGAGTAAGTTAGTAAACTTAGGTATAGTAAGTACTGTATGCTTATAAAGTAGATCTCCATGGCATCGGAAACCACAGTATTATAATGTAGCTATTTTGTGTATTAATAATAAAGTCGTATTTTTATTTAAAGTTATTTCTCGGACATACAAGCTTTTGAGGCCTGATTCCATTTTCTCTATGTAATGTGAAACCAGTGCACAGACAAGTACAAAATGTACACATTATATGATACAGAAAATTTATACACATTATATGATGCAGAAAATTTAATGTGCTCTACAGATAGCCAGCTTGATCTACTGTCTGGAACTGTTACATAAGAAATAACAACAAAAAAGAACTAAAAGGAAAAACTGTTGTTGAGCTCAGAAAATCTGCTCTCAGTCGGAGTCTGTGAAGGCAGCACAAACACAGTAAGTTTCAATCATCACTACTACAGCACATACAACAACAACAACAACAGCAACAACAGCAGCAGCAACAACAACAACTACAAACTCGTTTTACAGCTGCTATTCTAGGGTAACGTGGATGTGCTGGTAACACATTCATAAATTATCCACTGTAGCCACTACCAGTATGGCGCCCTGCATTAACCTTCCTTATACACGAAAAGTAAGTGCCAATTATAAAAATGTGATATAATAATTGGAAACACTCACTTATATACGACTAAATGTTCATTATAATATTTGTACACAAATACAAAAATATGAAAAAATACTAATAGTGAATAATATAAATCAGGACAGGACACCGTAAAACAGCTCATATATAATTTAAACAGAACAACAACTAAACTAGAATGTAGGCCAATGCCCAACGTGATGGCTGCCCTGCCAAATATAGGTGGCACCCTCTGTTCAATGCTGCAAAGTCTGGCTAACGCCCACCACTAGAGTGCCGTGCAGTAATGCTGCCAATAAGCAAAACCCGTTGAAATGTGCTGGGGTGCCCCAAACTGGTAAACCGATCTCAGCCGTTAGTGGGCCGAAGACACGTGGGGGAGATATTGCTGTTTAACAAGTTTTTTTTTCCGATTGTCGATACGTGCCTTAATTGCAAAGATACAGCTCGACAAAGTTGTGTGATGGTGCCCAGATGCCGAATTTTTGGTCATTTTTTGCATCCTGTATTTTCAGCGAGCCGCGTGCAGCATGTTTCAAACCTGCATCCTAAATTCGCACTAAGGCCACACCATGTGTGGAAGTATGGTAGACATCCAATGTGGGACGGCTCAGATTAGACGAGGAAAAAAAGAAAGAAAGATAGAAGAAACCACAGGGCAAAAATATAATGGCCTGCCCTATTACATTGGGCCGCCATAACAAGCTGTAAAATTGGCAACAAAATAACAAATTAAACTTGTTAGATAACTGCAAATAAAACAACAAGCTATTAGTTGGTCTAACAGGGTTTACAGCTTGCAGCTGATCAGAAATAAAATACATGCCACAAATCAAAGTAACAGCATTACCAACAGAAGCCGGACCAACACCAGTAGGCAGCGAAGGCCTCACGTAACACTTATGATGCTGGTTCCAAGTATAAGTGACAATGATGTGCAACGTCAAATTACAGCCATAACAGTAGACAGAACTTAGCAGAATAAGCAGATCACGTAAATAAATGACATTCGCTAGCTATTCCTGCAATAAAGGGCGAAGTGCCTTTCCCTCAGGAGTAAGTGATGGATCAAGAAAAGATAAGGTGAAGTCTAGTGGGTGACTTCCCAGGTTGGTGTGAGTAATAAATAACACAGCAACACCACAATAATGCTTATGGTGCTGCCGTCATGGCAAAGCCATTGCAAGAGTTCACCCGGTTCATTTGATGAATGCAGACTGAGCACAGGGTGGCCGCCTATTGGCAGACCAAGCCAACCAACTTGGATTGTGAGTCTGCCGGTACAGGCTGCTTCATCTGCATCCACCATCGACATTTATTATTATTGCTCAGCCCAAAAGTTGATACTCATTTTGCCACCCCACAGGCTGAGTCAATCTGGCCATTGCAGTAACGGTGCACAGCCTGTACCCAAGGCCATACATCGCAGTGGCTGCCATGACAAACACACAACTGCCCACGGTGAGATTTCAACCTGGAATCTCTCACACTGCAGTCAGGCTGATTACAACATAAATCAGAAGGACACTTTAAAAATAGTTGATATGTACTTTGAACAGAGTAAGGAACAAATATGCTGTAAACCACTGCAACCTGTTGGCCGGGAGACAACGCATCCCCAAAGATTCTGTTTCCAGGAACCATCCAACCTGGAGTAACTACAGACAAGAAGGTAGTAAAACAGAAACTGAAAGACGTAGTAATAATGACAGTTATTTCTGCCTATAAATAATGCAAAACAGAAAAATTACGTTAGGCTTAAGCAACTACAGCCAGATGTCTAGGTTTCCAGGAGATGACTAACTGAACGAATAAGTTAAGGTTTAATCACCCCTTACCTTCCAGATGAGTAGGCCGAATAACATAATGCTCAGTGGTGAGGCCATTTACATTGGCCCCGTATGCATACCCGATGTAACCAAGGTTACTTTCACCTCAATGAGGCTTTGGCAAACCGTAACAAGTTTGATGGTGATATCCTACATAGCTCGTCTAGCTGTAGTGTGTAAGCCCCTCTCTAGTCATGATGATGTATCAACATAGTGGCACAACATTTCCCCCAAAATGAAGGGTGTTTCTTCATCCTCACAAGCTGAGCATAGTGCGTCATGGTCGTCAGGAGTCACAAGGATTTGAACCAATAAAACTGGAAGGGTACAGTGGTACAGTGCACAGTATGAACAGTGGTGAGCTATGGATATTATAGTTAAAATCCAACATTCTCACAGATATAATGCTCAGTCAGTAGACGTAAAAAAACCCACAACAGCAACAGAAAGGAAAGTGGTAAATTACGCAATTTTATTTTGTATTTATAATTTTTACATGCGTATGACGTCAAGAACAGCCAGTCTGGTGATAGACTGGACTCCAGAGAGAGGAACTAGATGGAGCAGGCCAAAACGGTCACGGCAGGATACATGTAGAGAAGATATGCAAGAAATGGGTGTCAGTGTCAGTGACACTCATGAAGCCAGGAGCGTTGCCCAGTGATCATGCTTGATGGAGACAACTCGTCGCACAGTGTTCCAGCAGGCACTGGAGGACCTAAATCTAAGTCTAAGTAAGACTTCAGAAGGCTTCATTCTCGTGACTAGACACAAGCATGTACTCAACATGTTATGACGCAACATAGAGCTTTTAGTGAACAAAAATACAGCTAGGGAAACACTATTGAGTTATGTTGTTTAAAATGTGCACTTGTACAAACAGAAGACGAACAAAGCTCATATTTCTGATAACAAACACATTCATTGCATTCACAAAATAAAGAAAAATCAAATAATGCAGAAACAGAACAGCATTTTAAATTTTTCATTATTTCCAAATCAAACCGGACTACCGACAGTTATACTTTCAAACGCAAACTGCGGAATGAACATGCAAACCGAATCATTGCAAACCAAGGAGATGCCAAGCAACAACGAAAACATGGACGTAAAACGAGCGAACGACACCAATGAGCAGAACGCTGTACAGTAACGTACAGCCAGTGAGACCAGGCAGGCCAATGCCGACCACGGACAGCTGCATGCCGGCGTGCAACAGCGACGGGAACACGTTCTTGCCGGCACACCATCCTGCAGCAGCGCAGCTCATCATCAACGTCCAGCAACGAAACTCTCCTCGAACGTGCTAGCGGCTAACCCTTTCACTGCAACTGGCGTTATAGGGCACATGTTTTGACAAACATGGAACCACCTTATCACCAAAAATTACACGTTTCATATCTCTACTACTAGCTAGATGCAGCCTACTGCTACAAAGGGAGTAGCACGGTTGGTCTGTCTGTGTGTAATGACCATGAACCCTGCAAAAATGGCTGAACTGATCGAGATGCCCTTTGGGATGTGGACTCGGGTTGAACCAAGGAACTAAAATTAGATGGGGTCCAGATCCCAGCACGGGAAGGGACGCTTTTAACAGGGATGACATTGGGATTTTCCCGCACGCTGCCAAGCACCATTCCCAGTGGCCCTGATGTCGGGATTTCCTCATATGCTGTCGACCAGCATTCCAACTGGCCGGCCACAGAAGCAGTGGAGTGTCACAATAAATTTTCCCAACGAAAAATTCCAAGTGCGATGTGGCCTCGTCAAAATTCTTTGACCACTTGTTATTATTATTATTAATAACATGTACAGATTAGAGTGACTGTTGTGAATACGCTGCTAAGGCAGCGTGCACAGTCTGACAGGCACTGCAGGAGATGGTACAATGAACTAAGTTGGCTCAGTGGTCAAATAAGCTCAACTACTCTAGGAATGACTTCAGTCCTCATTGCACAAATGGCAAAGTTTTTTTACAGGCCAGATGCTGCAACCAACAGTATTAATAAACCAGAAAAATCATAGAGTGACCTCATGCTTTTTTGATTCACACTATATGCAATTCAGTTACATACTCACGAGGCAAACAGTCATTAATACACACACATACAAATGTTTGATGGCCACCCTCCAGGTGAACTCAGCTGACTCGTAAACTCTGAGGGTTCACTGGTACAAAAAATATGTGGCTAGATGCATTTCGTGACATTAATAATAATATAATATTAATAGTAATCTAATTTATAATGCACAGAGTGTCGAGGAAATCTTGAATCGGGGGCAAGGGCAGTCACCAGGCGGACAGTCGACAGATTGTGTCAGTGAGTGGCTAACAGACTAAGGAAATGAGACTTCAGCTGAAGTTTAAAGGTAGCTACTGTAGCAGAAGTTTAGACAATGGCAGGGAGTGATGGTGAACATTAGCTGAAGGAACGCTGACCAAACTTGGTATTCATGTATGGGATTTGAACAAGTTGCTCGTTGAAAGAGCACAGAGTACAAGCAGGCCAGTATGGAAGCAGTGTTACAAAGTTAAGTATACTGATGTAAAGCCAAGATTTATAACTGAGCGTAATGATCTTAAATTCAATCATGACTCACATGACTTTTACCTTTTTTCCAGGGCCAGACAGAGGAATGAGCAAGCTGGGCCAGGCTCAGAGGCTTGCAGGCAACCAGGGCCTTTAAACAGTAGAGTTCATCTAGATTATGAATCTTCTTGTAAAGAAGTGTACTACTGAATGCAGTTAGTGAAACATACATTCATTTTATTCTTATCTCATTCTCTATTTTACAACCAAGCAGGAACAGGACCAAACAGCTGAGACAGCTGAAGAGAATCTTAGATATTTCAGAGTCAGATGCAGGCTCAGAAGAGGAAATTCATGGAGCCTCCATTACTGAAGGCTGCTCGTGGACTCCATATGACTAAATCTGGTTCTGCCTTTCTCTGTCCACTGAGTGACCCCTGAAGAAAGGAATACTGCTGCATTTACATTCCTCATTTATGCAGACAGCGACTAACATCTGAATATAATATCTTTATCATATTGTTCATTAAACTCTACAACAGCCTTTGGATGCACCACTATCTGGAAACCAACAAAATGCAGAAAACCTTGAGGTTCGGTTTTATATTCTGATGATAAAATTAAACTTAACGGACTATTGCTGCATGCAACAGTGCTGTAACTAAAATGCTATGCCATGCCAACTCTGGACCATAAATTTTACACCAATATACAGCTTATAATCTGGATGCCAGGCGATAACCCAAGTAGCTCCTCACTTAACTACAAAAAAGTGCTGCAATGACTTCCTAACAATCGACTTGACACCATCAACTACTGAGCTCGTCCATATAACAATCAGTTTCACATTTCAACAAATACAAAGCTAGTTCGCTATCACGCAGACTTGCAATGTGCAGCAATGCATGCTAGCATACATTATGCTAAAATAACAACTCATTAAGCACGTCAAACTGCCAACAAATACTTGCTAAGGCTGTAGGCAAACATATCTCTATCTACAGTCCAAAAAACAGATATAGTTCTCATCAGCAAAGCTGTGACGGTTAACCATTTTTTATTCTAGTATTTTTTCACTGCTATAGACAGAGCTGCAAAAAGTAAGTATCAGCAGCTATTCACCAAATGAACAAATCTGACAAGTTTTGTGACGACACATCAAAGTCTTCTGGAGTTATTTTGATGCAGACACAAACATCTACCTTAAACAAGAGTTTTGTTTGAGGCATGCAATACTGCAATCCAAAGACAGCATAATGATCTAAACATACACCAATCAAATGGCAAGTGAGAAACACGATGCACAAAAACAACAATGACATCAAGCATCAAGCCAGGGCTGGCCTACCTGACAGAGACTTAAAGTCAGGAATACAAGACTGGTTACGAACTTTAGATGAAAGACATAGTCCTGCATGTCCAAGAGAGCGAGTAAAAATCCAAAAACAGACAAACTTAGCAACTGATCAATGATTTAGTTCAATCACACACTGAAGCTAAAAATACATCTAAATAACAATAATTATAATAAAAACAATACTCCACTTTGTAACAAGCAGTACAGGCTGCATCAGAAGTAAGGTATGTGACACAAATATTAAGCAGTAAATTTTTGGCTCATGCTTAAAACAGCGAACAAACAAACAACAGTCATAGTTTTGTTTAAGTAATTTATACAAGAAATATCAAATATCACGACAACAACAACAGAGAACACTCATTCCAAAGCACTGAAAACTTCAGTGACATCTTCCCTTAATGTATGTGCACCGTGCACTGCTGTACACAAGGCAAGATGCACATACACTGCAACAAATAATAAACACATAAAGCACAAAAGTCATTTGCAAACTTTGCAAAAAGTTACATCTTTGTCGCAGTGTGGTGCTTGGTTAATGTGACTGCTAGCATGATTAGTCTTCACAAAATTTTTGAAAGGGACAAGTCTTGGTATAGGAAACAATCAGAGTTTAAGACTCACTCCACTCATCAAGAGTAAAATCATGAAATTAGTATGCACTATTGGGAATGCACCGCAACAGGGAAAGCCACTACGTAAACTACCAACACTAGATAACGATCAGCATGAGAAATCCCATTATGGGAAAACCGCACACCATGGTCAGCCTTGGTAGAGGTATGCGTGCTTGCCTGCTAGTTTCTTACTGGTATCACATGACAAACTTATTTCTTGTGCTTAGCACAAGCCACAGACTTCAGCCATACTGCACTGCTTCTTCATTGCAATGTCGTTTTTCAGGTGAACCTCGGTCAGCCGGTTCCTCCTCAGTTTTCTTCTTCTACTTGTTCTTGAAGAAAACCTTTGGGATTAAGTATAGGTTTCTACAGGCCAGATGCCACATGATGATGACGCAGATGCCAAGATGATCCTAATGGCTCCCCCACCAGAGAACTGGCATCATCTTTTCTTCATCTACAGCACTGCTCCATTTATATGAGCTCTCCAACATCAGTACCATAATAATCGAATAATTAATATGATATCTTAGATTGCTGAACGAAGGTGTAACTTCTGTCATCACACACTGTCACTGTACTTGCCACACATTTAATCGCCGCAAAAAACATTTGTCACTAAATATGTGATTTACACATGCACACTTACACGTCCAACTGGAACTGCAGAGCAAAGGAATTTTTTCAGTAAATAATTGGAAAATACTTGGTTTCCATTACGATTCAAAATACATTCATATGATCAAGTCATTGCTTAATTCAAGTTCAGTTACAAGTCATGAAGTTCATGCGTATCACTTGTATTTTACAGGTTTTTCATATTTCTCTGTCTTTCAGTAATCGTTCTTTTAGTAGACGAGTTGTGCACATACTTACATATACTGAAACAACCTCCATGCAATGTTAGTCTATTATTTCTGAGTAGACAAAAGTCCACATTGGTACTAGATATTTAATAAGCAACTTGTAAAGATAATTCTTTCACGAATTGTATAATTATAAATAAATAACTACACGTTTGAAATGTGTGACAGTTAAGTTGCATTGTATGTTTGACGAAAAACTTTCAATGTCAGACAAGTAAACGTATCCAGTAAACAATAATCAACCAAGGAATACACAAGCAAAAAATTATTAAGTTAGTGATAGTATATCTATAACAATGATATTGCACATGCCATAAACGTATCAACATGCTCGAATGTAACAGATTAAATATATGTCTATACAAGTACACTTTGCAAATTAAGAGTATGCACAGCTCACTACTGTATACCAGAAACTGAATCAGAAATGCAACTACTTACCATGTGGCACCATTGCTGAAGCGATTTCGTCATCATCATCCGTGTTGAGGAACTTGCTCCTACTTCGGCTACTTGGCAAAGAATTATCTACGGTGTCACAAAAAAACCATTTCCCTTCGTTACTTCACAAATGGGAATGATGTGAAAACATACAAGTTTATAAGCTGCATCGTGGGTGCAACGTCCATTAGGATGTGCAACTGATGGTCGACTGAACTACTGCTTACCAGTTCATGCCATATCAGCCAGCTGCTATTTCTGAGACTGTAAAGCACTGGTAGTCACATACGTTAGACATAGTGTGCTAATTCTAACCTTAACCATGATGCTAAACCCTAACCCTAATTCTAGCCTTCCAAAATTTAATTCACTCCTCTCTGTTCATAGTCTACCATTACAATTTCATGAACATCCACCCACAACTTTGAGCGGTGCTGTTTGCAAACAAACACAACAAGTATCAGCTGTCAGTGACTAACCCACGCGACGCGCTACGTCATGGTAAATGTGCTGCAAACAAAGGTGGATGCTCAGTCTGATAAACTTACAACCGAACTAAGTTGATAACACTTGCAACGGTCGACGTTTTCGAGTTACAGCGAGTTATTTGTCGAAAGTCACCAATTTTAACCTACCCCACTACATTTAGCGCCTCGGTTGGGGGTGACCCCGTCGGAGTTTGCCGAGATCTTCAACATCAGAAAACTAGAGTCCCTGGGCTATCGTGTGGCACTGTTTGCATGATCAAATGTTTAGCCGTTTCAGGAGAACACCAACTTGTGACAGACAGACACACGACTATGGCATATACTGCACTAGCATGGCATCGTGTGGTAAAAAATGGTAGTAAAAAAATTACCCCCAAAAACCTGTGGCAGCAGTATTAATGTATGGAATACTATAGCAAGTATCCAAACCTTTACGGCTTATACAAATCAATATATGAAAATAGAACAAAACTAGAAATGTGGGCCAATGCCCAACGTGATGGCCGCCCTGCTGAATATAGGTGGCGCCCTCTGTTCAATGCCTGAAAGTTTGGCTGACGCCCACTACTACAGTGCCGTGCAGTAACGCTGCCAAGATGTGAAACCTGTTTACATTAAGTGGGAGTGCCCAAATAACAGAACCGATCTCAGTCATTAATGGGCCCAAGTTTACCATATTGTGACGACATGTGGAGGAGATATTGGTGCTTAACAAGTTTTTTCCAATTGTCTATACGTGCCTTTGTTGCAAAGATATTGCCTGACAAAGTTGTGCAATGGTGCTCAGATGGTTATTTTTTTGGCGAATTTTTGCGTCCTGTATTTTCAGCGAGTCGCGTGCAGCACATTTCAGACCTGCATCTTAAATTCGCACTATGACCACACGCCACACCATGTGTGGAAGTATGGCAGACATCCAATCTGCGACGGCTGAGAATACGCGAGGAAAAAAAGACAGAAGAAAGAAGAAGAAACCACAGGGCAAAAACATAATGGCCTGCCCTATTTCACAGGGCAGCCATAAAAAGGCAATAGACATGTGAAAGGCAGAAAGAGGAGACAACTGACCAGACACCAGCGAAACAGAAGATCCACGAAGCACAGAGTCGAGCTGCGGAATGCCGGGGTTCGTGATGATGTTGAAGCCACAGATCTTCTCTATCTTCTTCCAGCGCTGCGTTCTTTCCTGAAGCTCGACTTTAATGTCCTCCAGCGCCGCCCTTCAGCAATCAGTGCATAATTACTAATGAGGTAAGGCTCACATATACTACAAGTACAGAGTAGCATGCACAGAACACTCGTACTGTCACACTGTCACAATTTCACAGCCATGATATTGTCCGTGCCCATGTAGTCCAGTGGTTAAGTCACTCGGACGCCACGTGCGGTAGAGAGTGACGTGCGTGGTAGCCATGGTTCGGAGGTTCAATCAGAGCTTCGGTCCGGTAAGGCATGCCCGCCTACTAAAGATTTATTTCATAATAATTCCTATGCACGTGCTGATCAGGGAGATAATAGAGGGTTCCACAGTATCCTCTAAAATCTGTGACCGTTGCCGGCATCTTGATTAGTAACGTCAAGATGTCGGCTGTGCCGACGTGGCCTAAGCAGAAAGACGTGACTAGCCTCTGGCTACGCTGCATAAACGTCTGCCAGGGCCAGCGCTGCATAAGCGCTGGTGGGCTGTCAATGCACAAGTTCCAGCCAAGCTAGTCAGACAGTAAGCCATGCCTTGAAGGGGCGCATTAGCAAGTACCCGACAAAGTTACTCACGCCTACTTAACCCGCCTTTCCTGCACGTCGTGCACACACTGCACACACCAACCAATTCCCCTTCTCTCTCCCAGGGGCAAGCGCATTGGGCCTGCTGACGGCCTATGCGCTGGAGTCCAGAGTAGGCTGGATTCCTGCCCGCAAAGAACGAACGAACGAATGATATTGTCCGTGAATTTGGGCATTTGGAACTCGTTACCGGACGGTCTTCAAGATCTGATATGTTACTTTCAGAGTTTCCAGTATGATTGAAAACTTTTTTTGGTCTACTAAAATATGCAG
>Ga0209259_1000566_pt1 | contig 11364 bp, 11 predicted proteins | sample WorMetGr2BELIZE1_FD_187417 | JGI IMG/M metagenome (GOLD analysis project Ga0209259, IMG submission 187417) | Marine gutless worms symbiont microbial communities from Max Planck institute for Marine Microbiology, Germany - Inanidrilus... ...
GCTTTCTATGTATGCGGTGCACATTGGCGCCACCCGGCGAATACAACTGAAATGTCCGTATGTGGCGGCGATGCAGCCTTATGTCAAATTACTTTGACCACTTGTTATAAGTGCAGGAGTATGAGTAACATATAGAAACTTGAAATAATACAATGTAACCTACTAGCAAAGGTAATATTTTTCTTTATTTCAATATTACGCATGCTGTAATTTGTAAATGGACTTTTTCATTTATAGAACTGAAAAATGATTCCAGTTTTATTTTTTGCACATGTATGGATGAGAAGGATTATATTTACTTCAGTCCTTGGTAACATAAATAGTACAGGGAATCTAATTCTATAAGGAGCAACAATAATGGTGGAAGAATGTAATGTCACTCTCTTGGTATTCTCAACGTAACAGCATTTCCCACTTCAGGATCTGTAGCAGTGATAGGATCAAACTGACCAAGGACTGACTTGAGGACCAATATGGTCATGTCCTGCTGAGAAAATGTGCAAATTTGCATAGTAAATTGCAAGCTGTTGTGGTCAAACTTTGTTGCATTATTTACTTTCGTTTAGTTTTCCTTTGTAGTTTCACCCGGAGAGGTTGAGATAGAAGATGGAACATTTGCATGGGGCACTGGTGAAAATGACGTGCCCACTCTTGTGAAGTACGACACGTTGTCATCTATTCAGTTTGTCGTTGTCGTTTAATCTCATGTACAATGTTACCGCTGTATCAGATCGCGTCATGTAATGTTGTTCTTTAGTGCTCTTGAGGTGTTTATTGCGCATCATGAACAGCGTTTATGCTGTGAAAAGTCACATTGCAGCAATGTTGAATGTCAAAGCGTGTCCTTCAGCAGCTTTGGAAGGCTGGTCTGACCTGTTTTGAGCGTGGGTAATAGGCTCGTTAAGCAGCAGTAGTTGCAGGGTGACCACTCACATGGAAAGCTGCAAAAATCAGGGAATTACAAAGTGTCAGGGACAAGTCAGGGGAACCGTAATCAGTTTTTGCAGGCCCACGATGGCAAACAGGTTGAATAGTGAAATGGAGTGTTAGCTTAGTTTGCCTTTTTGCTATGGCAATACCACAATTATAGTACATCACTGATCTCTCTAATAGCTAAGCTTGTTTATCTGCAGAAGTTAGTCCCTGGAATGGGTACCCAGGTCCAGAACCATTACCCATGTACCAAGTTAATGTTGCTGTCTTCAGTGAAAAAGTCAGGGAATTTGATGAGGTCTGGAAAGTGGTCACTTGTAGTTGTGATGGTAGGAGTAGCAGTGGTACTGCAGTATGTTGATTTAATAATCTTCTAGTGTAATGATGGTCAGTTCCGTAGAGGTTGTCACATATGGTCACCAGCATATGCATGGTCACCATCGTGTCAAGAAGCTCTTTGTCATGTACATCTCCGGGTAACTTCGTTGTGCTGTGGCCACGTTGCAGCCCACCAGTCCTGGAAGAAGTGGCCCGCAGTATACAAGCATACAGGATAAATGGCGTCGTTAAACTATTTAGACGGTTTTTGCAGGCCAGATGCCACATGTTGCAGCAGATGACCCTAGTAGTACCCTAGTACTATGTTATGCAAGCTTATAACAACTTGTCTTTCAGTTGCCAAATGCCAATACTATCCTAGATACAGAAGGATAACACTGACTGTTGCTAACTTGTTTACTTACTTGTTACACAGAAAAGCTAAAACAACTGAGCTTACTAAGAAACTCTTTCTGAACAGTATTTTTAACGAGGTGCTACTCAGGACTGTGTGTCAAGTACTCTCTCAGACTCATAATCAATGAATAAAACAAATGAATACTGGAATAACTTCAAACAGTGCATGCGCTTGTGTTCAGTATTGTTTGTTTGGCCTAACAGAGACTATTAGTGAACAGGTAGCTGTGATTTAAAGCACATGATTTTTTTTGACAAAAAAGTCATTTGATTTTAATCATGATTTAAATCAGTGATTAAAATCAGCCCCATTTAAATTGGCCAACCCTGATGCCTTTCCTGTCACTCATCTAACAGTGTCAAAGCGCTGAAGCAAACACAGAGCAGAGACCTCAGCCAGTTGCCTGGCCCCATCATTTCTTCATCCACCATCAGACTGCTGGTGGAAAAGGTGTTGCTCCCTGTACATCATCTCTCTGATGCCGATACTAAGTACGTTAAGTAAAGTAAGTAAGCCTATTTCTAGGGCACAAACAAGTAGTCTTTCACAATGTGCCATGGTCAACTGACTCCACGGAGTATCCAGTGTATGATTTGTGCTGTGTTGATGTGGCAGTATCAACTTACAGCTGGAGCGCGGCTCCTTGGTGGCAGTTGTTGGCTCAGTTGGTGCTGGAAAATCATCTCTGATAGCCGCAATACTCGGTGAAATGGAAAAGCTTCGTGGCACTGTTACCGTCAAGGTGCTGTTTATTGTGACCAATTATTAATCCATGCCGTTATGTTTATTGCGATTGTTAATGTAGTTTTGGTGTTGGTTTGCATTCTGCGTGTAGAAAATCACTTCAGCACTCGCCAAATTAATGTTTCCTTGAAAATTCTTGTTTATTGCTAACTTCGTGTTTGGGATGACACCAGTGTTTAGTAGCCTGCTACGGGCCTTGTGTCACCTGCTTTAAGAATTTTTCTGCTCAGTAAGTCATTGTAAACATTTTTTTATAAAATACTTGCTAACATTTGTAGTGTACTGATAGCACTCATGACACTGGTAACCAGTGGTGAAATTAAGGCAGAGCTCAGGTGGAGTTCCACCACCTCCAATTTAAGCATCTTTTAGATCCGGCCCCCATTTTTCCATTTAACTTTTATTTGAATTTATCTTTTCTGCTCGTGTAGTCCGGTGGCTAGACCACTTGAACGCCATGTGCAGTAGAGCGTGACGTGCGCTGTGTGCCGTTGGCACATGATGATCAGGGAGATAATCCTGGGCAGGCAACAGAGGGTTCGACGGTGTCCTCTATAAAATGTGACCGTTGCTGGCACCTTGATTAGCAGCGTCAAGGTGACAGTCGCGCTGACGTCGGCTGAAGTGATAGACTTGGCTGGGGGCTGGGTCCGTTGACTGACGTTGAATAACAGGCGTCAGTCAATTGGGCCTAAGCCAGACAGTAGGCCACGCCTAGAAGGGGCACTCTATAAATACCTGACAAGCTGCTCATGCCTACTCACCCCTCCTCACCCTTCAGTCCCGCATGCATTCGCACACATCATTAACCAGACTTCTCCCCTCCTGGGTTAACGCAGTGGGCCTGCTATAAAAAGGCCTCAGCATATGAGTCCAGAGTAGGCTGGACCCTTGCCCGAAGGATACATACATACATACATCTTTTCAGCTTCAATGTAGTTCTAGTGTCACATTAAAATGCCACCAGCTTCAGGTGGCTTTGCCCTGGACCCCACTGGGGGCTCGGCCCCCAGACCCCCGCTATAGGCTCGCACTCCGCAGTTGCCATGTCCAGCACAGTTCCACCACCTCATAAATACTACTTTCACCACTGCTGGTCACGCAACATGAGGAGTCAGAGAAATGTCGGAGAATTTCAGAGTGTTTAGAGACCGATCGATCACGCTGTGCCTCATCTTTTCATTCCACAACCATATTTTCAGTTTACCTTTCCTAATCATTAAACTGACTGATTACAGTTGCAACAATTCACGGAGCTCGGCATTTTTCTTCCTTTCTATCAGAATAAACCCACACATCCATCTGGCCATGAGCATTTCAGTTGTGTGTAACTTTATACTTCTCGCTGCACTTTCATTGGCCAGGTCTGGGTGCCACATGTCAGAACTTCCCACACATGACTGCATGATATATACTTTGCCTTTCAGTATCAACTAGAACCTTTTACTGGTTAAAATAGACGAGTACTCTCATAACGTTTTCTGTGGTTCTTACTATCACTGCCAAATCGCATCTTCTGTCTGCTTTCAACATGTGACCTAGGTAATCTTTACCAGTAGTACTTCGTATTCAGTGGGATGTTGCTGTATTTAGTGCCTCTGCATTATTGGCCTTCATGATGCTATATAAATCTCTATATAGTATTGTATAGTGTTTGTACAAAAATTTTACATCTGAATGAAACACATGATTCATTAGAATCAATTGTAAGTTTATAGCTGCAGAGCAGTTATAACTTAACAGCTGATGTGCGTGCAGGGAACAGTGGCATACGTTGCACAACAGGCTTGGATTCAGAATTTGTCATTGCGTGACAACATCCTGTTTGGTGCTGCATTTGACGAACAGCGGTACCGTGCCGTCATTGAAGCATGTTCCCTTCAACCAGACCTAGATATTCTGCCGGCCGGTGATATGACCGAGATCGGTGAAAATGTATGTCGACAGTTCTATGCCAGTAGTGTAAACGAAGACGAAAGACTATTGTTATGAGTTCAGTTTAGCTTTTATCATAAGCCACTTGGCTGACTTTTGCTTTAGCAGAACTTAACCTCACTAAATGTGGGCATAAACTGTGTGAAGATAAGCATTTCCTCGAACTGAAATTAGGTATTGATGCAGATGCAATTGTCCCGTCCAGATTTTGATGTACTTCTTGCTGTTTCTCCAAAACTGTACATAAAGAAACCATTTTTCATATCATTTGGCTGAAATATATGTCATCATTCTAAGACATGGACTCATCTTTTTTTGACAGAATGATTGCTGCCGCCATCTTCAGTATTCAAACATGGCATATTTTCGCATGAAAGAACGTTGGAAATGGACATTTTGATTTTGTGCATGATTTAAGCTTGATATCCTGAACTGTTAGAGAGATTGAATTTCACGTGAAGTATCAGTGCACGATATTGTCCAGTATGGTCTGGAATGACGTCATTTGTCTGCATACCACGTTGTCTTTTTACCCATGTGACCTAGCTAGCATGGATATTACCGGTAGTTGTTGTCATGTGTCTACCTGATTTGCACGTGTTCTAGCTGATGCCACTTCCACCCTGTCATCTCTTGCTTTGTTAAAATCCAGAATGGTATTTACCTTTCTGGTGCCGGCTTACCCAGGTTGTCCTGGAGAAGAAGCCATTAAATGGGTGTTTGTTTGGCTGGTATGCAATAGGGGATTAATCTGAGTGGTGGACAGAAGCAGCGTGTGGCGCTGGCTCGAGCTGTGTATCAAGACTGTGACATATATCTACTGGATGATCCGTTGAGTGCCGTGGATTCACACGTTGGCCGGCATCTGTTTACACAGGTCATTGGCAACAACGGCCTGCTTGCTGGCAAGGTTTGATTTATTGTCCTCAGATGTATTTGTATCTATTACCATCGACTTTAGTCTCTCCTCCCTCCAGTAGAAAACATCTGAGCAATGATGACTGTCTAGAGGAGATTATCTGTGCTGTATTGTGAACTGGATTTGTACACAATGATATGCACACACGCAGATGAGCAGTTTCAGCAGTTGACTGTTGGTTTAGGTTTAGGTTCAGCTTTTGTATTTTTTCTGTTTTAAATAATGAGATTTTGTTTGCATGTTGTTTGCTTTTGTTGTCTTAGGTTTGGTTTCTTCAGTACTAAACCAAGAGATTGGCTGGGAAGAACGTCTTCGAAGTGACATATTTTGTATCAAGTGGGACATAAAACCTTAACTCAACACACACTCAGTAGCCAACTGCTTTTGTGGTCCCGCTTGAGCACTCTGTGTGATGTCTATGTGTGTCTGTGTGTGTCCTGACAATGATTTTTAAACTAACTGACCACTGACGTTGCCTTCAGTGCTTTGATGCTGTTGGTTGGCCGGCAGGAAGGGCATCTGGCCTGTAAAAATATGGGGGATGGTGGAGGTGGGCACTAGTTAGCCTGGATGGAGTGGCACCCAGCCGGATGGTCGGTGTGTCTGCCTCTGTTAATCTTCCCTTGCACCATAAAGTCCAGAAGTTCTCTTCTGGCACTGGCTCATCCGGGTGGTCCCGGAAAAAGGGCCGTAAAACGGTTGTGGTGTGGTGTGGTGACCACTGACGTTGATATTTGGTGTGTGGGTTTACCTTGACACTATCTAGGTCAGGTTATCAAGGTCATAAGTCATACATCAAGCTCAAGTTGCTAAAGTGGTCTGTGCAACCTCGACTGAAGGCTTACTTTTGTCACTGACGAGAATTCTGAGCGCAAAGAGTAAGTAAGCATTGTATAATGTCCCACTTAACGCATAATGGGTCATCGTGGAGTTGTCTTTCCAGGCAGTCAGTTGCACCGTGACTGACAACCAGATTTACAGCAACCAGATGTGCACAAAAACACAACAAAATATACAAAACATACAAGAAACTAATAAACTAATCCTAACACAAGCAACGTCAGTATTGTGGTAGTATGTTGCTGAGATGATGTGTCTAAACAGACGAGAATATTGGTGACGCATGCCATTCACTGGCTGCCGAGCGTCGACTCTGTTGTTGTTATGAGAAACGGTCAAATATCCGAGATCGGCTCTTACCAAGATCTGTTGTCCCATGACAAGGCTTTCGCACAGTTTCTCAAGACTTATCTCACTCATGATGATGACGATAATGATGATGAAACTGATGTAGAGGGTGAGTCGTTGCTTTATTATGGCCACCCACTAGGGCGGGCCATTATATTTTGCAGCTGTGTTTTCTAGCTTTTTTTTCTTTTTTGGAAGACTTTGAAAACAGCCAGTTATTATGTTGTATAGCAACTGGAATTTCAGACAAGCAGTATCACAAGATATGGTAATCAGCTGGATTTAGGTCGGTAGTGTTAGCTCGCAACGTGTCATGGTTAATGAATGGAGTGTCTTATTCTTTAATGAATGGGGTGTCTTATTCTTATGGCACAGAAGCTTGACCATGTTATGGGCACGATGTGTTGGTGCATTGTCTTACTGGAAGACAAACACGTCTCCAGCAATGCTGTAGATTAGTGACAGTAGCTCGTACATCAGCAACACTTTTTGGTAATACTGCCTTTTGATCTTAGCACCAGGTTCAGTTAGTTAGTTAGTTAGTTGGAGTTTAACGTCCCTTTTCAGCACAAATATGGCTATATCAGAGACGAACCAGGTTCAGTGAAAATGAGGTTGGTATAGCCGAGTCTTACGGACTTGCTGAAAGTGAGATGCATGCACTGAAGATGGCTGCCACTGATGTTGCACTGTTTGGTTACCACTGGCACATATACTACACAGTGATCCATAAAAAATGTGACATTTCATTTTTGACTATAACTTTGGCTAATTATAACCGATTTTTATAGTTTTTATATCATTTTAATTGTGAAGAAATTCTACGTGCGACCATAGTAAAATTTGTCACATCACCTGATTTATGTGTTCACCTTACCTGGAAAAATTAAAACCTACATTTTTGCCGTGATTCATAAAACGTAGCAGTGTACATTTGACTGCAACTCTGTCAAATCTTAACCGATTTTAAACATTTTTGCAGTGTAGAAACCGGAACAAAATGTACAAAACAGGGCATGCATTTACTTATTTATTACTCAAAGAAAGTGTTGTTAATAACGTAATAAATATGTCATTGTTTGCTTGCGATGAAATTACGTTATAAGCTTAAAATGTTAACAAAAGAAGACAAGATATTGGTAAAAATGTCTGGGAATCAAAAAACTATGGTGTTACGAGTAATTAAGGATTTCCAAACAAGAAATGGAGCAAGGGTGGTGTGGAGAACTTTCTGAAGCAATTGCGAACGACGGTGTCCATTGAACGAGCACCCGGTAGTGGACGTCCACGCCTGAGGCATCGTCTGTCGGCCGGCATCGATGCTGACATTTTCAGCATTACTTATGATTGCTACTCTCAAAATAACAGCATCGAAATGGCAACACTGTAAATTTGATACCTGGGGATTACTTTTGCTGTGAACATAAATGAACAAAGAATAATAGTGTTTTTAACTGAAAAGTGTTGTGATTTAAATTTGCGAAGTAAGGTGTGCACTGTGCACATAATTAAGGTGATGTGGCAAATTTTACTGTGACTACTCATGACAATTTATTGCTGAAAAATGACTTTTTTAAATTTTTCAAGGCAGAGTGGCTATATTTTACCTTCTTGTATAATTCTTATAGTAGTGATGTCGAAGTTGGTGATGACAGTGGTTTGCTTGTAATCTGTGTTGCTCAAAGAACTGATTTAACGTGTGTTGATGGTGAGTGCAGTCCGAAATATTCAGTCGACGATGCTGAGGCAGATAAGCAGCGTGGTGGAAGATGAGATCAGTGAAATGACCGAGCCTGATGTTATCTCAGCGTCACCGCAACAGTCACAGTTAGAGTATGATTCATTTATTCTGTTATGTTGGGGAAAACTTTGATGTTGTCATTATTGCAAATATATGTTTTTCTTTTTTTTACTTCGCCTGCGGGAGTGGTTGTGAAATATTGTGATGAGTATGTCTGTCTGTGTGTCTGTCTGTCCATGAGGATATCTCCGGAACCAGAGGTGCGATCTTAACCAAAATTTTGTGCATGTTGCCTATGTCCGTGGCTCGGTCCTCCTCCGGCACGTTGACGATAGGCCGCATCGCCTATCGGCAGGAAGGGAGTGACAGGAGTGCACAGTGTGGGCGAAGTGTAATCTACGATTGTCTTGTTTCTATTAGTTTTCGTTCTTACTACTGGATTTTTGTTTACATAGTGTAGGTACACGGTGCAGTAAAATAAAGCATTACATTTATTGCCCAACGTTATTAGTAAATGCAGAGAAATAATTCAAGCAACTGAGTCTGCTCACACAACAAGTCTGTTGGGAAAACGTAGGTAGAGATTGTACGTCAGAAAATAGACAGCCTTTTAACATTGTGCACTGCACATCATTAATCTCTCCTGGTTATGTCATTTGAAAGGTGCAGCTTTTGTGGCATGTTGAAGAGTATTTTTGACTAGATGCCCTTTCTGAGTCCGCCAGTGGCTTATATTAAGTCCTGGAGAAAATTGATTCTGAATCATCCACGTGAGAGTTTGTTGCCTTAACCACTTAGCAACAGCTGGTTCTTCTTTTCCTTGAGAAAATGAAAGAAACTTTTCTTGATATAACACAGCTGAGTATAATTCCAGTTCTGACAGCAGTTTCTGGCATGATTTGAAAACTTCTCTTTTCGCACTGTACCAGCTACCATACACAGTGCATTAGAGACTGTGTGATAGTGCACTGTATAAATTTACGATTGACACTGACATGTTTGTCTTGCGGCAGTGTGCTGTAAGTCAGAAGTCTGGTTTGGTATTTGTGAGAGCAGCTTAAGAACGTGCCTTTTGACTAAGCCGTCAGTCAGTGTCACATCTCAGGCCGAGAAGTTGCCAGATGTTGTTCCTGACCAGAGTAGGCTCACTGAGGAAGAGACCACCGAAGTTGGAGCGGTCTGTATCTCACTTTTAACTTGCACAGAAAATATCTGTCATCGCTGTGAGGCCTCGTGTGCATTCCTGTTGTTCTCTGATATTTGGTTGTGTTTTGCATTCAGCCACATTTCATAAATGTTATGTTTATTCGCCTTCACTACTTCAGTGCTGTTGCTTACGCATCAGGACGGGCATCCAGCCTATAAAAAATCGTTACTGGAGTATAACAGTGTTGTCTGGACATCTCACCACACAGGTGGCATTCACATCATTGAGAACGCTCAAAGACGTTTTACTAAGTGATTACCTGGTTGTATTTGGTATTGTCAAATGGGAAACTGGTGATTTTTTTCACTTTTATTACTAATATTGCTACTCGTGGTCATCCACATAAGTTGTATGTACACCATAACTGTTTAGATATCAGACAAGTTTTTTTGCCTGCCATATTGTAAGTATATGGAACAGTCTACCTGCAGAATATACAAATTTTAGTTCACTTACCAGTTTTATGCTTTCTCTACCTGGTGTTGATTTTAGTAATATTTTTCACGATTGATTGTATAGTTGATGACCTATAGTGTGTTTAGTGGGACGTTAAACCCTACTCAGTCAATCATTAGAAATTGCTTGCGAGGCGTATGTTTGGTTTGTATTGATCAGTTATAAGAGCAGGTCCCGCTAACTTTCTGTCCTGTCCACCTGTATTCCGTTCACACTTTTATCTCTCTGTTTTATGGGTAAATGAATGAATGAAAACTGTTGAGTAAGCCGGGTAAATGTGGAGAATAACTGTTAAGCAGACTTTGTATGTGAATTTTTGTTTTTTTGTTTATGTTCTGTCTTTATGATTTTTGTAGAGACAATAAACTTCCATTAGTTACTGATAATACTACTAGAGTTACTTGAAATTCTCTCTGGTCTAATTGGTGGCTGATTTATAGTAATAACACTAAACCATTGTTTAATGCACAAAAGAACTAAGTAACGTTTTACATGTGTAAGCAAAGAAACTAGACAATAGGCACCAGTTGGGTAGAATTAAAATCACATTTTCTACAAAGGACTTTTACGTAGTCAGTTATTTAAATGTGCATTTTTGTTAATCTTATTCCTTAAAGAATGACCGCTTAAATTGTCTTTCAGGTGAGGTGGTCAATCTACTTTGCATATGGGCGTGCTCTTGGAGTGTTCATGATGGTCTTATTTTTGGTGTTTTTCTTGCTGTTCGGAGTTTCGTCGCTTCTGTCAAATTTGTGGTTGACGCAGTGGACAGAAGATCCTATTCTCCAGAATGCATCATTGACCAATACATCAATATATTTGCAACACAGAGATCTATATCTTGGTGTATATGGTGGCTTCGGAATATTGCTAGGTATGTGATGAAAGTATTACTGTTGTGTCAGAAGCTTCTGATGTCCTCTTTTAGATCTAATGTAAAACCATATTACACTGTATTGATAACACCGAGCTTGTGACTAAGTTGGTACGAAGAACATTTTCAGAGTTGCAAAACAAATAGCTCAAGCTGGGCATGATGTAGTGAATGTAAATTATGTTGGGGACTCTAGTGAAAGTGGACGACCTGAGGCGTGTTCAGTTGCACAGGCGCCTGCTGGTGCCTGGAAGGCGTGCTGTTCACTGTCTCTCGCCTGTCACCGGCCGCCTGCCGGCGCCTGCAGGCGGTCCAAGACGATCACACTAGCAGTGTTTTTTTAGTCAGGTGTTTTATTTTAGTTTTAGTTTTCGTCTAGTCGACTAAAGGTCCTGAAATTTAGTTTTAGTTTTAGTCACAGTTGCCAATTTTAGTATTAGTTTTAGTCTAGTCGACTAAAATTCCTGAATTTTGGTTTTAGTTTTAGTCGCAATTTCCGTCAGTTTTAGTCCGAATTTTAGTCTAGTCAGAATGATAATTAAGCCTAAATGTTATAACTATGATAAAATGCTGTTCACTACTTGGCATAGAATACTTCACAAACAGAAATGTTGATTCTATTATGCTATAC
>Ga0209259_1000568_pt1 | contig 11348 bp, 6 predicted proteins | sample WorMetGr2BELIZE1_FD_187417 | JGI IMG/M metagenome (GOLD analysis project Ga0209259, IMG submission 187417) | Marine gutless worms symbiont microbial communities from Max Planck institute for Marine Microbiology, Germany - Inanidrilus... ...
TTTCAACAATAAAGGACGAAAAGTCTACTGAAAAGTTTCATTATATAAAGACTCTCAGCGGCAAAGTTGTAGCGCAATCAATTGCCTTTCGAGTGGTATCAATATATTGGCTGGGGGTAGCTCAGTTCCCTTGATATCTGAACGCAAAGGGACCGACCCGCATCGGAAGCACCTGCGTTGCACACACTTCGCCTCATAGCGCCGCAGCTGTGACGTCATTGCGTCACTAGCCTGCGTTCGGCTCACTGGTTGGCCAGTAGCCTGAAATTGGCGGCGCGCTATCCTGTCAGCGGATGCTGGCCTTTTTGTAGAAATACTTGCAGTGCATTATGCAGTTGCCAGAGACTTGAACAGCATCATGGACAGGATTCTTGAGGGACTCGTAACATTCGCATAGCATGTCTGTAGTATTTCTGGCCTGCATGTCATCATCACAGTGGAGACATTATTGTAGTGTCTGCTGTATGATCATTGTTTAAGGTGACAGATATTTCGTCTGAGCACAGACATAAAATGTTGAACTGACATGTGATATTTTAGGAGGTTCCTGAAGAAGCCAAATGTTTCCGAAGGCAGTGAACAATTTGGTAATGTGTTGCACTTTTGGCTATAATATTTTAGTAGGGCTGTCAAACTAACATGGTAATTAATGCGTTAGCACATTAAGGAATCCGTTGTGATTAAAAATATTAATGTCACTAAAATTTTAATACTGGTGCAATCATTGCAACCTCCAAAAGACAACTGCTTATGCAAAAAAGTCATACAATGTGTAGATTGTTAAGATTGGTCCACCCATTTTTACCGTGTGTCACAGCTATGGGAGTCATAATTTTGTCCGTCTGTCACACGCGTGCTTTGTGGCTAATCCAAAGAACCTACCCACGATATTTTTATACCACATGAAAGGGCAATCCTTCTAGTTTTCTGCCATCCAACAGTGGTTGGTGGGCGACGTCCCCTTCCACCTAAAATGGGCGATCAAAGTGGCCCACCCCCTCAAAAATCACTCACGTCGACAGATTTGCGCCTGTAATGTCTCAACAGTAAGAGCTAGCAAAAAAAAGTTCAATTATGATGAATAGGCAGTCATACATGGGCTTTCCAACGAGCTATAGATGAAATGCATACGTTGCCTCTAAGTCTCCCAAAGGGTGGCTCAAAAAGCAAACTTTTCCTTTTTTTGAATAAAACTCAACTTCAGTAAATGAAGTCTGCTACAAAGTTTCTTTGACAAAACTTTCAGCAGCAAAGTTGTAGTACAATCATTCCCCTATCTAACGTTCCATAGACTTCAGCGCAAAACGTAACCCTTTAACCTAAAATTTAGCCTCAAAGTGATCCACCCCCTTCAAATCGCCGATTCGACACATTTCCGCCAGCAATGCCTTATACATATACGGTAGCAAAGACAGTAAAATAGTCAAGAATAACAAGTAGCTCAGCTATAGCAGAGAGACCGCACAACGCTTGCTCAACTTCAAATCGCAAACTGGTAAAAAAAATGTGTTAGTTAGTTAGTACAGCACGAAGTTGAGCATGCGTCGCGCGGTCTCTGTGCTGTAGCTGAGCTACTTGTTTACACAAGTCAACCTTTTACCGAACCTCAAAATCCTGTGCTTTACAATGCTTTTCAGTTGGCCAGACTCCGCAAAAGTGCGCCTTCCTGTGGGTGATCTACATTCTCATGTAATAGATGTTCCCTGAATCCATCCGACTCAGCATTACAAACTGCATTTTGATTACTTCAGACCATTTTCGTGCAGCTCACAGTAGAGAGTCCTTATACCTCAGTGTGCATTAAAATAAGATTAACTCGCAATTAAAAAATTGAACACTGTGAATTTAACACAGTAAAAATATGATCATTTTACAGCCCTAATGTTTAGCATGCTGTTGTCATTTCCATTGGATGATAGGAAATGAGAATTTTCAATCTATATTTTAAAATCGGAAGCATCTGTCTGTGCCATGCTATTTTCTAGCGCTTGTGACAAGCGTAGACACACTGGCCACGCCCACCAGCAGGCCACCAGCCGTGCTAGCACGGATTCCGCTTGGAGACACCCTGTGTGTCTATCGCACAGTAGTCTCGTTTCCAGCGCCCTGTAGGCTGCCGTAGCTACCACAACAAACCCCGTTTCACAGAGGAGGTGTGCGTAGACTGAACAACAAGCCACAATCCCGAAAGCGCGATTGTGGCTTGTCTGATTACAATACTTTGACAGTGTTCCTGCTTCCGTGGTCAAGACTGTTGCAAGAATGGTAAGAAATTTTTAGCTTTATGTAACAGATTGTTGGCATTGTTTATTTACCATGTTGTAGGTTACCTGGCAAAACAATTGCATTATCAGAATTGTCCACATTACATTGGATTTTGTCATTTAGCTCAAGCCAGGTTTGTGTAACTATCTCCACTCCATCTGTGTGCTCTAGTCACCGCTTTAATATTTTTAGCATAAAAAAGTTTGGTTGCATGGCTTTGATTGTACAGTTTCAATTTCGATGGTTTCTAGTTTTTAATTAAACTATTTAATAAACCTGTTGTGCCTTCAGTGCTTTTACGCTGTTGCTTGGGTGGCAGGAAGGGCATCCGACCTGTAAAAATTGAGTAGTACTGGCATGATTATCTGTCTGGAGTGAGGTGCAAATAATTTGCATATCGTCCAGCTGATGCCACTACTACTACATCCATCTAACGGCCTTTTTGCAGGACAATCTGGGTAAGCCGACACCAGAAAGGTAAACCATTCTGGATTTTACTGGAGCAAGAGATGATGGGGTTGCAGTGGCATCAGCTGGACGATATGCAAATTATTTGCACCTCACTCCAGACAGATAATCATGCCAGTACCACTCAATTTTTACAGGTCGGATGCCCTTCCTGCCACCCAAGCAACCTGTTACATTGTTACTTTGATGCTCCTGTGTAGATGGGAACGTACCTTGAGTAAATGGTGTGTCTGAGGTGAAGATGTCAGTGTGGATTATTTCAGGATCAGGTGTTGATTAGGCGCTGGGTAGCTATCATGTAAGCTGGACAGATAATGTGAATACCCCACCATTGCATGTAAAATGTGCAGCTCGTGATGGCTTTGTCATGTCTCAGCATATCAGCCATCAGTGCAGAACAGACTTGGTCCAGTACAGTGGTTTAAGTGCAAATTTGGGGGCTTAGAAACTCTGAAAAAAAATTGGGGCCCTATTGTAAACTGAAGGGACCCTTCTGAACCTGCTTGTACTATTAATGTCTGTGTGGAGCCTGGGATTGCGTTCCCTCTTACTTTAACCACTGGTCGAGTAACTTGTTGTGTACCGTAGATGTGAGCATACGCTGACTAACAGTGTGTCGGAAGCAAGTGCCCTCACAGCGTCCGCGAGATCGTTTGCTGCAGCCAACGACTCGTTGTCTCAGCTTCATTTGCCGCACTTCAGCGAGCACCTTCACGCGGCCGTCAACTGCTTCAGTCATGCCATCAGAGTCAGTCCAGTCTGTCTTCTACTCACTACTGTCAGTCAGTGACCATGAGTAAGACAGTCAGTAGGCAGACACACTGCTGCCGCACTTGGACTCTCCATTTTTATGTCATTTGTTCCCTTGTACAGCTTTTTTGCCACATTGCTATGCAGTGGTTAAATTACTTCGACGAATTGCATGGTCTCCCCTTCCCTCCTGTGGCAAAGCCTGCCCATTGAAAATCAGCTTTGAACTCCGCCAGTAGGCTTTGTGGCAAGGCCCCAGCTGAAGTACACTGTTGTGCTTTTTGAGACCTCCAAAACAATTGTGGATCTATGACTAAACTGCCGGCTCTTGCTGCTTAGATTCCAGATCTGACCGAGGAGGTGATGGATCCCGGTGTGTGGAGGTGGAGAGTCTGAGATGTGGTAGGATCAGGTTCAGTTTTACAGTGATGCAAATGAATTATTTGATGTCATAATTCTGTCTGTTTACATTACATGTGCATCGTCTTGTCTCACTGGGTTATTAACCCTAACCCTCAACTCAAGCTGCCCGAACATATCGAGCTCTACTTTTTTTCAACAGCTGATAGCCCCATCTGGTTACAATTAATATTACTACACATCAATATTGTACTAGAAAAAGCCCCAACTTGTCATGTTACTATTATGATACTGTAAGGCACATTTATTGTTGATGCAGCTGTCTTTGAGTGATGCCTTGAAGACTTGTTAAGAAACACTATTGGTCATTATTGCTGTCTACAGCGTGTGTTTGTTGTGTTACCCGATGTGGTGACGTTACGTAGGTTCATTTGGAGAATCGTCAGTGTCATCTGGCTGCGTCACTCAACATTGAACTCGCTGAAATGCTGCATGTCTGTAACATTCACTTCATGCTCTGTTTAATCCACTAAATCTACTTATGTCAGTAACACTTAGTGATAATGATCACTTGGGAAATGGCGTCGGAGAACTGGTGTAAAGGTGCAGCATTTCTTCCCTTGTGATTCAGTTAGTGGATCAAGAAACACCGAGATCAGCGGGTAATTTTTTCCAGTTTATATCGGTGCCTTTGAGTACCCTTCTGTGCTTTGACGCTGTTGATTGGGCGGCATGAAAGGCATTCCGCCTGTAAAAAGAACCTTCAATTATTCCCAAAGATTCTGGTTTTGGGGACCAAACTGAGCCAGTAGTGATTCTGAGAAACGAGGCAGGTGAAATACTAACTGATGAGAGACGATCATGGTGAGGATGACAGTGATAATCCTTTTGGCATTCCACTAACAGTTTGAGTCTACATTTCTTTTTGTCAGCTATTTTTAGTAATAAATATACTCATTTATAACTTTAGAGGTAGTAATGGTCACACATTACAGAGAGCACCACAAAATGACCATGATACAAATTACCTGATAATATCGGGGACTGCAGTCCTCTGCTGAGTCACTTTGACCGGCTTCCCCCCCCCCCTCATAATTGCCCCTTCACATGTGGCGATTTGGACCCCATCTAACACATTTCCTTGGGCCCACCTGAGTACACATCGCAAATGGCATCTAAATAAGTTGAGCCAGTTTGGCTGGGCTCACAATTGTGACAGACTGACTGACAGACAGACGGACCACGCTAATCCATCTGTAGCAATAGGCCACATCTTGCTAGTGGTGCAGTGCAGCCTAATAATAGGATTAGCATCCCTTCCCTCGGGAGTCATTGTAAGAGATCCAGTGAGTCATTTCATTGGGAATGGCATCTTGCCACTCAAAAACCTTGTGCCAGTTACCTTCGGGAACAAGAATGCAACCAGCTGTCCCAGTGTCACCTGGAAACTGTGTGTGCATGTTTGTTCATGTTTGTGGTGTGTTTGCGTGCATGTCTAAGACAAGTGCTCGGCCAGTGGAAACAATTCAGCATTACCAAAGAGCCGCTGAGCTGTTACTGCAGGTGAGTGTGATGTGTATGTATGCATAAGTGTCAACCTGGGTGATAGGACGTATGTGCCCCAGATATATTACCTGCGAGTAGACCATACCTTACATTTGGGGGTTAAGCATCGCCGATGTGACCAAGATCACGAAAACCTTAAGGAGGCTTTTGCAAACTGAAGTAGGTTTAATGTACCTTATGTAGCTCCTTGAGTTGCTGGGTTTGTGTTGCGATAGTGTAGTAATGCATTTGTTAGTGCCATATCACTTCCTTAGCAAATGAAGAAGGGTTTCCTTCTGTTCCCCACATGCTGGGCATAGTGGGTCATTGCTTATATGCATAGTTACCATATCTGTACATAAAAATCGGAAGTGTCTGTCCGTCTGTCTGTGCCACGGTCTCAGCGAGCATTAACTCTTTACCCAGTGACAGACTGCGCTGCTGCGACCGATATATCCCGTGTCAGCAGTCGTTGGCAGTTAAGCCGTTAAATAGTCGACCCGCGACTAACTGCGACGGCCCGGGGGTGTTGGACTGTGGACTTTGACTCGCATGTGCAGCATTACTTAGACTGACGCCACAAGCAACAATTGTGCGTGCTTATTAAGCATAGAATGGCCAGCTGGGATGTATCCATAAAGAATTTCCCCAATATTTAACATTTTTACCACACAGTGCCATGCTAGTGCAGTATATGTGGTCATCGTGTGTCTGTCTGTCTGTCTCTCTGTCAGAAGTTGGTGTTCTACTGAAACGACCAAACATAGGATCACACAAACAGTGCCGCACGATAACTCAGGGACTCTAGTTTTCTGGTACCGAAGATCTCGGCAAAACTCATTTGCAGTCACCCCATCAGAGGCACCAAATACAGTTGGAGTAAGCTAAAATTGGCGACTTTCGATAAAAAACTTGCTATTGCTCGAAAACGTCAACTGTTGCAAGTATTGTCAACTTAGTTGCATGTTTATCACATTGAGCATCCACCTTTGTTTGCAGGACGTTTGCCGTAAGGCAACGTGTCACACAGATTCGTTAGCTGATACTTCTTAAATCAGCAGTGACGAGAGGAAGCCGTAGGCATGACTGTGCTCCTTTGTAGAGTTTGCCAGTGATGATGAAGATTCACCATTAGTCATGTTGTATCTTCCATGTTGGTAATGATTATCCTACAATTTGTCAACTCAGCTCCTGCTTCGTTCTCTTTTTATATGGTCAAGATACACATGAACGATAGTTTTAGGATTTATGATGCATGAAAAACGTTTGGAAGCAGCTTACAGGGAATGTTCTTACACAGACTGGGACTGACACTAATACGTTTTTACAGCATGCATCAGTGGCAACAGTGACGCAATGAGACGCGAGTCACTCACTGAGCTGACAGTTGCATTGTACTTCCTCTGATGCAAAATATGAAAAACGTTTTCATCAGCTTAGCAGTTTGCAGTTTTCAACCACCTGCATAGGTCACACAGCTAATAGTTAGTGGAGTTCATACTATTAGTGAGTCACAGGAAGTGTATCTGGCCTGAAAAAAAATCTTCTAGAATGAGTGGAGGGGAAGGGAACTTGCCGAGGTTCAGCTAGAAAGCACCTGTTAAAACGGAGGATACGTTAGTGGAGTTGTTTCTCAAAACCGATTATTATCGTTTTTGGATGCAATATTTGTTGTTTTTCTACGTAATGTAATCACTTTATGTGAACGTGTGAATGTTTGTTTGTGAGTTGTAGAACCCACTCGACTATCTGCTGGCTTTGATGTACATTGCAACAGCAAAAATATCTGCAGGTATTTCTTAGCCACAGTGACTGAGTGAGTAGTTTCTTAACGGCACATCAGCACATTATAGGCCATTCAGTGCCATGTTCTTAGCCACAATAGTATGGTGCAATTTTTTTGCAACAATACAGTGTTCTTGTGATGTCATATCGAGTCTTATCACGAGCAGTTGAATCTGCACCACAAGTAGTTGACTATAGTCTTTTACTTCATGGCACAAGACAACATTTTTCTAGACAAAAAAAAAGATCTGAACGTGAACTTTTGAATGTGAATATGTTGTTCTGTATATTTTCATTGTGAAGGTACGGAGATGTTGCAGGTGACACCGTTGAGGAGAACTCTAGCATCTTCTCCGTAATCCGAATGCACTAGTAGCTGTCAGCAAGGGCATATGGGCAGTAAAACTTTGCTCCAACGGAATTCTCTACTTCTTAACTGGGGTACTGGCTAATGCAGGTTGTCATGTATAATGGCCATAAAATGGTAGTAGTAGTAGTAGAACTTGTTTTTATGACAGAAGGGGGACAGAAACCTACAGTATCATAAGGTGCACAAACTGGGGATGCAGTACAAATCGGGGACATCCCCAGTTTGAGATAATATTATTGGACTGTTTGTCACATGATGAATGAAGATTTTGCATTTGCATCTCATTTGCATGATGTTCACCATTTGGCTGTAGTTCACAAAGCAGCGCTAGCGCTGGGTGCTAGTAAGTAGTGGTGGTAGTATTACTACTGAAAATAGATGCAAACTGGAAATGTGGGCCAAACCCCAACGTGATGGCCGCCCTGCCAAATATAGGTGACGCCCTCTGTTGAACGCCACAAAGTTTGGCTGACGGCCAATACTGGAATGCCGTGCAGTAACACTGCCAAGACGCGAAACTCGTTGAAATTTGTAGGGGTGCCCCAAACTCGCCAACAGATCTCAGCTGCTAGTGGGCCGAAGTTCACCATATTATGAGGATATGTGGAGGAGATATTGCTGCTTAACAAGTTTTTTCCGATTGTCGATACATGCCTTAGTTGTGAAGATATAGCCCGACAAAGTGTGGGATGACGCCCAGATGGCGACTTTTTGACGATTTTTTGCATGCTGTATTTTCAGCGATCCGCGTGCAGCACGTTTCAGACCTGCATTCTAAATTTAGACAAAGGCCACACCATGTGTGGAAGTATGGTAGACATCCAATCTCTGACCGCTGAGATTAGGCGAGGAAAAAAAAGAAAGAAGAAACCACAGGATGAAAATATATATGTCCTGCCCTATTACATAGGGCGGTCATAAACAAGCGACACCATTGTCGTGAAGGTGGTAAAGATTGGACTCTACAACTGTCGCCGTTTTGTCTGTCTCAAACTTATCACGCAAACCGGGGCCAAAACACATATTGTAGTAGTAGTAGTATATTTTCTTTCTCTCCTTCAGTGCTTTAACATTGGAGGTTGGACAGCAAGAAGGTCATCTGGTCTTAAAATATCACCAAAGTTTTTCTGTGCGGGAACACAGCCCAGCCTGGAGTGATTACAGAAAAGAAAAGGCGTGTTAAAAGAAATCCGAGTGTATGCAGTATATTGAGTTATTTTCCTATTGGCTAGAGGTATGGCTTTTGTAGGCAAGTGAAAGAATGTGATCGGCTGAGGTCATGTGGTCAAGGTCAGTTTAGTGTTGACCGGTCGAGAATCGAGATAATACTACAGGCACTGGGATGAGTTTATTCAGCTGATGAATATGTATTAGGTCATGTGATGTGCTCTCTGGCAGTCACCTTTACGTGCTTAGGTTGCGACAGTGATACATACATATGAACAGTTGTTACACTACTGTTTTAGATGTTTTACGTGTAGTTTCTCTGAGTTTTTTTGTCTCTTTTTAACTGGGCAGTTTGCTCGTGCTGTAGTTTGTGTTTTTGAGTGTGTATATCAAGATATCGATCTTGTAACATTGGCCTTGTCTTCATCCGCAACATTCTGGCCTTGGGTTAACGCCAAATTGGCCGCAGCTTGGATGATTTGGCTTCTGCTTTGGGTCTCAAATGTCCTGCCTTGGTTTCATGCATTTATCCTCATTTAACGTCACTAGTTTATATCGTTTGTGTTTGTTTTGCTTGTGAGTGTGGTCGTCAGTACCAGTGTGATCAGTCGACTGTGAAATGATATGGTATGGAGCGTCATGTGCTGCTGTCTTGCATTTGATGCAGGTGATTACGAAGGTGCGCTGGCCAGACTGACGGAGATGATATACTTGCTGCAGGACCAGCTGTCGCCCCTGTCGTCCGCGACTGGTCAACACGTCGGCGTGTTTGCCGATGTGATGACGTCGTGTGAAATACTGCGAGTGTTTCTGTTGCTGCTGCTGCAGGTTGATGTGCTGTTTTCTTCTCTCCATCAGTTGTTCACATTCCGCATTTATGTCTGCTGCAGCAGCGGTAGCTGACAGTTGGGGTGACCTCATTGAAATTTTACAGAGATCTTTGGTGTGAGAAAATGTCAATCCATTGGCAACCGTTCTAGGGATGTGACGGAGTTTGAATCCTAATGCAAACGTTGTCGAATTCCGACAATTTTTTGCAAATCCAAAATCCCACAGATTTTGAGACCCATTCAGATTCAGCTTACGTTTTGAAAAGCTCAGGTTCATCATTCGTTGCAGTCTGCCATACAAAAGTAAACAAATACACACTGAATTGCTGTTTACTTGCGTCCAAATCAGACCGGAACTTTTAGTCCGATTCGGCTAGCTAGACAGAGCTAGACTGTGGGCCAGTGCCCAGCGTGATGGCCGCCCTGCCGAATATAGGTGGCACCCTCTGCTCAATGCCGCAAAGTTTGGCTGACACCCACTACTAGAGTGCCGTGCAGTAACGCTGCCAAAACGCGAAACTTGTTGAAATTTGCTGGGGTGCCCCAAACTAACGAAACGATCTCAGCCACTAGTGGGCCGAAGCTCACCATATTGTGGAGACGTGTGGAGGAGATATTGCTGTTTAACACTTTTTTTCCGACTGTCGATACATGCCTTAGTTGTGAAGATATAGCCTGACAATTTTGTGCAATGGTGCCCAGATAGGGGCGATTTTTTGGGTCCTGCATTTCCAGCGAGCCGCATGCAGCACATTTCAAACGTGCATTCTAAATTTGCACTATGGCCACACCATGTGTCGAAGTATGGTCAACATCCAATCTGCGACAGCTGAGATTAGGCGAGGAAAAACCGAAGAAGAAAGAAAGAAACCACAGGGCAAAAATATAATGGCCTGCTCTTCATAGGGCGGCCATAAAAATACACAGTCTAAGTCCTAGTTCACACCTTTAAATTTTAAACAGAATTTTGCATTTTTAACGTAGCTAAACTGAACTAGCTGTGATTGTGTGACATATCTGAATCCAACGGATTTGAAATACAAAATCCGAATCAGATGGATGTGCATTTTAGCTGGCTTTGTCATATCCGTAAACCATTCCACATTGAACAGTCATTCAAGTTTACTAAAAGCTAAGGTACACCTGTGGTCCTAACAGGCATAGGGGCCAATGCTGATCTCTGGTTTTCAAGTGAGATGTTGGTCATTCATCCAGCAGTAGGCTGCCATTACTTTCTGTCAGGCCCGAGGCTACCTTACCAGCTTCAGAGCGTCTCCACCCTTGACTGATACCAATATATACTGCTTGTTAAAAACAGAGGCATGTGTGTGAACGACTTGCATAAGGCAAGTTGACTGACAGTTAAAACTATAGACCACATATGGTTTCCTGTTCATCTGTATTCATCTGTAAAGTTGTAAACATATGCTGGCTAATGTAAACACTAAGTCAGCATTGCTTCTTTGTCAGTAATGTGTTTAGATTTATTACAAGATCTAAATGTTGTACCAGATGTCGCATTTTACTCATAATATGAGTGTGATTTGAGAGTACGAATTTAGTAAGTATTTTTGCTTCATAATTTGTTGCCTTCAGTGCTTTGATGCTGTTGGTTGGGCGGCAGGAAGGGCATCTGGCCTGTAAAAAATATGGGGGATGGTGGAGGTAGGCACTGGTTAGTCCTGATGAAGTGGCAAGAAGTGGCGCCCAGCCGGATGGTCAGTGAATCTGCCTCTGTTAATTTTCCCTTGCCCCATAAAGTCCAGAATTTCTCTTCTGGCACTGGCTCACCCGGGTGGTCCCGGAAA
>Ga0209259_1000569_pt1 | contig 11347 bp, 2 predicted proteins | sample WorMetGr2BELIZE1_FD_187417 | JGI IMG/M metagenome (GOLD analysis project Ga0209259, IMG submission 187417) | Marine gutless worms symbiont microbial communities from Max Planck institute for Marine Microbiology, Germany - Inanidrilus... ...
GTAAGTAAGTAAGTAAGTAAGTAAGTAAGAGTATTTGTATAGCGCAAAAAATAAAATCACAATGCGCCGTGGTTTCCTAGGCCCTAAATAAATGTGTTTTCAGATGTCGCCTAAACTGTCCGTAGCTGTTGATCTGTCTTAGAGTAGCCGGCAAACTGTTCCACAGGCGTGGTCCTGCGACAGTGAAGCTTCTGTCACCGAAGGTGGTTCGCGTCCGCGGAACAGTGAGTGATCTATAAGAAGATGAGCGGAGATGGCGACCATGCTCGGAGGCAAGATGAATGTCTGCAGACAGGTACATCGGCGCCGTTGAAGCCAGCGATTGGTGTACAAGACACGCAATCTTGAACTCCACTCGTCTCTGGACCGGCAGCCAATGAAGTTGTCGCAACACCGGAGTGATGTGGTCGCGGCGCCGAGTGTTGGTAAGTAGACGAGCGGCAGCGTTCTGCACCGACTGCACCTTTCTCAGCAGGTTCTCCGGCACACCATAGAGCAGCGAGTTGCACCAGTCCAGCCGACACGCAATGAAGGCCTGAACGATAGTTTTAGCAGCATCAAAAGTAAGTGACTGAATGGCTGGTCGGATCTGTCGAAGCTGATAGAAACCAGCCCGACAAATGGCAGCAATATGATCACAGAGCGACAACTGGCTGTCTAATATGACTCCAAGGTCACGTGCTGACTGCACGACCTTGACAGTGGAAGATAGAACAGGAATGTCGCCGATATCCACTTGTTGCAGTAGATGCCCTGCGCCCAGCCACATAAACTCCGTCTTAGACGGGTTGAAACGTAGCCTGCTTGAAGACGTCCAGTTATTAATGTCAGTGATGCAGGCAGCTAAGTTCTGTACTGCTGACGTCACATCACCGACAGCCACACTAGTGTAGAGCTGGCAATCATCCGCATACAAATGTAGGCGCAGGTTATGCCGTTCCACTACATGACAGATGTCAACTGTGTAGAGGATATACAGCAGTGGGCCCAACACTGACCCTTGTGGTACACCGTACTGCAACAGATGAGTGGTTGAGAGTTCACCGCCATACGCTAGCTGGTACGTCCGATCAGACAGGAAGGAACTGATCCATTCCAGCGATGTACCATTTATGCCGAAGGTGACCCGCAGCCGCTGCAGAAGTAGGTCATGATCTACACAGTCAAACGCTGACGACATATCGAGGAGGGCGAGCAATGTGACTTGACGCTGGTCCGCTGCTGTCATAATGTCCGACCAGACATGTAACATCGCCGTCTCAGTCGAATGATACTTGCGGTACGCTGACTGGCAGGATGGCAGCAGATTATTAGAGTTGAGGTAGTCGTGTAGTCTAACAGCAACAACTCGCTCAACTAACTTTGAGACAAAGCTAACGTTCGATACTGGCCTGTAGTTAGCCATGTCAGCTGCATCAAGACCAGGCTTCTTTAGACGCGGGGTGATGATGGCATGACGCTGGGACACCGGCAGTCGTCCTTGTGTCAACGATGCGTTGACCATACTAGTAACGTAAGGCAAAAGTAGGTCAATAAATTCACGGAGTAAGAAAGTCGGTACCGGGTCCAGGGTGCAAGACTTGGTTGGAGACGCCATGATGATGCGCCGGAGTTCATCTTGAGTGCATGTCTTGAACGCTGCCAACGACGCAGTTGATTGACTGTGACTTGTAGGTGGTTGTGTACCGGCAGTGGCTGCACGGATGTCATCGATCTTCTTCTTGAAGAACGCCACGAAACCTTCCGCTGTGTGACTGGTTGAACCGGTGACATCGCGACGCCGCTCAAACATCGAGTTCATTGAACGCCACAGTTGTGGTGACGAACGTCCGCATTGCAGAAGACGGTTAGTCCAGTACTGTTCCTTCTTAGTACGGTACAGTGCGAACCGCCGACGCGTAGCTTCCACCCACGACCGACGATCGTCAGGACGGTTAGTGCGTCGATAGCGGTGTTCAAGTCGACGACAGTGGCGACGCTGAACTCTGCATTCAGCGTCGAACCACGGCGTTGGACGGCCGGGACGACGACGAATGACGTGACTCGGTGCGAGCTGGTCGGCGATGTGATGTAGTGCCGTGTTGTACGTGTCGAACAGCTCGTCTACGTCAGCGTCTGTCGGAACTGGAGCACACAGCGGGCTGACTTCCAGCGCTCGTCGTAGCTCGTCTCTGTCCACACGTCTCCACCCGCGAACTAGTCGTTCAGACGGCGACGGTGCGTCGATCTTTACCGGCAGTTGCGAGATGACGAGTGAGTGGTCGGCGATGACGCCCGGTGGTTGAACGGTAACGACTGTAGGTGAACGGTCTGCAGGCGTCATGACCAGATCGAGCGTGTTGCCACACCGATGAGTCGGACTGTCGACATGCTGCACCATGTCGAATGATGACAGTAAGGCGGCGAGACGGCGGCTGTCTGCATCGGTGTTATCCTGCGCCGCTATGTTGAAGTCACCTCCAACGACGACCGGACACGAGTAGACGACAAGCAGTTCAAACAGCGTTGTCAGTTCGTCAAAGAAGAGCGATGACGGGCGTTCAGATGACGGTGGTGGTCGGTAGACGTTCATAACGACCACCGGGCCGCTAGTGGTGATTAGCCGCACACAGATCACCTCCATGGTGGAGCACGCTGGCAGCGGCACAGGCGAACACTTGAGATGCTGGCGGTAGATGACGGCAACACCGCCGCCACGGCCCGACGTACGAGCGACGTCGACGACGGCGTACCCAGCAGGCGTGCTGAGACGCAGACACACGTCGTCGTGGTCGTTGTGCCATGTTTCCGTCAACGCCAGAACATCTAACGAACGTTCTGTAATCGACTGCTGTACTATGTCGGTCTTCCTGCGTAACGACTGCACATTTAACCACCCGACAACCATGCAGCGATCAGCTGATCGGCGCGACGGTTGAGTGACTCCAGCCAAGCGTGGCAGCGCGCTGCTTCTGCCGCTGCCAGGCACACCTGCAACGCCAGCACGCCTCCGGTAGCGGGCTGGCCGCCATAGACGAAACGTAAACAGTGTCTTGCGTACAGGTCTCGGCGGCGGGTGGTCAAAGTTCAACGCCTTGAGCTCCTCTGCGGTGTAAGTTAACATGGCGGTTGCTCCGCCCACCAGAGTGACTGTACGTACAAAACTGTCGAGAACTGTCGAGTATTAATCCAACGAAAACAACAAGATATGCCGAATTTCATAGTTTGTCGGAATCTTGACACAAAATACTATAAGACTGACAGCTTTACAACTACAGACTTCTCTCAAAACTGCAACAAATCTGAAAAATTGTCTCCCGTCTGTGGGTTTGTCTGTCTGTCTGTCTGCAAGGATATCTCCGGAACCACGCACGCGATCTTAACCAACTTTTTTGTGCATGTTGCCTGTGTCCATGGCTCGGTCCTGCTCCGACATGTTTACGATAGGCTGCATTGCGTATAGCCGGGAAGGGGTTTTCTTCTTCATTGACAGTGCATTATCGGCCGGGAAAGGGGGATGAGAGTGCACAGTGCGGGCGAAGTATGCTATCTACGATTGCCTTGTTACATTTGTATTAATGTCGTGTTCAAGTTGGGTAATTCAGGTGTGATGTGGTTTGCTGTGAAGTCGTTGCCATAAACTGTCACATCAAGATATGACTTTGATGAATTTTCTAAATTATATGTATTTGTTATAATTTATTTTTAACTTATGGTCTGATCAGATGATGTTTTGATTTTGCAGTGCCAGAGATGCCAGAAATCAAGCATGTTTACAGCACCACTATAGAGAACTATCGTCGCGAGTTGATCCCGGTTATCTGTGTTGAGTGGACGGTTCGTGATGAGTCTTTCTAATTGTTAGGAGTATATCTCAGCACTAACAAGATACTCGTCGGCACCTTGGTTTTAATGACTGTTTTCTAGAGGGACCTGGGTCATCCAGTTCCCTTGTTTTTGTTCCTCTACTACACTGTGTTCAGAAAAAAAAATCGCCTTGTGTTTTCTTTTATAACTTGTAGTCAAGTTTACTAATTTGCACAATATTTCAGGATTTATGTCTGAATAAACACTGATTATAAATGTTTAAAAATTGTCCATCTATTTGTTACATATTCTTTGCTATTAATGACGTAATTGTGATGTCAGTTAATACCTACATGTCAGTGATTGGATACATGTCACTGAAGATCTTTGCGAAAGATTTGATCAAGTACGTATCTTCAGTGCTAAATACTAGAGCTGTCGAATTAACGCGTTAATTAAAGCGTTAACGCGTTAAAGAATTAATCGCGATTAAAAAAATTAACGCCTGTAAAATTTTTAACGCATGACAAAATATTGTACACATTGGCAACATTACAGTGTAACAGAAATCTCCCGAAAATGCAAAAATCAGACTACTCTTTTACCGAACTATTCTTTACTGTTTAGTTTCTAATTGCGACTCCACGACTGCTTTTCAATTTCACGCGACGCTCCACACCATGGCGTGCACGACTGCCGTCCCGCGCTGCTCGACATCTAGCGTCGCGAGGTCAGCTACGTGCCACGAAACCTTCCACGACACACGCCATCATGCGTCGTGACGTCATCTACCGAGAAATTCGTCGTCGCCTAACACGTGTCGCGTGCCTTGACACGTGCCGCTTCCTTCAACAGTGGCCGCCCACACGCCGCCGTCAGAGTCGTCGCAGACTACACGCTTCCTTGTCGGCATGGCCTACTGCGCCGTGTACTACCACTACCACTACTGCTCGCCGACGCGTACGTCACTCAATGCGTCAACTGCTCACCGACATGTTCCACTGTCGTGTGTCGTGATGTCACAGCTCAGAGCCATGCTTGCCACATAGCCTGCCGTTCAGTCGTTTAAATTTAAGATGTCAATTGCAAAGCATCAGGCCTGCTTCACAACGAAACTGCAAGGGCAAAACCTGGCGACGTTCAGTCATTCTGCTGTTACGCCTATAGCCTACCTGCAGCACACACCAACGAAACATGCGTCAATAACGCGTTAATTATGCGTTAAAAAAATTAACGCCGTCAATAACGCGATTAAAAAATTAATCGCTCGACAGCTCTACTAAATACCATCATTGACGTATAGACTATAGGTATTAACTGATGTCACAATTACATCATAAATAGCAAAGAATGTGTAACAAATAGATGGATAATTTTAAAACATTTATAATCAGCAATGCTGCATAACAACATTGGGCAAGTTGTTCACACCTATGTGCCTCTGTAACCAGGCAGTATAACTTGGTACCGGCCAAAGGGTGGTGATGTTCTGCAGCTGGGGAGGTAACGCAGGCCTGGCGGAAAGTAATGGCAGCCTACTGCTGGGTGGATGACTTACAGTCACCTGTGGGCTGAGTGCCTGTACACTGGGATCAGCTCTGGGCCCAACACTTGGTATCGAGTATGGGAAAGCCTTTACCTTTTACCTTCAGGAGTAGGTTGCACAGGTTTCTTAGATGCCAGGTGCCCTTCCTGTCACCAAGCTGTGTCAGAGCACTGAGGAGAACTCCAGGCTCTCACCCGAACCAGAGAAAATCACCGACTAGTTTGATCGTTTCTTGATCCACTTCCGGACTCCATTTGGAATGGGACCTGCTCCCTTTGTCCAATACCTGAGATATACAATATTGCCCAGAAATTTACACCCCAAAAGCAACTTCAGATTATCACGTACACATTGGAAATAAGTAAAAAAAATTGTTAACATCGGTTTGAAAGAGCATTGTCATATCAGTGAATTGTGGCTTGCATTGCTGTGGTAGTTGCTGTCGAAGGAGGAGTCGAACTGTGAGAACATAAAGTACTACCAGATACTGTACGAGAGAGGTGGCACGTCCGGGGTTCACCACCGCGTCAGCACTTCGAACTCTGTGTCGGCAAAGAACATCAGCGACAACGTGGTGTTTGACGCTGAGTACTGGGTGATGGTCACTGCATACAACAACCAGGAGATGGACACCAGCAGTCGTCGCGTCCGGGTCGTCACCCCGCCCGCACGTCAGTTTCACACATCTTCACTTCTGGCCATGGCGTGACTTCCGGCTTTAAAATTTGTTAAAAATCTACTGTAGATTTCTGCATTTGAAGTGCCTAGCTTCACTCATTCCACAGATATAATTAGCCCAAAATTTAAAAATGGTGACATGACCCTGACCACGACCATTTGAGGGTAGTTTGTCATCTTAAGCCTGTCGCTTGATATAGCCTACCTCGACTCTGGCTTTAGTTATTCCCCAAAAATTTAAAATAGATCGCATGACCATAACCACGCCTCTTGCAAGGTGGTTTGTCATCCGTTGGCTTGGACTTGCTATGGTCAACCTGTGAATCAAATTTGAAGTCTCTGTCTCCATTCGTTGTGAAGGTAGGAAAGGCGATGCAAAAAGTAGAAAATGGAATGTTTTGGGGTAGTTAGGGGTCACTCAAAGTCATTGGAAATAGCACCATTTCATGGAGCACATACGAGTTCCTGTTAGCCTTCTATAGTAATTGTGACTCTGTGTTGTACCGTTTCTGCGATATAGCAAGATATTGGTCGAAAATTGCAGATTTTAACGTACCACACCTGCATTTAGTGCCCCCATTGGGGGTTACTTCGTTCAATTTTCACCAAGATTTTTGGCGTCAAGGAACTAGAGTCCCTATGCTACTATGAGGCGTTGAGACAGACAGACAGGGCCACAGCATATATCATGCTAGCACAGCATCGTACGGTAGAAATGTGCAAGAATTGGCTGTTAGAAGAACACTGCAGTGACTGCCAGCAGGCACTGACGTACCGTTGCTGTTGTCCATCGTGCTGTCAACTCCATGCATAATTTGTGACATACTGCCTTTAACTTTAGCTTAAAGGTGATATGCAACGATTTTTTGGTTGTTAAAGTAAATTGCTGGTCGTATGTCTTCAATATAATCCAATCTATTTGAATATTGAGGAACATCAAAAGATAAGAAAATTGCAGAAAAAGCTTCTAAAAGTGCGCACTCTGATGATTTGTTTAGTTTTCGCAAGTGATGACGTCATACCAGGAAAACACAACCAAACAGCCTATCGAATGTTGAGTGCTGACAACCAATCGCGCAAAAACAAATAGGCGTAACGATAAACGTAGAAACAGGTTATTAAAACATAAACGGGTAAAATAACTTCTTATCGAATCTTAATAGAACGCAAACGAAACAATCGCATCCTGATATGACGTCACACATGACGATGATTTCCGAAGAACAGCTATACTAAAAAGACGACTAAAGTTGTTCTTTTTAGCCTTCTTGTGGCGTAATTTATCAAAATTTATTACACAGGCGGGTTTATATTGCAGTAAGCAGCTAGAAACTACTTTTTCATCAATTTTGTGAAAAACCGTTGCATATCACCTTTAAGGCAGTATGTAAGTAACAGGTATCAGTCCCGCAAACCGAGATTGTTGTTGTTGTTGTTGTTAGCACCGAGTCCAAATCCGACGGCTGTGGAGCATACAAGTCGAGATGTCGGAATCATTGCTGGAGTGATCGTTTGTGTGGCTCTTTTCATTGCACTCATTCTTGTCATCATTATATATCGGTCAGTCGTTGCTTACTCTGCCATATTTCTTTTCTCTTGCAGAGGGTCAGAGTCCTGTGACATGTGCAGTAAGGATGCGGCCGTGCCATTAGTTGGGGTTAGTGCTTTGAGTTACCTTCAGTGCTTTAACCTTGTTGACAGGAAGGACATTCAGCCCATAAAAAGACCTTGCCACTTATCCCCAGAGGTTCTTTTCTGGATCAAATGGAGGAAGAACTGGCTAACACAAGTTAGAATGGCAGTGGTGAATATATCTCCTTTTGGTGTGTATTTTGTCTTACATCAACAGGATTACTCACAATTGTGGATGAATTTTTAAGTGAAATTTTGTCCAGGAATAGGCCCTGGGACAAGGAATGCTTGTTTTTATTTTTCACTGATCTAGAATTCCCTGTGGGGAGAAACAGCACATTAATGTGCATTATTCTCTGTGCTTGGTTGCATGAGTGGCAAGCTGATTCCCGCGGACCTGAAAAGTGATGGAATTTATTTGAGTGAGTCATGGAGTTTTGTTGGTGATTGTGGGAAAAGTGACGCGTCATCTCATCTGAGTTGTTATAGTATTGAATCAGACCAAGTTACTTACCGCTGTTTTAACAACCATTTTCCAAGTAAACCTAGGTTAGCCATTTCTCCTTGGTTTCCATCCACCACTTGTTGGTGATAAGCGGCATAGGTTTTTTTATGGCTGGGACATCTTTCTGGCCACCCAACCAGCAGAGTCAAAACACTGAAGGAAACACAAATCACTGATCCCAGCCAGTGGCCTCATTGTATCCTTTCATCATCCACTACTGGACTCTGGTGCCAGTATTGCTTATTTCAGGCCAGAGATGTGGTCATTGCTAGGGCTGTCAAACGATTAATTTTTTAATGGAGTTGGTGCAGGTAACACCGATGAGGAGAACTCTAGCGCCTTTTCCCTGATCCGAATGCGCTAGTTGCCTTCAATGCTTTGATGCTGTTGGTTGGGTGGCAGGAAGGGCATCCGGTCGGTAAAAAAATGGGGGGATGATGGAGGTGGGTACTGGTTAGTGCAGATGGAGTGGTGCCTAGCCGGATGGTCAGTGTGTCTGCCTCTGTTAATCTTCCCTTGCACCATGAAGTCCAGAAGTTCTCCTCTGGCACCGGCTCGCCCGGGTGGTCCCGGAAAAAGGGCCGTAAAACGGTTGTGTTAGTTGCAGTGATTACATTTCACGTGAGTCATAGATGACTCGATATGTATAGTGCTTACGGCCGTCTGTGTGTTTGTGACTGTCTGTCCCTCGCCACAGTCCCACACTACTGCACAGGCCCAGATGTAAGTTGTGGAAATGGCAGAGGGTGCCCTCTAGTTGTGCACTGTTGGGAGAATTTGCAATCGGTGCACGAGTTTTGTTGCTGTGACAGCATAGAGCCAAACGGAAAACGTCGGCGAGTGCTTGTACTTGCTGTGTGTCTGGTTAATTGTTTCAATCGCGCACTAATGGCGTTTTAAAGTAGACAGTATTGTGAAGTATAGGGACTCTCTGCCGTGAGATGTACAAAAAGGCTGAACCGGTCAGGATGAAGTTCGGGATGCTGAGTTGGGTAGGTCCAGGGAATATGTATTACATAGGGATGTAGATGCCGCCATGAAAGGGACAATTTTTGGGTGTCTGGCCGATTGAAAAGCATTGTTTACACATAGGATTTGGGGGTTGGGTAAAATGGTGAGCTGTGTAAAAAATGGGTGGACCAATCTTAATGATATATAAGTTGTGTGACATGTTTTTGCACAAGGAGTTGCCTTTTGGGGGTCGTAGTGATTGCACCTGCATTAAAATTTTTGGTGGCATTAACTTGTTTAAAGTGGAGATTTGAAAGCTGTGTGATTTTTGGGCAACCGTTTGTAAAACGGTTTGCCCTATGCTATCGGTCTGTTGTCTGTCCTGTCTGTCTGTCTGTTCTGTCTGTGACGTTCGTGCACTGTGGCCAAACGGTTGGACGGATCAAGATGAAATTTGGCGTGCAGATAGGCCTCGGCCCTGGCCACATTGTGTTAGATGGGGACCAGCTGCCCCTTCCCCAAGGGGGCACAGCCCTTACCCAATTTTCGGCCCATATCTGTTGTGGCCAAATGGCTGCATGGATCAAGATGTCACTCGGTATGAAGCTAGGCCTCAGCCCAGGTGACTTTGTGTTAGATGGGGACCCCGCTCTACCCTCACCAAAAAAGGGGCAGAGCACCCCTCCCCAATTTTTAGCCCATTTCTATTGTGGCAAACCGGCTGCATGCATCAAGATGCCACTTATTATGGAGGTATGCCCTCAGCCCAGGGGACTTTGTGTTAGATGGGGACCCAGTCCCCCCTAAATTTTTGGCCCATGTTTATTATAGTAATTGTGATTTCGTTAGAACATTGCACAGGCATTATTGATTTGTTCAAGTTTTAGTTTTCTATGCATCCTATTTTTAGAAAGTGATCGTACTCAGTCTGCTCCGCTATGCACAGTTGCACCGCATAGCGACGATTGCTGAAGTAGGAGTTGCGAATTAGTCGCATTTTAGATAGTAGATTTTGTAAGCAGCGAAAAGACGTTAAATGTGCAAATGGATGACTTTCATAGTAGCAATTTAACGGAGTATCGCAAATGCAAAAATATGAGAATTTAGAAACGGTATAAAATAAAGAAGTAATGTTGGTGGGAAAATAAACTACAACGGTGAAATTAATGTGTAAATTTCCCACAATTTAGAATGTTTACCTGATAGTTCTAAAACATTATTTACTTGAATTTAATTGGTATCGAGCAATAATTCAGTGCACGCATCCTGTAAACGTTTTGACGACTAAGCTAGGGATAAAAATAGTCCGTAAGCGTATTCTAATCGGAGGACTGTGGCATTCCTACAGTTGTGGCGAAACGGTTGGATGGATCAAGATGCCATTTGGTAAAGAGGTAGGCCTCGGCCCAGGCCACATTGTGTTAGATGGGGACCCAGCCCCCCACAGCAGCCCCTCCCTACTTTCGGCTCATGTTTATTGTGGCCAAACAGTCGCCCATCTCAGCAACTGCTGAGCTCTTGTTAGTTTGGTTTATAGACTTTTCGCCCAATTGACAGTTCGCCCCATGGGCGTTTCGCCCCATGGATATTTCTCCCTGCACTAGACATTTTGCCCCGTTGGTGGGGCGAAACGTCCATCCCCACACTACACGATTCGCCCCATAAATGGGGCAAAACGTCGACAGAAGCGTTGCCGTAAATGTCTAAAACATTCCTTTTTCGTCAATCTTTTCGTAATAGGCTTATAGTTCTGTGACTCTACTGTGCCTCCATGGACTTTGAGATAGTTCTGCTATTCTAGCCATGTTAAAAATTTTTGATTGACATTGAGATTGGCAATACTAGTTTGTGCTAGCGGATCAAGGTAGATGTCTGTCTGTCTTATTATGGCCGCCCTGCGTAGCAGATGCGGACATTATGTGTTGCATATGTGGTTTCTTTCTTCCTTTTTTAGGTCATCGCCTCGGCGATGACCTAATAGATCTACTATTTGAAGTCGTGTCTAGGTGTCCGTCCATCCGTTTGTACGTCCACAAAAAGTTTTTCCGATTTCCATGTAATTTGGTATGTGGGTAGACCTTGACCACATATGCACACCAGTTTGACCTCCACCCGATCTAAAGTCAAGGTCAAGGTCACGGAGCTTCCGAATCTGCAAAAAGTGCACTTTTCTAGGTCTATCTCCTCCGCCGTTTTTGCGTGGAGCTCAAAAGTGATGGTTGGCGGTGATAGTACGGGACCTGGACTAC
>Ga0209259_1000570_pt1 | contig 11344 bp, 5 predicted proteins | sample WorMetGr2BELIZE1_FD_187417 | JGI IMG/M metagenome (GOLD analysis project Ga0209259, IMG submission 187417) | Marine gutless worms symbiont microbial communities from Max Planck institute for Marine Microbiology, Germany - Inanidrilus... ...
GCCCTATATTTTGGGGACACAACTAGACCCAGATATATAACATATGTCCTAGTTTGATCGAAATCAGATGAAAGATGGCTGAGAAAAACCCTGCATAAACAAACAAACAAACAGACAAACCAACAAACACTACGAAAATAATGGTCATTTGGCCGTGAACCAATATCTTTCAGTGAAATAGTGAACGACACAATAGCATGGGCATATATCTTGCTATGCATAAGTAAACAGCACATCACAGGATCACCAACATGACACAAGTCCTGCTTCTTTAAATAGAATCACAACAGCATTTAATAAATAATAATAATAATAAGACTAATAATAGTAGTACTATCACAAACATTTGTAAGGCGCACAAAGTCAGCAATCACAACGGTACTTGAAGCGCCTGCAGTCACTAGATGGCTGCACATGTCAGTGTACAGAAGCTGCACAAACAGACGAGTTTTCAGACTGTGATCAAAGATATCAGTACTACAGGGTGGTCCAAAATAAACCGGACTATTTTGCATCAGTAATAACTTTTGGTAGGTTTGAGTCCCACCATTGATTAATATGTCAAATTTCAGCATTTTCTCTAAGAAATACTTTGCAATAGAATTTGTGGTTGATTAGCGAAATACTCTTAGTTAAATATTTTGGTTAGTTGAATACTCTTTCAGCGACATAATTACATTTTGCATGAGTCGCACACGACGCAAAAATTGTGGTCACGTGCGTCTGTGTGTCTGTCTGTGTGTGTGTCTGTCCGCGGCCATGCGTCCACATTACTGCACGGACCCGGATGTAACTTGGGGGCGTGGTAGAGGCTGCTCCCTAGTTGTGCACATTGGGCGGATTTGCAATCGGTGCACGGGTTGCGTTGCTATGGCAACATAACGCGAACCCTAGTTACAAGCTTGCGTCCATCCTGCAATATGACGACATAGTGCGAACGCTCGGCAGGGTCTGCGCGAGCTGCTGGCCGGTGACTGGCGGGAGACGGGGGGCTGTTCTCAAAATTGCGCGCTGTATATGGGAAGTGGCCGTGGCTAGCTGGCCAGTGACTGGCTGTCGAAAGGGGCATTCTCAACATTACTGCGGCGGCCTGGACTGCGGGCTTCCACTGGTGGCGTTCTGGCAACATAATGCGAACGCAAAATGTTAGCGAGTACATGCTTGTACTCGCTCTATGCCTAGTTTTCAATTGTAAATATGGCTCCGTTGACTAATGACGATAAAATTTTAATCACCTGCATGCACATGTACCAGAGTTCATCGACAATGAACCAGAAAACTGGCCCCAAACAGCCTGGATCTCAATCCGGTCAAGTACTCTGTGTGGGACGTGTTATGTGGATCACCTAAAGTGTCTGCTGACAGACTGCTGAGCTCAGTTGAACCAGGACATGACCAACAAAGCAACTGATGTGTTACCAAAGTGTTTGAAAATCGTTATTGAAGCAAATGGTGGACACCTTCAGGTTTTGCATGGACTAAACATTGTCCATTGTATTAATGTCTGCAAAATGAAATTGCATGTAAACGAGCAATAAACGTCAGATTACTGTTATTTTCTGATACCACTGACTTACTTAAGCCTGGCAAATAATAAAGCAGTGAGGTGACAAGACATTTTGGCCATATTGTCCATAGAGTTTTCCAAATTTTGACATATCACACATTATTCTGTCCCACAAGAAAAACAAGTTAGTAAGTCTTTAAAACAGTCTGATTTTTATATGCCCACCCTGTACAGGAAATAAAGGAAAGTGTTGTCCAGACTACAGGGCAAGAAAACTTATTTAACATCTTTTGCCAAAGTTGGTGGAGAACTATCGACAATCCAGCATACTCTGATTAGTCAAATGTGGAGTGTGGCTGGGTTTACAGTAATGCACTACAATGAAATGCAATAATAATACCGCATTTTGAACATCTATAGAAGTGGCAAGCAACATGGTAACACAAATGAAACACTACAGTGTCCACACATAACATTATCCTGATAGCACATGTACCTCAATGTTGCAACACAGCAGCCATGTCAATCACCCTACTTTTGCAGGATGTTTACTGAGGGACCTAAGGAGGGTTGAACTTGAACTTCACGAAATATCAGATAAGGAGAAGTAAACATTCAAGCAGGTATGCAAAATTCGTGAAATATATACATCTTTTGTGACTATAAAACTACTCTAAAACGACTGCGGTAATGTCAGCTTTGGAGGTGGTCACACATAGAACACAAATGTGATGTTGGAGTTGGAATGAGGAAAAGGCGACACAACAGCTACTAGCTTTGCAACTCACACATCTCTCACAGTGAAAGCAAACACACTAGACATAACACGAACAACACGTCGTCACATATAACAATAAATAAAATTTTACACTAACAAGCTGCTGTTAAATTTAATGCAGATACATAAATTATGAAGTTATAAGGTGGGAAAGAAATGTATGTTATTATTATTATGATTATTACCTAGATGGTACGGAGACGGTGCAGGTAACACCCTTAAGGAGAACTCTAGTGTCTTCTCCGTAATCCGAATGCGTTAGTTGCCTTCAGTGCTTTGACACTGTTGGTTGGGCAGCAGGAAGGGCATCCAGTCTGTAAAAACATGGGGGGATGGTGGAGGTGGGCACTGGTTAGTCCGGATGGTCGGTATGTCTGCCTCTGTTAATCTTCCGTTGTGCCATAAAGTGCAGAAGTTCTTTTCTGGCACCGGCTCACCCGGGTGGTCCTGGAAAAAGGGCCGTAAAATGGTTGTGGTGGTGGTGTGGTGGTACGGAGACAGTGCAGGTAACACAGTTGAGGAGAACCATACCATCTTCTCCATAATCCAACTGCACTAGTTGCTGTCAGCAAGGGCATGCGGGTAGTAAAACTTTGCTCTAACAAAATCTTCCAGTTCTTAACTGGAGGTGTCGGCTAACACAGGCTGTCATGTATAATGGACATAAAATGGAAGTAGTAGAGGTAGCAGTAGTATCATTATCTACCTATCTCGGCTCTGTTGGTTTTAATTGCCATTTTCTATGTCATGTACAACTTGCATCTTTTACACAAAAATTTTCGAGCACTAAAATTTTTTATGCCCAAAAATGTTAATACACCATGTCTCAAAAAACCGGACACGCCTATTATGTCTCATAACTCTTCCAAAAATAGAACATTATCAATAATTTTGACACAATGAATCGTCAATAAATGCTTGATGCTTCGCCGTAATATAGCAGAGAACCAGCTGCAGCCGTTGCCATGACAACGAAGCAGACGACAACTCCCATGTAAACAGATAACAAAAACAGATAGCAAAACGAAGGGTTTAAGTGCAGCGGACAGAATTTTTATCAGAAATTTGCATTTTGCTAAAGATTACGGTGCAGTTAGACTAATAAATGAATCTCCTGCTACAGTTTGGAAGAAAAGCATGTTGAACGACTTCGTTAAGCATTTGAAACAAAACAAACTGGATTGATAACAAGATAGTCAGGTAGTGGTAGGCCAAGAATAGCACTAACAGCCGCCAACATCGATGGTGACAAACTGGTGTTTAGCCTAAAACAAAGCGACTTCGGGCATGTGTCCATGCAAAAGATATCATTTCAAACATTTGTAAACTGGACGCCTTCATCTCGATATCAGTAGGCCCATGTTGTTAATGTATAAACATGAACATTCTGGTTTCGCTTGAACTTTGCTAATGTGATGGATGCTGTGGTAACTAATAAGCTGGTTCTCATTGTTTGAACTTGTTTGTCATCATATGTTATATTTGCTACTTGTAAAACAAAGTTTCTCTGTGCTAAAAATTTTTGCTGTTGAATCGTTAGTTTCAAATATACAGCAAATTAAATAATGTGCGGTTTTTTCGAGACACGGTGTATATATCCTTTCTCTGTGCATTAGCCAACGAAAACTGTTTCTGTTGCTTACTTGTACTTTAAACCTGTTATTGTATCTGTAAATTCTGTTTTATGTAAAAAAAGCTCTAGCTGTGTATGCAATATTTTGTTGTTAATTATGCTAACTTTTGGAAGGTTAACTATAAATAATTTTTAAAATGTTATCTATCATATTAAATGAGAATCAGGTTGGACTGAATCTGTTTCCAAAATACTGAATCTAAATGCAGACGCAGACAGTGAGGCCTATAGGTTTTGCACATGTAAAATTTTGACCAGTTAATTCTATCAGATTCAGATTTACACATGATGATATTCGTGACTTATACATCAGCCTTCTACATAATTTACTGAACAGCAATGCAGGAGAACAATCAGATTTCCTTTGCTATAAATTTGAGATAATCGTTCATTCTATGTAACTATCAAGTGACAAAAATCCCCAGACATCGATATGAACACAAGCACCGGTTTAACGAATGCAAAAGTATAAATGCAACATGTAGCAAACCTCCTCAAAAACACTGCAAAGAACTTACAATGCTGGAGCCAGCATCTGCAACTCGTTTTACAGTGGACTGCTGATGTATTAAACTACTTTAAATCTAGGCTAAAACATGAACTGAGTAATCAGTAATTTGCTACCATAATTGAACGATGTTACCGTAACGTTTGTGATACATTTACTACAAACTGCTCTATAAATGTTTCTAGATGCGGAATTTGCTAGACTACAAACTGCCCCAAACCTAAGACATGTACACTGTATAGTTCACCAGACCCTGATCTCCGTCCATAAAAATACATATCATCTATTATAACATGTACGCTAACTGTCAGTAAGTCAACAGCATCACCGGCGTGGTGGCTGAACTGATAATAATGATGCCCGTTTAATGTCACGCCGCGGCTCCATCTCAAACAAAGCACCACGATTCTGCGTATCACCCTTCTTAACCCAGTGATGGTAGATACGGAACGCCCCGGCGTCGATTGCATGCCGGAATGCACGAACACCATAAGGCTCCGTTGAAAGCCGCGAGATATGAACATGTTGCATGGTGCGCTGCGTGGAAACCTGTCGGCTGATTGCAAACCGGCGTGCAGCGACGACAGCAAGAACTCCACTCTACAACATATCACGCGTCAGTTTATAACTTAAGATGCATCCACATTTACATTTAGTGTTCTGGTACTGTTACTGAGTAGGGTTTTAATCGTGTTAATCGCGGCAATTAATATTTCAATCGCATGCTAATCGCATTTTAACGCACACTGCAAAGTACAGGAACTCTCTGCTGTCAGCTGTGCGAAAAATGGCTGAACCAACTGAGATGCAGTTTGGAATGCTCAGTCACGTGGGTCCAGGGAACATGTACTCGCATTACATGGGGATGTAGATACCCCATGGGAAGGGGCACTTTTGGGGGTGTATAGAATATTGAAAAGCATTGTAAAGCATAGAATTTTGGGGGTTGGTAAAAGGATGAGCTGTGCAAAAAACAGATGGACCGATCTTAACAAACTATATATGCTGTATGACGTGTTTTTGTGCAAGAAGTTGCCTTTTGGGGGTTGCAATGATTGCACCAGTGATAAAATTTTTAGTAGCATCAAATTTTTTATCACGACTAATTTCTTAATGTGGTAATGCATTCATTAACGCATTAATTTAACAGCCTATTAGTTAAGAAACATAAAAGAATGCGATCTATAAAAATCAGGTGCGACGAGTTAATGCATCAGCCTATCAGCCGACAAAATCCGTTACATCCTTAAAATTTGACATCATTTGCTGTATATTTACTTCCCATTGGGACTTTATGACAACGATGGATTGTTTGTGGAAAAGTGGGGAAAAATGAAAATGAATTTAGGATTAGCATTAGCTTCATGGTTAGGGTTCGTTGTCGATATTTGCTGCAGCAGTGTATCAGTGACTATCGGCTGATAGGCAAATGCCTTAATTAGTCAAAGATCTTCATCCTAGCTGACGACTGCATTATCGTCTCTGATATAGCCATATTTGTGCTGAAAAGGGACGTTAAACTCTAACTAACTAACGACTGCATTATATTATTCTTGCTATTGCTCTCCTTCCACTCCTCTTCTCTTGGCTGTTTTACAGCTGAACCATGCTTCGCCAGTTCTCTCTTGACTTGTTCCACATGTTCTGGGTATAAGCGGACTAGGTTTCTATGTGCTGGATGCTCTTTCCGTCACCCAACCAACAGTGTTCAAGCACTAAAGAAACTCAAAGCCTTGACATAATCCATAGTAAATCACTCACTCCTCACGGAATGTGTTGTTCCCTTAAAGAGGCTCTCAAATGCCTCATTATTATTACTCTCTTATATTTCTATATACAATATAAAAATGTTACATTACATGCATAATGCAAACCCAATCACAATAAGCTGTTCCACAAAACTTAGCCAGGGCGAGAAAAACTGACTATCTAGCAAGTCATTAAAAATATGTTACAACATACAGGAAATCACGGTGGAATATACCTTAAACCGCCGAAGTGGATAGTTTTTGACCTACAAAGCATAACAGTAGTCAGCTTTGTAAAGCAGAATGTATGAATCAAGCTAAGCTATGTAATAAACCAAATCAAATGAGAAAAAACACGTTGACATCAACAATGCAGAAACACAGTTTTTGACATCAAATTAATATGTATAAAATAATAAATCAACAGACAACACTATGAGCAGAGAAATAGGCTGAGACTTCAATTTTCTCAGAAAATCGGACAGTCATGTGTACAACCAATCTTGCTCATTCACTTCGTGTGGCCCAGTGGTCACAGCAACGAACTCTCCCTGAAACAAGTCTGGTTTGATTCCAACCTCACTGGTAACATCTCTTCAGCACTCGGACACTGACATCTGACCTATAAAAATCTCCGCAAAAGTTCCCTTTTGGGAACCCGGACCAATCAGACAGACTCTAGGAAAAAGTCAAGTTAAAGAAAAACTGATTTGTGCATGTGTGCGTGTATGCGTGTGTGCTGTGGCATCATGAAGCATCCAGAACTGCCTCAGTGGTCTAGAAACGTCCTGTCATACAACTCTGCATGCTGAGCTCTCAAACACGGCAGTGCATGACATTTTGTGTTGTGTAAGCTAAGAACCTGCACGTCTGCTACTCACCTCGTCAATAATGATCCGCGGTGAAGGCAAGGAGCTGTCATCCTGCCTGATGAATGGATGACGCAGAGCATCGGCAGCTGTAATGCGCATGTATGGGTCTTGTGCAAGCAACTTTGAGATCTGACACAACACCGCCACATCACATGCCCGTCTCATCTAATCTCCACCACAGTACACACACTAATGACGGACAGACAGTTATCGGAAACATTAATCTATGTGTGACTGAATTTCTATTATCCAGTAAACTTTTGCTCTGGATGGACTGCAGCAAATAGCAGAATGGTTCACTTTGAATTTTCAGCCATTTCAGTCAAGGGCTCGTAATATTATGATGTTAACATCAGTAAGACCTCCATCACATCCTGTTCACTATGCCGCTTTGTCATACCTGCCTACTGCTTGTGCTCTAATGCACTTCGAGACTTTATCTTACATTTAAGTTTAAGTTTTAAACAATAGTTTCAAACCAAACAAAACAACAAACCAAGTCTTTAGAAGAGGTACTCAGATCCTGCCACTCAGGTGTGTCAAACGAGTAATTGCCATTCAAAATCGCTAGCACGGTTTCCATCTTGGTGTTATGCCAGAAAGGCTGGAAACCACACAACCTGCACAAAGCACCACATGTCAGCAGTGAAGTGTTTGGTTGAGACTTAACAGCACTTTAAACACAAACTGTGCAGGGCGGCCATAACTAGGTCACACTGCACCCTGCACTGAAGTACAACGGTACATACATAGCCTACATACAAGACTGACAGACATCCGTTTAACAGCCTTTTCCAGGGCAACCTGGGTAAGCTCGCACCAGAAAGCTTAAACCAATCTGGATTTTAATGAACCAAGAGATGACAGGGTGGCAGTGGCATCAGCTGGACCATATGTATTTGCATCTCCCTCCAGACAGGTCAGCACGCCAGCACCACATCACTCAATTTTCACAGGCCGGATGCTCTTCCTGATGCCCAACCAACAGCATCAAAGCACTGAAGGCAAACAGCCTACATACGAATGGCACACAGATGACTAGAATGCTGCAAATATGCAGCACATATTTTTATATCCTGACAAAGCCATAGTGTCTTAACTTTTAGTATCTAAAACACAGTACAAAATGCTCCTTTAATGTCAATCTACAACAACCGTCCGCACTGCTACACGACAAAGCTGCAAATCTGAAACAAACCACACATGCCTACTGCTGCTCAAGTCGCGCCACGTCGCCAATAGAGAAACTGTGGACATGAGTGGTTCAATTTATACAGGCCAGACGCCATCTAGTCGCTAATTCAGCAGTGACACGGAAGGGAATCAATTACTGCTAGCCACCAGGCACAATCAGTATCACCCACTGGAGATTGTTCTTCATTGACCCACCAACTGACTCACGCGGGACTGCACGATGCAGCCATTATGTCAGCTCTCCAGTGCAAAATGAACTACACAAAACTATGACAAATAATCATAATCACAAAAAATGTGGCAAGTTTCAGTACAGAGCACATGCGCAACTATTCTGCGACAGTAAACATCAGATGCTTAAATATGAATTATGGCATGTAACAAGAGTATGTATTTTGACTGCACATTACAGTACTACACCGCGGGCTATAAAAAAGGAGCCAACTAATTTTTTTGGTCTATAACTTTTGTCAAAAATCAACGGATTTTAATGCAGTTTTCACTGTTAGATTTTAAAATGAATGACACATGTGCAAGTGTGAACTTCACCCACCTCACCTAATTAATGATGCTACACTACCAAGGTTCTGAAATATGAAACACCGAAAATGAGTGTGAACACAACTTCAGCTTATAATGTTAACTACAAAATAGCCGTTATATGCATCAAATTACACTGACAGTTTGATAAAGCATTCCAGTGAATCATATAAATGAACATCTGTTCAAAGCATCCACCACCGGAATGCACACATGATCTCAGATGGTCATGTCACTGCTTAATCACAGCATCAGTGATGTCCTGGTCAAAGTCAAACCAAGTTTGCATCAAGTGTTTTCGAAGGTCGTCGATGTCATGAATCTTTGTTTCATACATGCAATGCTGTTTAAAACCCCTAATAAGTTAATTTAAGGCACATGATGACCCTGGTCAACTTTGAAAAAGCTATGATACATCTGATGCAATTTTCATTGGTAATATCCCTCTGTAATATTACATTTTCGGTGTTTTGACTTTCACAAGGTAGTGTAGCAACACTAATTAGGTGAGATGGGTGAAGGTCATACCATCACATGCGACATACATTTGTAAGTCTAACAGTGAAAACTGTATTAAAATTCGTTGATTTTTGACGAAGTTACAGAAAAAAATACTTTAGCTTCTTTTTATGGCCCACGGTGTATATCACTCATAGAATGATATAACTTCGCTTTGCGAACTGCAACTCTCTCCCCTCTGACGTTCGCTCGACATCTGAAGACCCACCTGATTGGCTGATCGGCAGCGTGTCTGAGGACTATTTATGATGCGCTCTACAAATCCACTCATCATCATCATCATCATCAACCTATATGAGGAATGGCAGATGTGATGGGCAAAGGAAACATGTATGATTTTACTAACAAACTAGAAATGTGGGCCAACGTGATGGCCACCCTGCCGAATGTACGTGGCGCCCTCTGTTCAAAGCCGCAGTTTGGCTGATGCCCACTACTAGAGTGCTGTGCAGTAATGCTGCCAAGACGCGAAACCCGTTGAAATTACCTGGGGTGCCCCAAACTAACAAAACGATCTCAGCCGCTAGTGGGCCGAAGTTCACCATATTGTGGGGACATGTAGAGGAGATATTGCTGCTTAACAAGTTTTTTTCCGATTGTCGATACATGCCTTAGTTGCGAAGATATAGCCCGAAAGAAACCACAGGGCAAAAATATAATGGCCTGCCCTATTACATAGGGTGGCCATAATTAGGAAACATATGATTTTAAGTTTTTTTTCACATTCTGCAGGAATGCTGCTCAACAGCAAAAAAAACGAAAACTGCTGGCAACTTACAAGGTGTACATAATAACACCACAGCACCACCTACAACAATCATACAGCTCATGTTAACCTACAATGAACTATACTGGAAGAACAGCAAGTGTCCGTTCATAACAAGCATGTACATCAGTGTCAAGCAAAAGTTACAAAAAGTTGCATGTAAGTATAAGAACAAGAAGCTCAGACCTCACGTCACCGACACAGAACTGCACTGAATGACTGAAAGTTACTTAATTACAATAGCCAGTTCAACGGCCATCTTCCCCACGAAGCAGGGTTTGCAGCCAGCTGCCTGCCTCGGCTTTTTCATTTCTATCAGTTCCACACCTACGAATCCTCTCAGCAAAACTTTCACATTCTCTTTAACACCATTCCATAGCATCTTCCTTGGACGTCCTCAATGTAACAGTATGAAAACAGTTAAGTAATGAAAAGACGCCGATTTGTAAACTGAATGTTAGCATCTGTAGTAATGCTTCTTGTCTAGTTGTTATCGGTATAAATGTCAATTTGCTGGGCACAATAATAAAGCACTTACTTACTTAGTTGATGATGCACTAGTCATGCAGAGGACTTACATATCAACGGGACGACCATAACCTGGCGCTTTTTCATACATGTTTGCCCGCAGTAGTTCTGGAGCAAGGTAACCAGGAGTGCCACACAGATCTGCAGCGACACAGCACATGACTCAATCACGTTCCACTCGCAGCAGAATATTACACAGAACTCAAAAAAAAGAATCTCAGAAATGACTTTACCAGATCTCTTCAAAAATTTTTGTTTAAATGACACTACAAATTACAGCTATCAGTACTCATTTAGTTACTCCAAGCTGGGCTCAGACTCTAAAAGAGAACCACTGATAATGACTGCAGTGAGTTTTTACATGCTGAATATCCTTCCTGTCACCCAACCAACAGTGTCAAAGAACTACGTTTAAATGAACCTGTTATATACCAGTACAAGTTAACATTCAGCAAAGTACGTAAGAAATCATACATACACACAAAAATGTAACTGATTTTTCATAACCAAATAAAACAAAGTTGTCTATGACTTCTCTTCATAACTATAAGTCAGTCTTATTATCATAAATAAACATGCTAGTTATACACACCCTCCACTGACTTATAACCCAGTAACCTCGTTAAAGACTAAGTTACATTTTATATTATACATGGGTTCCATAGTAACATCACAAAGAAACCAAAAAAGTTAATGATTTCTCAAACTTAGTTATGAGCTTCATTACCAAGATTAACTCAAGTCCAGCCAA
>Ga0209259_1000571_pt1 | contig 11332 bp, 9 predicted proteins | sample WorMetGr2BELIZE1_FD_187417 | JGI IMG/M metagenome (GOLD analysis project Ga0209259, IMG submission 187417) | Marine gutless worms symbiont microbial communities from Max Planck institute for Marine Microbiology, Germany - Inanidrilus... ...
CCTCCCTCACATCATTTAGTCCATACTTGACTGCCAGGCTCAGCATTTCATATTTTACCATCGGTACACGCATTAAAGTTTGCAACACAATATTATCCGTACGATGTAGCTTACTAAAGAACATCATCTGTCTTTCCTCGATCACAAAAGACAAAGGCATAGATTGACAGAAAAATTGAAGCGGCTTTACACTGTCATGCCAGCAGCAATTAAAGATATGTCTGAAACCATGATTCCAAATTACATCAAGTTCGTGCATGTCTACTGATTCAATGGGCCACATCTCACAACCATACACCAGACGTGGCAGACAGTAAGTCTTTATTAGCTTAAGTATCATAATTTCATTCACCTGTTGTCCTATTATAGATTTAATATTATTGAAACAGCCAAAGTATTTCTGTTTAGCCATATTTAGGTTGATTCTGAAATTTACACCACCTATATTAAGTGCAAACCCAAATATTTTACTTTCGAGCTCCAGTGAAGATAATCATTGTTTAGTCTCAAGGTAGCTTTAGGAATGCTGTGGTCCATTCCCAGGCAAGTTGTGAAGGTGGGTGCTCAAAAACGTCAACATACACGGACCAGCCGATGACTTAAGTGTTGTGCAGCATGTTGTCACTTGCCAGCTTTCAACATGAGGAGCTACCTTAGAGAAAACTGATAGCCCCAGGACCTGAGTCGGCCACATGCCACCTGTAATAAGATGTGCAAAGCTGTGCAGTAGGATGTCAGTGGTGAGGCTTGTGTTACTGGGCTCTGTGACAAGAGAGTCCGAACTGATGTGCTGAAGGTAATTGCACAGCATTGTTACCCCATGTTGTGCAGTTGACTATGAGCCAACTTGTCTCAGCCATTATGCTGCCTTGCTGCATTGTCATGCATATATATCATCGTTGGTAACTTTCATTTTGGATCATTTGGATTGAAATTGTAAATAGGAAACCGTTCTTAACATGTAATATATTATGCAATATTGTTTGCATAGTGTAGGTAACACCGTTTATGAGAACTCTAGCATCTTCTCCCTAATCTGAATGTGCTAGTTGCCATCAGCAAGGGCATGCAGACAGTGACACTTTGCTCCTACAAAAATCCTCCATTTCTTACTTAGGGTGCCAGCTAACACAAGTTGACCCGTGTAATGGCTGTAAAATGGTTGCGTGTTGTGTTTCCATAGTGCTGATACACAGATTTCATAATATACCGTAAAGAATATGCTATTTAGTACATATAAACTAGGTTTAATTTTCTTCTTCGTTGCTGCTTGCATTGTAGCTGCGGAATTTGTTGTCAGCGTTGAGATAGACAGTCCTGATGGCGTTGCTGTTGACTGGGTCGGTCGGAACCTGTACTGGACTGACAAAGGGATGGACCGAATTGAACTGTCAAGGCTTAATGGCTCATCAAGGCGTATTCTGATCTCAGAGGGATTACAAGAACCTCGAGCAATAGTTGTTGATCCATTTGAAGGGTGAGTATTAGTGCCACAGTTGGTGGTGGTACCAGTGTTAATGCTGGAAATAGTTTAGTGTTGTATGCATTGTGTGCATTAATAATGGCAGTTGTGGTGATGGAGATAGGGAGTAAGTAAGTAAAGATGTTTCTGAGGTGCAAATAAAGGGAATAATTCATTCTGATATTCATCATATTCTGTGAGTATGATGAATATCAGAATTATTTGTTGGGTGTCAGGAAGAGCATCCAGCCTGTAAAAAAATTGAGCGATGAGGTGCTGGCATGGTTATCTGTTAGGAGCAAGGTGCAAATGATTTGCATATGATAATAATAAATAATAATTCAATGACCATGTTTATGGTGCTGTCCTCATGACCCTGGTCAATGCGAGAGTTCACCCGGTTCATTTGATGAATGCAGACTGAGTACCGGGTGGCCGCCAACCCGCAGACCAAGACAACGAACTTGGACGGTGAGTCCGCTGATAAATGGCTGCTGCCATCCACATCCACCATCACCATTTGTTATTATTACTCAGCCCAAAAGCTTATACTCGTTTTACCGTCCCATGGAGGGTGGAAGGCTGAGTTGACCTAGGCACTGCAGGAAGGGTTTGCAGCCCATACCCAATTGGCTGTACATCGCAGTGGCCGTCGTGATAAACATACTCACACCGCAGTCAATCATGCCATCACTAAACCATTGCGACCTGCAGAGGCACGCAGGTGTGAACAACTTGCCTAAGGTTGTTACTCCACAACGCCTCCGCTGGGAATTGAACTTGCAACCATAAGGTCCAGCTGATGCCACTGCAACCCCATCGTCTCTTGCTTCATTAAAATACAGAATGGTTTAACCTTTCTTGTGCCACTTTAGCCAGGTTGTCCTGGAAAAGAGGCCATTAAATGGGTGTCTGTCTGTCACCACATTCTATGACTGAATGTGGCTCATTTAAAGACTGAGTATTGTAGTTCATTAAAACACTTAATATTAACATTTTTGTCAAAGATATCAAATATCAGCTTTAAAGTTACGTTTTACTTATTACTGATTTTTGGGCAACCGTTTGTAAAACGGTTTGTCCTATGCTATCAGACCGTTGTCTTTGCTGTCTGTCTGTCCTCTGTAACGTTGGTGTATTGTGGCCAAACGGTTGGACGGATCAAGATGAAACTTGGCACGCAGGTAGGCCTCGGCCCTGGCCACATTGTGTTAGATGGGGACCCAGCTCCCCCTACCCAAAGGGGGCGGAGCCCCCCACTTTTTGGCCCATATATGTTGCAGCCAAATGGCTGCATGGATCAAGATGCCACTTGGTATGGAGGCAGGCTTCAGCCCAGGAGACTTTATGTTAGATGGGTACCCAGCTGCCCTCCCCAAAAAGGGGGTGGAGCCCCCTCCCCAATTTTTGGCTCATTTCTATTGTGGCCAAACAGCTGGATGCATCAAGGCGCCACTTGGTAGGAAGGTAGGCCTCTACCCAGGGGACTTTGTATTAGATGGCGACCCAGCCCCTCTCCCCAAAAAGGGGGCAGAGCCCCCCAGATTTTCGGCCCATGTTTATTGTGGCCAAACGGCTGGATGGATCAAGATGGCACTTGGCATGGAGATAGGCCTCAGCCCAGGCGACTTTGTGTTAGATAGGGACCCAGCCCCTCTAACCAAAAAGAAGGCGGAGTCCCCGTTCCCAATTTTCTGCCCATTTCTATTGTGGCCAAATGGCTATATGCATCAAGATGCCACTTGGTACGGAGGTAGGCCTCATCCCAAGGGACTTTGTGTTAGATGGGGACCCAGCCTCCCTCCCCAAAAAGGGGGCAGAGTCCCCAATTTTCGGCCCATGTCTATTGCGGCCAAAGGGCTGTATGGATCAAGATGCCACTTGGTACGGAGGTAGGCCTTCAGCCCAGACAGCATTGTATTAGACGGGGTCCCAGCTCCCCGAAAGGGGCACAGCAGCCCCCTCCCTCTTTTCGGCCCATGTCTACTGTGGCCACAGTCGCCCATCTCAGCTACTGCTGAGCTCTTGTTTATATTTAAGAGATTACAGTTTCCAGGAGCAGAAAGAGTATGCTGCATTATGGGCAGTGTTGTAATGATGCACGTGTGTTGTAGGCGTATATACTGGACTGATTGGGGAGATAAAGCAAAGATCGAGAGTGCAGCACTTGACGGAACTGACCGAACAGTTGTTGTTGACTCATCTCTTGTCTGGCCAAATGGTCTTGCCATTGACCGACTTGAACGCCGATTGTACTGGGCTGATGCAGAGTTGGACAAAATTGAAACAGTTTTTGTGAATGGTTCTGACCGCCGCGTGTTAGTCTGTGAGGACTTACCTCATGTTTTTGGCTTTACTCTGCTCGGTATGCATTGCTTTTGCTGTTTTCTAACTTTGATCAGTGTATGCTGTTGTACATTTCAGTCCGTGAAAGTTGAATTCATATTAATTTGCCCTGTTTTCGTAGTCTGTGACAGACATTTGCTATGTTAAATTTGATTAATTTAATTACAGTTTTTGAAATTTATTTGTACTCGATCAGTGCTAACTAGTAAAATACATCAGATAGTTTCATTTGTTACTGATATGTCCTGAACAGCAAATGATGTGAAACTACAATGTGGGGCAATGCCCAACGTGATGGCCACCCTGGCGAATATAGGAGGCTCTCTCTGTTCAACGCCGCAAAGTTTGGCTGATGCCCACTGCTAGAGTGCCGTGCAGTAATGCTGCCATGACGTGAAACCCGTTGAATTTTGCTGGGGTACCCCAGACTCACCAACAGATCTCAGCCGCTAGTGGGCTGAAGTTCACCATATTGCCAGGATGTGTGGGGGAGACATTGCTGTTTAACAAGTTTTTTTCCAATTGTCGATACATGCCTTAGTTGCAAAGATATAGCCCGACAAAATTATGTGATGGTGCCTAGATGGCAAATTTTTGGCGATTTTTGGGTCATGCATTTCCAGCGAGCCACATGCAGCACATTTCAGACATGCATTCTAAATTTGCGCTAAGGCCACATCATGTGTGGAAGTATGGTAGACATCAGATCTGCGATGGCTGAGATTAGGTGAGGAAAAAAGATAGAAGATAGAAGAAGAAATCACAGGGCAAAAATATAATGTCCGCATCTGCTACGCAAGGCGGCCATAATAATTTTAGGTATAACATGTTTACAATAAGAAAACAATATTTCTGCATGCTCTTTACAAGTTTTTCTCTGGACTGCCTTCAAGGATTTGCATTTCCTGTGCTAACCAGATTTCATTTTTTAGTTCTGATTCTTTTTGTTGACTTTTTGTTACATTTCTTTTCAGCAGATTATATAGCTGCTCGTCTTTTTAGAGTGCATCATGCATTCCACGTCATATTGTATTGTATTGCATGTGTATTTACATTAGTATTTTAAAATATATATTTGATATTTTCAGTACTTACAAAAATATTTGATTTTTTTATTTCAATATCTACAGCAACTGTCAGGTGGCATTAATGTCATTTGTTGACGACAGTGCCAGTGTGTTATCTACACTTTCTCTAGGGGGTTTACCTACACCTTTTCTGGTAGTGTTTTGGTCTACACTTCCTCTGTAGGTGTTTACCCAAACACCTCTCACTATGCAGCCAGAAAATGTACAAAATTCTACAGTCATCCGCTCGCAGACAGCCATAATATATACGGGTACTAAAATCGTTTTCAGCCAGGGCTCTGCCCTGAACCCTGCTGGGCGTGCTCAAACTGTTATTACCAGAACCTTAACTGGACTGGGAGGGGCGTCCGTATACCCTGCCTGTAGACGCCTTCGACAATTCATTCTCATCACCTTTGACGTTTCACCTCGCCATATGACCCTCCCGCTGCTTCTAGCTTATACTTGCACAAGTGATTTCCTGGATAAAAACCTGGACGATGCAGTGCATGGAGATGTAACACTATGACGGGCATGGAAACTCTTCATGACTTGGTATCCTGGAAGGCACATAGTCACCTGCTGCTAGCTGCATTATCCCCCACTAATAGACGTCGCTGCTAGGTGAAGGACATTTCACATGAATCATCGCCAGCAGCTGCATGTGTGTCAACTTCTATTTACATGCAGTTACAAAATCATACCAACATCAAGAACTAGATGAAGGACTAACCCTCGTGGCTTAGGCCAAGTCTCAAGCCAATTAGTTAATCTGCAAGGCCAAAATTGAAGCTAAGGATTTAATATCAGTCGTTTACAACAGCTTAGTGGTGAGAACCAAGGTTCTTAACAAAGCTGAGTGAAAACCGAGACATCTTACCACGGTTGCTAACGGAAAGTTGTGTAGTGTGTATTCAGTATCTGTTAGCACAGTTGTTCATGACCTTGAGTGACCTTTAAGGGATATTTTGATCTTGTGCAGCCATTGAAGTAGATGTTGAGCAGTTGATGTCTGACTTGCAGGTGACTACATCTACTGGACAGACTGGCATCGTCGGACAGTAGAACGTGTTGACAAGTTAACTGGCAAGCAGCGTGCTGTCATCGTTGATCAACTTCCTGACGTAATGGGCTTGACTGCGGTCAACTTGTCCACATTCACAGGTCTCAGCATTATGTACAACTCTGTTTGCAATGTAGTACAACAGTTACTGCTGTCGTTAACTTGGGCAAAAACAGTTACTGTTTAACTTTAACAAACATTCACTTGCTTAGTGAATGTTTGTGCTATGTAATGTGCTTTTGCACAGTTGTGATTACTTTTTTGTTTTAATTACTACCGTACTTCTTACTTGTCCTTTGCGTGTTTAAAAATGACTTTCCTTGTATGTTAAAGTGTTGCTGTTAATATCAGGTGTATTATGTGTTTACAAAGTTTACAGTACAGAGACAGTGTAGGTAACACCATTGAGGAGAACTCTGGTGTCTTTTCCCTATCGGAATATGCTAGTTGCCATCAGCAAGGATATGCGGGCAGTAAAACTTTGCTCCAACAAAATCTTTCTGTTCTTAATCAGGAATGCTGGCTAACACAGGTTGGCTGGTATAATAGCCATAAAATGGTTATGTGTGTGATCTACAAAGATGTCTGTCATGGAGATTTTAATGCGGAAAATAAGCATTGCCATCATGATGCTGTGCAGGGGAGAATAGCTGTTCACATGACAATGGAGGCTGCAGTCACCTGTGCATACATCGTCAAGTGGGACAGCCACCTACCTGCCTGTGTCCACGTGCCATGAGGCTGCAGCTGGACAACAGGACTTGTGTGACACCGGATGCCTACCTGCTGTACAGTCGACATGATGGTGTTCACCGCGTGTCACTCGGCGACAGTGTTGTTGCTGATGATGAGCTCGTCGTTGAAACTGCAGCCAGCTCTGCATCTGCCATTGACTGCCTTGTCAGTGGCAGTCAAGTGTTTTGGACAGACAGTTCACAGAAGGTGGCCAGTCTGTGTTAATTTTGATTCATCGCTTGTTAGCACATTAGACTTCCTCATTGGTATGCAGTAGCTAGGTTAAGTGTTTTCTTTTTTTGTAACTTTGCCTTCAGTGCTTTGACGCTGTTGGTTGGTCAGCAGGAAGGACATCCGGCCCGTAAAAGACTGAGTGGTGAGTTATCGGCATGGTTATCTGTCTGGATTGAGGTGCAAATGATTTGCATATGGTCCAGCTGATGCCGCTGCCACCTCGTCATCTCTTGCTGCAGTAAAATCCAGAATGGTTTACCTTTCTGGTGTCTGTTGCAGGCTAACTAGGGTTGTTAAATTACCGGTAATATATGTTGGTGGTAAGTTACCAGTAACTTATCGGCCTTTACCAGCCCGTATGGGTCATCGGGCCCTGGTATTAAACAGGGTGGGACAGTCATTAGGACTAATGACTGTCATTATTACACGGTGAACATTTCTTAAATTTGAAGTTTGCGACTTTGGTGTGTAATTAGTATCGTTTTGTTGTTTGGAAATTATTATTATTATCGTATTCTGCTTATAGGCCTTTATGTTTACTACTCGATTCGAAGTCTAGTAGTTGTTGTTGGCTGAAAAGCTAAATGTAGGCTATCCAAGTGTACACAGTCGCGTTTTGCTCGACTGTTAATAGTGCATTATTCTATTCTGTAATTATTAACTTATCAACTAGGACGGCAACTTTACTGTGGTAAATCCAGTAGGGTAAGTAGGTTTTGTTAGGGTAAGTAACGTTAGGGTTAGTTAGGATTAGTAGGGTAGTTACGGCAAGTAGGGTTAGTATAAGTATTATGGTTAGTTTTAGGGTTTGTTGTACAGTTTATCGCCGATATCGCCACCTATGTACTTCGAAATGACAAGAAAATAAACAGTATGATAAATTACCGGTAAGTTACTGGTAAGTTACCGGTAAGGACGTAACTTACCGGTAAGTTACCCGACGCTCGCAACCCTAAGGCTAACCCAGGTTGTCCTGGAAAAACAGCTATTAAATGGATGTAGTGGTAGTGGTAGTAACTTTGCATTTTTAGCCATTTTCTAGTTTGTTAATTTCATTGTTGATATCTGTTGACATTTGGCTTTGACTTTCTCTTTGAGTTATTAAAACTGAATTTTGGTTATAACTTAACTGTGTTTACAGTAGGTCTGATTACATCACTGAACTCACTATTGGTGATCACAGTTGTCATGAAGAATAACATATACTGACAGTTGGATTTGAATGGTTGTATGTTGCTTCATCACAGGTAATCACCATGGCTGACCTTGATGGCTCAGGTGTAAGAGAAGTTGTTCAGTTTGGTATAAGTCAGCCAGAAGGTCTGGCAGTTGACTGGATTGCACACAATCTGTACTGGACGGACTTTGGCCGAGGACGTGTGGAAATGTCTCGGCTTGATAGCAGCTCTCGACTAGTTTTGGCTTGGCAAGACATCAGACCACGAGCTATTGCCATTGACCCAATTAATGGGTCAGTATTTTCATATCTTACTTTGGTTGGATACACAATCAGCCAGAATGAAATTTAGTTAATCAGGCTCTGCCTACACTAGGAGTGTTTTTCACGAACAACTGAGGGGTGCATTTTTCATGCTGCAGTTGGTCGCCTCTGATATCACAGCACCCAGTCCCAACATCACACCCTTTTGTTGTTATTAAAGTACACCTAATGTGGGCAGAGCCATGAAGGAAATGCATTCTGACTGATGATGAAAAATGGAGCTAATGATTCACAGTTGTTTTATGGGTGACGGTTCGTGATGGTGTTAGGTAGGTAGTGTTTCCCAATCCCAGTGTGCCAACATTCTTGCCTGTTGCCACGCTAGATTCAGATTGTTTTCTTTCACTGACCTGGTAAATTAGAAGCAAGTAGGAACAGCATTGAAGGTGATACAGACATGGCATGACGGTGTAGGTGGGTAGTTTCAGAGCACTTGATAATGTAATACAAATTGTAAGGTTTATAACTAGTATATCAGCATATTTTTGTGGTCTGACACTGTTGCTAGGTTTGGTTACTTTTTGACAGAAAAGTTGCCATTAGTGAAGCTGACTGAATAGTGCAGTGTCTGCCTGTTGTGATTAATAACATTTTGCAGTTGATATGCAACTTGTAATTTTGTGGTGTGCAGATATGTGTATTGGAGCAATGACATTAGCAATGGACCGCGCCTGGAGCGAGCTGGTCTTGATGGTGTTCACAGACAAACTGTTGTTGCTGAAGTTCCGCACGTGAGCAGTCTGACGATTGACTACTCTCGACATAGACTCTACTGGCTGTCAGTTGACTGCAACTGTATAGAGTCATCAAGCATGTCTGGGGATCAACGGCAGCTGTTAGTGACGGGTCTGCAGCAGCCATTTGGCATTGCGCAGTACTCAGACCGTGTCTACTGGACAGACTGGAGACGACAGAGCATTGAGTCTGTCGACAAACTCACAGGCTCTGACCGTCATGTCCTGCTTGACAGACTTGGCTTTCCAGTTCATCTCAGCATCTTCCACATCTCAAGACAACTTGGTATTTGCACAGTGTTACAGTTCATTCTTTAGAATAGCTCTCATCATCTTTGTTTCTTGCCATTCGAATTTTTTTCTGTATGAGTAATAAATCCAGATAAAAAAACAATTGTACAAATATCTAACAGTTGATTCTCATTGTACCCTTTGTTGACTTTGCTGAGTGTGATGTCTGTTAATCTTTACAAGCCACAATCGCACTCCGCGCGATTGTGGTTGAACTGTAGTGTAAGAAAGCCAACAGTCGACGCGCACGCCCGTTGAGAAAGCCCCCATTGGACGTGCACCGCCCTTTGCGCCCAGCTGCATGGCGTCCAACGACCGCGCCTAGCCAGTCCTGCCCACTTCCCAGCGTAGCCAGGTTCACCACGTGCAGACCACGTGCAGCCAGCGGCAGCTAAGGCGCCCATATAAGGCGCACACTTCCATGTGGCACAGAACGACGGACAGACGCTAGGTATTATTATATTATAGATTGCACTGATAGCAAATTTTCCTGTTATGTACAGTGTGGTAAATATTTGTGGTAAATCACTGGCATGCCATACATTTTGGACGCGATGTCATCCGAGGCATGTGTTGATGTGTAAGGTTGGAACCAGTGTGCTGTCAACAATGGCGGCTGTTCACATCTGTGCATTGCTAATGTTGGTGGCCGAGGTCACCACTGTGCGTGTCCCACACATTACAGCCTATCACCTGATAACATCACCTGCCTAGGTATGTATGTGTGTGTGTCTATGTGTGTCTGTTTAGTGATGTTGTGATATTCAGAGCGAGATACACTTTACATATGCTCAAAAGCTGACGTGTAGAGAGCTTAGTCTGCCAGAAAAAGCCTCTGTGCTGTATAAATGTTTTTAGACCTCATCGTCCCGTTCTACATACGTAGATGTGGTCTATTGTTTCCGACCGAGTAGCATGGTCTGTCGGTCGGTCGGTGTGTCACACTAGTGAGCCCTGCAAAAACGGCTAAACCGATTGAGATGCCGTTTGGATTGAGGACTCAGGTGGGCCCAGGGAACCATGTATTAAATTGACGTCCAGATCTCCCCATGGGAAAGGGCAATTTTGAGGGGGGGAAGGGGTGGCCCATTGTGAAGTATAGGGACACTCTGCGGTCACGTGTGCAAAAACGGCTGAACCGAGCGTGATGCTGTTTGGATTGTTTGGATCGGACTGGCCTAGGAATTCGTATCGTTCGAGCAGGGGTCCAGCCTACTCTGGACCCATACACTGAGGCCTTTTTATAGCAGGCCCATTGCGTTAACCCAGGAGGGGAGGAGTCTGGTTAATAATGTATGCGAATGTGTGCGTGATTGAAGGGTGAGAGAGGGCTGAGTAGACATGAGCAGCTTTGTCAAGTATTTATAGCGCGCCGCTTCTAGGCGTGGCCTACTGTCTGGCTTAGGCCCAATTGACTGACGCCTGTTATTCAACGTCAGTCAACGGACCCAGCCAAGTCTTATCAGTTCAGCCAACGTCAGCACGACTGACACCTTGACGCTGCCAGCAACGGTTACATTTTATAGAAGACACTGTCGAACTCTTTGTTGCCTGCCCAGATTATCTCCCTGATCATCATGTGCGTAGGAATTATTTTCACATAATTACTTTTACGTAGGCGCGCACCAACGGCACACTGCGCACGTCACGCTCTACTGCACATGGCGCCAAAGTGTTCTAACCACCGGACTACACGGGCCCAAAGAATTGTGAATTAGATGGGGGTCCAGATGCCCCCATGAGAAGGGGCAATTTTTGGGGAAAGGGTCGCCCATCGATGATGTCGTCTCAGCCATTTCTCGTCTGCCTGACAAAAGCTCCGCCGCAGACCCACTTCCGGTCTCGCTGATGAAGCTAGTGACTGAGGAGATTGCGCCGTTCTTGACTGCATTATTCAAT
>Ga0209259_1000572_pt1 | contig 11331 bp, 2 predicted proteins | sample WorMetGr2BELIZE1_FD_187417 | JGI IMG/M metagenome (GOLD analysis project Ga0209259, IMG submission 187417) | Marine gutless worms symbiont microbial communities from Max Planck institute for Marine Microbiology, Germany - Inanidrilus... ...
GCACAATATCTAAATTTATTCGGGCCGGATTTTTGACATTTGTCCTAATTTTTGTCACAGTCAAGGTCGCAGGGCTTCTGAAGTTCCGAAAATTGCACTTTTCTAGGTTTATTTCCTCCGCCATTTACAATGGCAGCTGACAAATGACCACTGATTCTTAAACTAGGCATAGAGTGAGTACAAGCATGTACTCGCTAACATTTCGCCTTCGCGTTGCAACACCCGCGCAGTATGGACGAAATGGAATGGCCTCGTTGCATATAACGTTGCACACGCCTAATCTTCACGTCTATTTAATCGCTGGTGCGTGCGTGCTTAGTGCGTGCGCTGGGCCTGGCTGATTACTGCTGGACTCTGCCACGCATTTCCATAAGTGTTGCCATAGCAACGCATCCCGTGCACCAATTGCAAATCCGCCCAATAGTGCACAACTAGGGGGCATCCCCTACCACTCCCCAAAGTTACCTCCTGGTCCGTGCAATAGTGCGGGCATGCGGCCGCGGACAGACACACAGATGCGCGTGACCACAATAGATTTCTCGTGGTCTTCGACTCACGCGAAATGTAACTACAGCACAATATCTAAATTTGATTGGGCCAGATTTTTACTATTTGTCCCAGTTTTTGTGTCACATGACCTTGAACTTGGAGGGGTCCCTGCGTCCACGAAAAAGTTTTTCCAATTTTAATGAAATTTGATATGTAGACAGATCAATGAGTGATGCATGACTTATGCCGTATGACCCGATCCAAGGTCAAGTTCAAGGTGACGAGTGCTTGAAAGCCACTCAAGAGGAGTCGACCGTCAATCCCGCACGGGAATAATTTATTCTGTTATTGCCGACTGTATTAAACATCATAAGAATCATGATGCTGGTAGCAACATGTAGTCTGCGTACAGTATGCCTTGTTAGTAATATCAATCTGCTGCAAGATCTCCCACAGTAATCCTTCATGATCTCAAGAAGGGCCTTATTTTTAACATTCTGCAGTGAAACTAAGCACCAGCATTCAGCACACTTAGCAAATATTATCCTTCTGCAGTTGGTCACAGTAATATATACCACTGGCTAGCAGCAAGTTTGATTCACTGGAAATTGTACACAAACAGCTTTTTGGAAGCAGCGGACCCACAGTGTTATGCAGTTTTTTTGTATTGGTTGATCGTCTCTTGTAGGCTTTAATGCCTGAGAACTTATCGTGCTTTTGTATTGGTAAAGCAAGTCTGAGAAGATGTACGAGGAAGCAACAGCGAACTAGATAATTTGTGCTTCGTGGATTTATGCATTACTTAGTTCCTGGTGAAGAAGATTCGAAGCTTTGACAATTCAGTTTGTTACACGCAACAGTTGTAACTGTACTTGAAAAACATGACTGAAACGTGCCTCTAACAACTTTAGCTTGAATCAGTAATGCAGAGATTGCTGTTAGTAAGAGTTTAGTGGTCCAGATAGAGCAGTGAGTCCACTGAGTGTTTGTCCTAAATGACCGTTGAGGTGTTGACCCAAAAATAAATAATAAATATTTGGCATGCTAGTTTCTCACCATCTACGTGACGTCCTAAGGTGAAGGTCAAAGGTTGAATAATGTTCCTTTATCGGCTACGGATGCAAGTTACTACATGACGTGCAAAATGTAGTCATTGCAGGCTCAAGTGAAGGCTTTCTACACGGTGTCTCAAAAAAACAGCCCACCTTTGACTTGCTATAATCTTGACATACACGGTTTGATTACGATAATTTTTGGAACACGTATTATGGAGAAAGTAGGCAATCAGATGTACTTTATTTTCCCACTTCAACTAACTTATATTATAATCTGTTCATGTGTGTCAAAGTTATTGCAAACCATAGGTGGGACGTTTTTTGAGACACAGTGTAGTTAGTAAACGAGAGACCTGGTTTCTTTTCTTGTTTTATTCAACTGCTAGATTGTTTATACTGCCAGAAATACACCATGACACAAAAACAACTTTATTTGCAAATTATGACCAGAAATTATGAATGAGAACACAAGCAGCAATGGAGTAATACTGACTCGACAAAGGAAATAAAAATCAAATACTTTACAGTTGAAAAGCAGTGTCCCTCCGACCATTATTTCTTAGAACATAATATCCAATCAGCTTGGATACTGCTAATATAATTGTACACAAAACAACATTATATAAAATACTCAGAACTTTGTTACGACTTTGAAGCTATTTGTGAATGAGGCATTCATGAGACACTAACAGACAGTGGCAAAAATGTTTTCGAAAACAAAACAGCATTAAACAAAACTAAATCACAAATGCAATCACGATCTGCATATCTCTTAGTAACAATAGCCAATAAAACAAAGTAAAAATGCAGCAAATTCTCTGCCAGGGGCGTCTATCCCTTTCTACCAATGGCACAACTGATCTGTGACCAGTTTTGGGCAGTACTTTTCAAAAATGGAAATTTAATTTTGAACATAATTTACAAGTAAACTAACAAATTTCACTGCCAATATCCACTTATACACAACAAAAATTATGTCTGGGACCATGTCGGGGCAGACTGGGGGATGACCCCTGGCCCTCCCTTAGAACTTCCCCTGGTTGGGGGGAATTGTGCCTATGTTGCTAGGGGATAGACGCCCCTGGTGTCTGCACGTGTATACACTCCTTCAACAGTAACACTTCACACTTGTTAAGAACAACAGCAAAGTTCCACTGCAGCACCAAGTATGCGAACTCATACAAATATGATGATGTTACAAATGTTCAATAACAGAATCGGTAGAACTGAAGAGACATCATAATATCAGTGGTCTACAAAACATTATCACTGTGCCAAGCAACTGTCTCATTTACTTTCAGAAGAATAGACTTTCTATATGGAAAAACCATCAACCAGATTATGCTAGTTTATTTACTATGCAACTCTTACTATGACGGTAAAGTCAATAGTTAACCGCCAGGACCTCAGATTACACGTGCTGTCATAATTGCATTTATGTGTCACACTTACGATCTGTGTTGAAACAACTGAACAACTTTTTTACTAGCTGGTAGCCCCTCCCAATCTAATTTTCTCATACCAAGTGGAACCTTGGCGAATTTCTGACTGGCTCACTTTGGGTAGGCTGGGGTGTTAAATACTCATGGGGTATGAAAAATTTGCAAATTTCAGTGAATACGATGATATACCTCTGAAATAATACAGGATAGGGACGTACTTGCCATAGAGTTCCAATAGGAAGTTATACATGAGCTTTTGAAACTGCTGATGGCCTTGAGTGACTTATAAGTCATGGCTTAAGTGATGGAGCGGATTTGTGGAGCAGAGGTTAATGTAGGGAGGCCTACCTTACATAGGGTTATAATATAGTTTAGGTCCTCCAAAGTGTCCTGTCTACTTAACTTGAAAATGGAGACTTTCCCATTTCTGGATTTTTTAGTTATATCCCATGTGTTGGCAGCTGAGTGTGACCGACACAAGTTACTGATAACACTGAAAGCCCAACTTTGCATATGGCAGTTGACTGTTGCTGTAGTAGACGAATATCACTTTCACAGACTTGATATCAACTATCTAGAATTGAAGTTGAGCAGTTTTTATATGACAAAGAATTTTGCGCGGTTCCTCTGCAATAGCCGAGTCTGTTGTTTATAAATGTGTTACACTTCAAGCACTGCTGTTGAAAATGAAGGTAGCTTATTTTTGTCATAATAATAACTACCGTAATTGGCCATTGTGTAATCATACAGTTCAATACCTGCACTTATAACGTGTGCATAGTCAACATCGTATCACAGTAATAGCTGTCAGCACAGCAGTCCCGAGGTGTTATGGGCAAGTCGATGTTTCAGAATAATGTGCCAAAAATTAACTTGTGAGGCTGGTTCGCAGGATGAAGATATTGTACACTTAATTCCTGCTTCTGAAAAGTATCTAGGAACTTTAATCAGCAAATGTACCACCACCGTGTACTTCAAATATTACAACGAATGACACTATCTGAACACCACAAATCTCAAAATATTTCCTGCATTTGAAGTTGTTGTTACATTACTGCCGGAACCTACACATCAGTGAACCGTAACAATTAAAACAACCTTCTGCCAAACACAACAATTACACACTCTGCCGTAAAAAGTAAGTAAACAGTAAATTAAAAGCAACACGTCAATCGACAGTCAATTACCACAGTACAAAATCAACGTAGATCGCTCACTGTCTTCTTAAAACAAAAAATTATCCGGTAATATATCAACAACAGACAGTGCTGCTAAATCACACAACCACTAACGTATATGCAGCTGCACAAAACTTTAGTCAGTTTCACAGCAGAACAGGAAAACTACCATATAAAATCTCTCCTTAATATGTAAAAAAGATCACACCTCTAACAACGCTGGACTGAGCCAATAACAACTAGCATTCCTTTTTGTTATCCGAAACGACACATTTAACAAGGGATAACAAGGCCTTGAAGGCTCTTTCTTCTCCACAACAGATGCAAAGGCACACTGCCATCTGCCAAACAGAAGTCCTGGTATGCTACGTTCAGACAGACTGCTTTGCAGCATAGCTGCATGTATACGTACCACAATTCGCCTGAAATCTTTCCAGACTAAAAGACGGACAATAAACAGCTGGTACTGCTCAACTGCAACAACGAATACTGCAAAAGTAAACAAAAATCACACTATACTACTGTGAACATTGCTCACCTCCAATTAAGGCTTTGCACAGATGATGAATGACAAACCGCCAGGAATGCAAACCATATTGACATAGCACAATTACACGCCTGCAGCATCTATTGCTGCTACTTAGTAAAAATACTCCTTACAGGCGTTCCAAATGATAAGGCATAAAAGCCGCGTACTCACAGCAGAAACTACCAAAGTCGTCCCCAACTCCACAGTGGGATGGGGATGGAAAGGGATGGGAAAAACACAGACGGGGCAGGAAGGACAGAAGGCAGTCGAGGAAAGAGCACAGGTACTCCACGGAAGAATGACGGAAGGAGAGAAGTAGGGGGAGGTAACCACACGGGACGCAAACCATGTGAATGATTTGGCAGGCTTTGGTCATGTCTCGGTTGCCAGTTATTCAACGGCAATCTATCAGGTCTCGCGTACTTTGGCCTTGAAACTTCAGCAGCATCTGATGCTGGATACTTCCTTGATCTGGGCTTTATAGATGATGAAGGAGTCATCACACCAACATGGCTGAAGTGCACACGGCGTTCATCTGACTGTGGCCTCCAGTTAAATCTCTCCCGCTCAGAATTTCCATCCTGAGAGTGTAATCGACCGCTTGCGGATACTTCGGCGTTCTGCCTTGCTCTGCCAGCCACTTGTGGATGGTTCCACATGTCTGCTGCATAGCGATTTTTCACGATCGGACAACGTGACTTCAGCGACATATTATGGGCATTCTGACTGGAGTTAACTGCAGGTTGCCCACATGGTGTCAGGTTTTGGCCATCGCGTCTGCTAAAATGCCCAGAAATTCTTAGTGGTGGGACCAAACTTGATGGAGCTCTGCTGTGTGGTGTTACTTCCCGCATCCAGTCACCACAAGCAGACTTGCGCTGCAGACTATGTGCATCACGCGGTCTTGAGCCATCAAACCATCTCTGATTTCTTCTTCTCACATGAGATGCTGTCGATGATGACAAATCACGGCTACTCTTCTTCTGTCTTCTACGGTACAATCTACGGTCATCAAGCGACTTCTCATTAGTGTTCGTTTCGCTCCCACAAGAGGACGATGACGAACAGTTCTCCTGTAGACTGTTTTTCGCATCATGTAGCTTTGATCCAACAAATGACCTCGGATTGACGTTACTTTGAATCACGTCAGAAGCGGATGACAAATCACCAGAGCCAGCTGGTGCGGGCAGAATTATGACAGGATCAGTCTGCACACTCCCGTCTTTCGTTGTTCTAGTTCCTGTAACAAACACCCCCTTTCCTTAAATGGACATCAGTGTCAACAGACCAGCCAGTGTCTCTACCTTCCTAAATATAGCTACAGACTGGTCAAAAATTGCACATCCCTTACTGCAGGTGACCCCCACCAGAATTTCACCAAAGTGTTTGTAGAGAGACAACTAGAGTAAGGAGACTAACGAACGGTGTAAAGGTTTCGATGATTATATGTTTAGCCATTTCACGCCACACGCGAGTATCACAAATAAACATTAGGCAGACAGACTACCCCAGTAGTCCTGCTGCTGCTGCTGCTACTACTACTACTACTACTAATACTACATACGTTTTTAAAACAGCCTTCTTCCAGGACAACCTGAGTAAGCTGGTACCACCAGAAAGTGAACCATTCCGGATTTTACTGGAGCAAGAGATGATGGGGTGGCAGTGGCATCAGCTGGACCATATGCAAATCATTTGCACCTCGCTCCAGAGAGATAACCACGCCAGTACCCCACCACTCGGCTTTTTACAGGCCGGATGCCCTTCCTGCCGCCCAGCCAAGAGCATCAAAGCACTGAAGGCAAAAAGGCAGACAGACTGATGCAGAGAATATACAAACAGAGTTTTAACAGCCATTTGTCATGCATTAGTTGGTTGTCCCACTGACTGTCTTCCTCCACCGGCTCCAAAAGACAATATTTCTGGATAATGGTCCATATTTTTACAGGCTTGTCTGTCACCCAACCAGCAGTGTCAAAGCACTGAACGGAACTCGAAAGCACCGACTCCAACCAGTGAGATCGCCAAATGTTCTCATCTTTTTGTAAACCATCAATGTACGTTTACACTGGTTCTCAAATGCCACTACATTGATGTAAAGAACTGCGACAGAATATACCATGCTCGCATACAATGAGCGGAAGAATTACTGCCGTTTATCGGCCTTTTTCCAGGTAAACCTGAGTCAGCCGGTTCTCCCTCCGGTCCTCCTCTGTCTGTTCCACAACAGAACCTCTGCAGATTAGTGGAACAGGCTGGATATCTTTCCAGCCACCCAACCATCAGTTTCAAAGCACTGAATTGTACACAAAGCACTAGCCCCAACCACTGGCATTGCCCCATCCTTTCTTTGTCCACCACCACAGTCCTGATGGAAGGGGTGTCGTTCCTGTACGTAGGTTCTGTGACGTTATGTACAGGACAATGAGCAGAAGAAGAGATTGAATACTTACCAGAATGGCAATGCTGGCAGATTGACGTGAAGGACATGTTGTTCTGACTGCCAACACAGGCAGACAGCGTTACTGCTGGTGGCTGGATACGGTCGATGTAACTGCCGCATAATGGCACAGCAGACGGCTGAGAGATAGACGGCTGATGAAGTTCAGCAAGAGATGAAGCCAGCTCCATATCCTTCTGTGTGAAATACTGGCAGCTTGACACGAAGGATGTGCTATTCTGATAGCTGGCATAACCAGAGCATGTTACGACAGGTGGCTGAACAACTGGCTTGCCGTATAATGGCACTGCAGACGGCTGTGGGATAGACGGCTGATGCAGCTCAGTCAGGGACGAGACTGGTCCGACATCTGCCTGCTGATCTCTCAACCAGTCGTCAACGTCATCCAAGTCCCACGTGGCACTCGTCTCCGTAGTTTCATCGACCATCGTTTTCTCGTTCACGCCACGAACTGGACTGCGGGTCTCGTCGGCCGTCAACATGCCGATGATGTTCTTCACGTGGTTACTCCCTCTGTCGTCGTCGTCGTTATCTGACGCAAACGACGGACTGGAGAATAAGGCAAGTGGCTTCATCTCAACACCGTCACATGGCATGATAGTGTTTGCATCACTGAAAGGCAGAAATGAGTTGGATTCGTTTTTCACGTCGCCAGCATCAGTGACATCATGGCAACTTAAACCAACGCTTGGCACAGATTTCACCTGTAAACAGCCGCACACATATGTCAGTCCTATAATAGTACAGGACAGAATAAGCTTAACTGGTTGTGAATCTCAAATCTTAAACATCATGACCTTCACTATGTGATATGACAGTGAAGACTGTTAAAAAGCTGAAGGGCACCCAGCTTAATCCACTACAGAGAACCACAACAGAATTAAAGATAAAACAACAAATAATATGTGGCCAAAGTAATATGACAACAGGCTGCATCGCAGCCACACGTGGACGGTTCAGTGGTATTCGCCAGGTTGCGCCTGTGTGCACCGGCACCTTACACATGCTTCCTTGGGCTGCCCCGAGTCCAAATCCAAAATTGCATCTCGATTAGTTCAGCCGTTTTTGCACAGCTCACAGCACAGCGTTCCTATACTTTACAAAGGGGCGCCCTTTCCCCGATCAAAATTGCCCCTTCCCATGGGGAATCTGGATCCCCCATCTAAAACATGGTTCCTTGGGCCACCCAAGTTCACAACCCAAATGGCATCTCAATCAGTTCAGCTGTTTTTGCAGGGCTCACTACTGTGACAGACAGACAGACCGACGGACCACACTACTCGGTCTGTAACAACAAGCCACATCTACATACATAGTACTGCAATGCAGCCTAAATACTGATTAGCACAGGAACTGGGCGACATTCTTTTCTCATTTTGACCAAATCACCAGCAGTCAGAAACCTTTATGTTAAGTCCAAGACAAAGACACAAAAATACACACCAAAACACAATCCGTTTTTGTTAACGGCATTCTTTTCTTTAACTACTCCCATGGGGAAGATCCCCCAAAGAGAACCGTTAGCGTTAACTGGAGCGGGTTTTTACATGCCAGATGTCCTACCAGTCACCCATCCAACGAAAGACAAGGCCCAAAATTAAAAATGTAAAACCAACAGATAAATCCGAACAAACTCAAGTTTCAAAGGGTGCACATCTCCTGTGCAAAGACTACATCCAGATCTTGACCATGAAGATAAGCAGTGGAACGAAATGTTGTTCTGTGCTTGTTGTGTTTTGAGGCGTGTATTCCTTTTGCAACAATAGACAAAGTGCAAACCGTCCAGATCCAAATCACCCCCAAATGCTGATCAGTTTTGCTCGTAACAAAATTCATCCACTACTTTTAAATCAGTCACATTTACAGACAAACCAATCAAAAACTGGGGCATACATAATTATATCCTCCTGGCAGAAAATTAAACAAGTTACTGTCACATGGCATGTATCAATAATGTTATCTAAATATGGATGGATGTAATCAGAAATACAACATGTGCTACAGCTATCAGTCAGTTCAATCTCATTACTTCGTCCTGTTATCAAGCCAGTAACAGATTACGTACATGTACAAAAATACTTCACATGATGTACCGTCACTGTTCAACTCTTACTTCTATAATATCTGTCACAACCTTAATGAAAAAAACACAATGCACCAGCAGAAACATTATCACATATAAGCGACAGATTTAACTGAGGGTATCGAGGCTGTAAGCAGCAAGCCAGTTGTCTCTGCTATATTGCCAATTTTCCTTTTCCATCTGTTCCAGACCTGTGACATACTGACATATTTTATATCCTTTTTAACACCAACCCACCATGTCGTCCCTGTGTCTAACTCCTACCTCCATTGTTAACTTTATAATCATCTGTTGTTATTTAACATATTCACAGCTTGCCAAGTTCTACAATGATTTATTAATCTTTACAGCCATTCTTCAGTCATTCTGGTAACATATCGACAAATAGACTACTGTGCTGAACTGGAAGACACAGTAATGCTGTGACACTGATTATACTAGTATTAAGTTTTCAAAGAAATGAAAATTCGTTTATTGTTAAGACACAGACAAACCGCAAGGACGAACACATGGTAAAGCAGTCTGTCACGCAGGACAGCACACCGTGAGATAGTATATACAATGTTTTATATAGCACCATGTCCAGAACACACATAGAGCGCCATGTCCAGAAGACACACAGAGCGCTCAGACATGGATCACACAGTTTTACCTGCAAATTACACCATGCCTGCCTTTTGTTTCACAAGCATTTACCAGATGGCGCCACGACTAACTGAGGTGGAAGGCATCTGATTGGACCTTGCTACTCATCACCGCGAAGGGATGACAGGCTGAGTTGGCCTGGATGAGTTGTATTGTCTCTTTTTACGTTAGAAAGCAGCATAGGCAAAATACAATTTTACACTACTACCTACTAAATTCATTTTGTTTAATGGCGTAGTTTTATGAAGTTAATCAACATTAGGCTGGGTTTAATGGCCTAGTTTTATGCAGTTAATCAACATTAGGTTGGGTCTCCATAATGCAAACCTTTGGGATTTGTGCAGCAAATTAATTACACACACAACCATTTTATGGCCCTTTTTCCGGGACCACCGGGTGAGCCAGTGCCAGAAGATAACTTCTGGACTTTATGGTGCAGATACAGACAATCCTGTTGGGCGCCACTCCATCCGGACTAACCAGTGCCCACCTCCACCATCCCACATTAATTACACAATACCGGTAAATTCTTATTCATCATCGCTAAGCATTGTGAACAATAATTATACAAGAATATATTATGAATTAAAGAGCTATTTACCTCAGCAGATGTAAGCAGCAGTGCAGAACTGTTGTCCTTCGGTGACGACTTTCTTGCATTGTTGCCCACATGCAATTTTGACTTGCTTCCATGCTAACAGGAAACACAAACATAGTAAAAAAATAAGCCATTGCGTAACTAGTTAACTGTACTGTACAGCCGTAATGCACACTGTTTCATACACTGTCGATAATGAACTACTGCACACATATTTTTACTTTGCTTAATGAACACTCTTATAGTTAGTTATGTTACAGAGATTCAAATGGCTCAAATGGCCCAAATGGATAAATAGTTGCAACAGATGCTTTAATGACATCAATACATGATGCATGACATGTATCATATCTAGATAAAGGACAGTTGAACTTTAAGCACTAAAGCTGATCTGAGTTAAAAGCCACCCGAGGTGGCTGCAAGAGCAACTTTATTTACAAATATACAACAATACAAAGAGTAAACATGACAGCATATTCCAACAATGGCAGTTATTGAGTGACCACACTGGTCAGTTGACTGGTCTGTGTTGAACAACAAACACTCAGCTTGGATGTTGGAATAACCCAGCAAAACCACACTAACCACAGCTTAGTCACTTTCCAAAACATCTGGCCAGAAAATGGATCTGATCACATCTGAAAGCCTGCACAGAGCAAATATCCACTGGCACAAGGCACATAAACTACAAGGTGATTACATTTTGCGTGAATCGTAGACGACGCAAAATGTATTGTGGTCACGCGCGTGTCTGTCTGTCTGTCCGCGGCCGTACACCCACACTACTGCACGGACCCGGATGTAACTTGGGGGCATGGTAGAGGCTGCCCCCTAGTTGTGCACTATTGGGC
>Ga0209259_1000573_pt1 | contig 11331 bp, 7 predicted proteins | sample WorMetGr2BELIZE1_FD_187417 | JGI IMG/M metagenome (GOLD analysis project Ga0209259, IMG submission 187417) | Marine gutless worms symbiont microbial communities from Max Planck institute for Marine Microbiology, Germany - Inanidrilus... ...
GACCACCTCGCCCCGTGAAATCGTCTGAGCTATCCAATGGTGAAAACCGCATCGCTCTACGACAAGTTTTGCAAAACCGGAAATTACATCATTTATGACGTCATAATTTGGGTTCAAGATGGAAATTGCAAAAATTGGCTCGAGATAATTTTAGTATTGGTGCGTTCTGCAATATAACCAAAAATCAGGACGGATTGCACCCCCGGCCGTGAACCAGGTAGCGTAGCCGCTAGTCGAAAAGTCTAAAATGACGTCACTTCCAGTTCCAGCTCGTAATACACAGAATAGTTATTCAGCTGTTGTGGCACAGTAGCTCGAAACACAGGGGCTCAACACTGTCAATGTCGTCAGTCAAAATGTCGACTGATAGTGTCGGCCGACAATGTCGGTTGCTAGAGTCGGCCGTCAACGTTGGCTTGTGTGTCGTGGGCTCAACAGAGTTCTCTCACTCTGTAATACTCTTGTCTATGGCGTGGTAACTGGTTATGTTACATAATATGCCTAAATGCTTACTGTTCAGTGCTGTTCACCGAAACGTAATTCCAAAAAGGTGAGTTTTATGTATAATGGAAATATGAGAATCCAGAAAAAAGTGACAATTTTGGGAAATCTTCAACATTCCCGAGAATTCCGCCAGGAATTTCAGGGACGGTGGATTCCCGGGAATTCCCGAGGTGAAGTGAAGTGAGTAGGGTTTAACGTCCCACTAAACACATTATAGGTCATTTCGGGGACGGTTTTTGCGGGTCAAAAAATGGGAACGGAAATTCCACGTGGCACTGCTGCACAGCCTACATGATGGCACAGGAAACTCACGCTATAGTAGAAAAGCAAACAGTCTCACATTCTGTAATTTATTCTAAGATCAACAATCCAATACTAACGACAGAAAACGACACGTATAGCTAGTCACCCGTAGAAAGGCACCAGTTCACACGAACTGCAAATACAGTCAAGCAACTTATCATCCAGTAAAACAGCCTAAAAGATAATGAACACATACGAACACACAGGGCAGTAACTGCAATCATAATAACACATGGCATTTCACACTGCAATAAAGTGCACTCAGTTCTCAAAGAAGGTAAAAAATCACACACGTACAATGTGAGTCGAAAAATTTTATCCCCGAGGTTTTCTGAAATTTTCTCCCAACATCTGAGAATTTTTAACCAAAATTTTACACACCTATTGTATGTTCGTAACTATGCTAAATGACAAAATTTTATTCAATTATCTGTAACTCAGACAAAGTTATGCCATATTAAGCGCGACCATCCAGCGAATTTTCACTTTTTACAAAAGCATGATTTTACTGTTTGATGATAAACAACGGGTTAAAATACAATTTATCACAGTTTATGAAACAGTCGTCGACAACTGCCAGGCTGATGCTGAACTGCAGAACCAGCCTAATTGATACGTTGGCCTATGTTTTTAACAGTGCGTTAACTTCCATCGTTTTTTGCAGCAACTGCTTTTGCACCAAATCCTTGATCACGCAACGTCTGCATTCGAAGCTTGCCGTTGTAAGATACTAGAGCGGTGCAACCCGTGGTCCCCCACCCGTCAGCGTTGCACTGACCACAGCAGCTAATCCAGCCTGCACCACGCCCAGCCCACGACCAGACAGCCGCAGATAAGGCGCCGACTTCCGTCACCGACACCCTTATGGTCTTAATAGCAGTATAGATTTCACCCATTGTTGACAATAATGACGTGTCACTTCAGCCAGCAGAGATGAGAATGGTCAGATGGATGTGTAATGTTAAGGTAAAAGACAAGTTCCAAGTAAGGAGTTGAGAGAAAGACTAGTAATAGATGATATAATACTGATATTACAGCAAAACAGGTTGTGATGGTATGGGCATGTTGCTGCAAAAAGAAGACACTGATTGGGTGAAGAAATGTATGCCATATGAGGTGAAGGGCTCCAGACCAAGAGGCAGACCAAAGAGAACATGGAGACAGGGTGTGCAAAAAGATTGCCAAGCACGTAATTTGAACAGGGAGGACGCTATGGATCGTGGTAGATGGAAGAAGCTGAAAAAGATTGGATGATGATCAGGATGGTGGGTGGGTGAGTGTTTCTTCTGGTACTGGCTCACCCAGGTAGTCCTGGACAAAGGGCCATAAAACAGTTGTTGTTGTTGACAGTAATGAAGTAAACAGTTTTAAAAACCAATAAACATGTCTGTTATGATGCTCAAAATGGGTGTAACCTAAGTACGTAAATTAAAAAGTTAAAATTCAAGTGAAATGTAAAAATTCACTGGGTGGTCACACATTAAATAAAATTTTGTCATTTAGCATAGATATGAACATACAACAGGCACGCAAAATTTTGATTAAAATTCTCAACCCGTACAGAAAAATTTTTAGAAAACCTCAGGGAATAATTTTTTTGACTGACCCTATATTAAACATACACTACAGTACTAAACGAACAACTACAAGTCTTCTGAACTCCTGGATTTGACAAACTACAAACAGGCATATTTTCCAATGCTAAACACAAGTTAGGCTGGGCCTCACAGGCACAGAAAAGGGCTGTTGCAGCCAAATATTTTTTACAGAGCCAAGATATACGACTTCCAGTGTTCAGATACCAAATCAACAGTGTCAAACTCAAAGCACAAAGCCATGATTCTCCTAGTAAAGCCCTCACTCAGGTTGCATCAACCTCTATGGTGACATTTTTTGTCCCTGTAACCTTGAACCTATCAAACCTGACCTAGATAGCGTCAAGGTGAACTAGCATGCCAAATATCTAGGTCAAAGGTGATCTAGTTTAAAAGTTATTGCCCAGACACATTACCCGAGCAATATCACAATGCTACACACAACATCCACGTATTGCGAAGGCCCAGCATAGCTTGTGGTGAAGAAGGAAAACGGGTCAGTTGAACAAAAACCACTGACTGTAGACACAAACAGATGTAGAATATTTGTTACAAATGACATGACGTATCTCAGAGAACATTAGTTACTTGGTACATTAACCATGCCATGCTTATGGTTAATACTGACTGACGGAGTTACGGTTGTACATCTCACTCAACACAAAACAGGTCATTTTGGAGATGTTCCCTAAGTCAATCTCTAGGTTTGGTATGGAAAAACAAAACCTAATGCAACAAAATCACGCATTCACCAATCAAAACAAATGTACTAAAACACAAAATAAACACAAACAAGTAAAGCAAGGTTTAGTAGTTGCCTCCTACGACCTGGTCTGGAAACAGAGGGGGCCTATTCTGGCTTCAGTGCTTCATAAATCTGTCACTTACTTACTTAGACACGTACAGCCCCAGACCGACACAGGGCCTCACAGTTTTTTCTTGACAGCAAACTTTAATTAAAACTAGATCTTCGCTGTTAAACACCACTTTGTTTTTGTTTTGCTAATGCGACAATTGCATCAACACTGACGTCAAAGTAAACTCCATGGAATGTAAGCAAGAAAGCACGCTTCTAGAAATGGTAAACTTCTTAAGACCATTTATAAAATGTCAATATTTCAATGATCGTAAAACTGATTTTCACTAAAATTGGCAATTTTATTTCAAATAGACATATATTCATGCTGTCACACTAAATGCACAGAGCTTGCTAAATTTGAACATTTTAAAACATGCTCAGGAGGCCGTTTTTTGTGGACAGTGTATAATCCTCAATGCAATTTCAAGGTTACGCCTATCAACTGGTTAGGAAATGAACTACTGAAAAATATTTTTTGAGGGGCAAATGCATGAGAAATCTATGGAAATAAAGCAAAGAAACACTGAACTAAAGGCTAAAGATGTTTTACCAAACACAAACCGCACGCAGGCCATCGAACGGGCTGAAAAATGTCGTTTTTTTTGCCGCTAGTGACCTTGACCTTTGACCTTCAAACTTGTAGGAGCGAGGGACCAAACACATCTTTCGTGTGAATTTGGCACAAATCCATTCAGCGGTTACTGAGATATTTCGTACACAAACAAACAACCACAGACTGACGGCGCCAAAAACAGAACCTCCCGCAGTTCACTGTGTGTGATAAATAATTTCTCAGATCTTGAAAAAAGCATCTGATAAGAGTACCTAGCGAGGTGACTAGATGGGCTCTAAGGCGGGCGTGGAAGTGGCTGGTGAATGCAGTCATGGCAATACATGAGGGTGCACAGACTGCAGCCAGACTAGAACAAGGAGACAGATGTGCTTCTGGTGTGAAAGATGGGCTTAACCAGTGACCTGTAGTTATGGACAACACAACGCTGTTCTACAACACAGCTCTGGAAGGTCTGCCATGGGAGTTATAGTATGTAGTTCAGCCGTAGTTATAAATAACTACATCTAACCACTAAACCCTAATCTACCACTACCATGTCATACATCAGTCCTTGTACCTTGCTCTATCTCCCAAACGGAGAAGCAACATCAAGGAGTAACCAGCTAACTGAGATTCATCTGCTAAAGTAAAGTTAACCTGCACATTTGTATAGCACTTGTTACAAGCATACTCATCTCCAAGACGCTCAGGTATGGCATGTGCTAAAAGAGGAATCACGTATCTGATATACGCCCATTAAAAAGTTTTGTGCATCATGTGTGTCTGTTTGTTGGTTACTATATGGTGCAGTTTACGACTTACTTTGTGAGGCCTCAAGACCTTGACGTTTCCAATAAAATGAGGCTCCGTTTTGGACTGTTCTGTGATCTTCTCAAAACGCCCTAACTCCTAAGCTGTCAGTGATAAAGCATGCACAATTTTTGGCCAAAAACGACTACAAATTAAGTCCCACATCCTGTTTACACTTTGTCAGCCTTCACCCGTCCTCATTTTGTCAAGACATAGCAACATTCCGACAAAGAACACAATGACGACGTACACGTGAAACTAAGAGGCAGCAAATCATACAGACAAATTATTGTGAAAGCTCACTACACGACTAGATTTAGACTGACAAAGTCTGTGTGTCCACGCCAGATGTCGCTGTATCAGGGACGTGTGCCACTGCAATTTGCTGACGTGTGGATCGTTCAACAGCTGACTGCAATAATCAACTTCACGACAGACCGTGGGAACATGAGACTCATTCTCGTGTGAACACGTTGCCACCAACAGCTTGGTCTTCTTTGTCGCTACACATTCCGGCTCATCATCATGACTGCTGCAGTTCTGTTGCAGTTCAGCGGCTGAAGACCTTTCCAGCCTAACGAGACAATGTATTACATACCGTCTGCAACAGATGGACAAGACACAAGCAAGCTCACTACCTACCCGGATCACATTCACCAAGTTCACAACAATCACTTGTTATTGCAGAAAAAACTAGGCAGCACTCGGTCGAGTGCCTATCAGTACTATGCCACACTGCAACTGGCAGTGTTGTTAATGCATCATAAATGAATGAGTTACTTATTTCATGAAACTGTAAAAGCAGCGGCCCCAATGCAAATGCCCAGCAGTGACATGGTGGCAGCACTTACGACCGCCTGGCAAGCGTATGACATCCACAATATCAGAATGTGTCACTTCCTGAATTTAATAAACTCCTCCTTGGTCCATAATCTACCTATTCCTCAAATTTCACGAAAATCCACCCATCACTTTTTGAGTTGTCCTGTCCTGCTAACAGACAGACAAGTGGCAGTGAAAACAGAAACCCACAAAAATTAGCAGACGTAATGATGTAATTAGTTTCACAGTGTCACCCTACATGGATCTGATACATATATTCGGTGCTCATACATAGTTCTGTATGCTAGACAGAGACAACATGCATTAATAATGTCCAATTTACCAGAAAATAAAATGATTCTATTTGACCTGATTGGATGCCACAAATAATTTGATTCAATTCGGCACAAGTAACTTGCAAAGTTTGTTAACTGAAATGTGACAGTGCTCATTTCAGTTGTGAAGCCTGGAATTTGGCAGCGACTGAATACATTAATTCTGTACAGTACTGTGGGTCTATATCACAGGTATGTGCGACTAAATATCCTAGATACATGACTTGCAAGTCACACAGCACCATTTGTACATTTGTGTTAACTTTATCAATGTCTTCACTGGCCAGTGTTGCCCCTGTGCTTTGTATAATCTTGTATGCAAAGATATTTTGCTCAGAATTGGAAAAATGCATGCAAAACTGAAAATTAAAACATAAAAGAAACTAAACTGAGATAAAAGTTAACCAAATATTTGTCAACAGTCTGAAAACCACCGCGTGGAATTGAAAATTATACATTCGATTCAGTGATGACAATCAATTCAGTTTGATGAAGCAATTCGAATCAATTTTTCTACCTCTAGTATGCACAGCAGGTGTCAACTCACCTATGATACCAGATGGCTTCGTGGCCTGGATAGAGCTTGATTAGCTCCTGAGTCAGTTGAAGCTCGGACTTGAGGCGAGACAAGAACCGCTCATCACCGAGCGATGCTTGCAAGCAGTTCAGCAGAAACTGCTGATAATGAAAGCCACTGTGGTCTGACACATGCAAAGAGATAAACTGATGCATCTGTTCTAACTCAAGCTCGACCATCTGTTCACAGTTCCACAGCAATAAGGAACTGCAATAACATGTCCACATAGGCTGTGGCTACACGTCAAGAAACCGACATATAACTCCACTCACTCCATGTTGGGAAGTCCTATCCCCCATCACTAAAACTAAACCAACCCTAATCCTAACCCTGACCTTACTGACCCTACTAACCCTAACTGTACCAGTAAATAGGGCTGCAGTAACCCAGTAATTTGCTACCTGGGTACCTGATTGGGTAGTTTGTCGGATACCCAAAGACAAACACTTAATGGAAATAATACCATAGACGCATGTCTCTCGATGTCACCAAAAGCTAACAAGGTTACATTATGTGACATTACCACTCATCATTTTACATTGGTAATGAGACTGTATCGTCATTTTTCGATTCGATACGAATTCTGCACTGCTGGACAAATACAGATGATTACTTAAACTTAAAGTGTGAGTTTTAGTTGAACACATGTTGCATGGACATACGTGGTGATTATTCGAGTTCCGGTACCTGGGTAGTGTTGGGCAGACAAAAAATTACCCGTGGCAGCCCTACACCAGTAAAACAACGAAACTCACTTCTTTTCGACGAACAAGCCCACAAAACAATCCAGACGACGCCATACATGCGAATGCATTGCATCATGGATTATCACTGGCTATCAGGCTGCACTAGGCCTAACTGACTTCCCGACATCTAGTGTTTTCAGCTTAAATGTCGGGTTCCCAACGTCCAGTGACTAGAATTATATGTCTGGTTCTCGATGTTTAGACACTATCATCCACATATTAGCAGCAATAATGACATCCCAATAAACAGAATCAATATTCAATCAGTGTTACAACCAGGCATAGAGCGAGTCAAAGCATGTACTCGCTAACATTTTGCGTTCGCGTTATGTTGCCAGAACACCACCATTGGAAGCCCGCAGTCCAGACCGCCGCAGTAATGTTGAGAACGCCCCCTGTCAACGGCCAGTCACCGGCCAGCCAGCCACGCCCACTTGCCATATACGGCATGCAATTTTGAGAATGCCCCCGTCACCCGCCAGTCACCGGCCAGCAGCGCGCGCAGACCCCGCCGAGCGTTCGCACTATGTCGTCATATCGCGGGATGGACGCAAGCTTGTAACTAGGTTCGCCTTATGTTGCCATAGCAACGCAACCCGGGCACCGATTGCAAATCTGCCCAATACTGCACAACTAGGTGGCATCGCCTACCACTCCCCCAAGTTACATCCGGGTCCATGCAATAGTGTGGGCATATGGCCGCAGACAGACACACACACACAGACACGCGTGACATTAATTACATTTTGCGTCATCTACGACTCACACAAAATATAATTAATCATAATAAATTAATCTAAAAGCAGTAATAAAGGACAACTTTCTGACTTCAACTTAAAAGCTAGTGATAGCAATACAGTGCATTCTCTGTGAAACAAATCTAAAAGACCCACAGAAAACTCACCTGAAAAATTCACATGTAGGAAGTAAGGTTGCAACAGCTGCATAGAACTCAAACAAGCATGATGATGCGACGATGCATAGGTTTGGAAAAAGTGGAGAAGAAAATTAGACAGCAACTGGCTAAACTGGTGTGTGTGGGTTTGCTCCAAGAGAAACACACAGAGATCAGACAACTGTTGGGACTGAAAACAGTCAGTGTGATAATTACGAGAGATGGCACAGACACATTGAGTGATATCATGGACTTCACGACTGACTTCACGGACTATCATCCAGACCTTGTCTTCTGAGCTATATCAATTCTTTAGTTTTTTTAATGGCCGCCCTGCATAGCAGATGCGGACATTATATTTTATGGCCACCCTATGAAATAGGGCAGGCCATATATATTTTCATCCTGTGGTTTCTTCTTCTTTCTTCTTTTTTTTCCTCGCCTATTCTCAGCAGTCGGAGATTGGATGTCTACCATACTTCCACACATGGTGTGGCCTTAGTGTAAATTTAGAATGCAGGTCTGAAACGTGCTGCGCGCGGCTCGCTGAAAATACAGGACGCAAAAAATCGTTTAAAAAAGTCGCCATCTGGGCACCATCCCACAACTTTGTCGGGCTATATCTTTGCAACTAAGGCATGTATCGACAATTGGAAAAAAATTGTTAAGCAGCAATATCTCCTCCACATGTCCCCACAATATAGTGAACTTCGGCCTACTAGCGGCTGAGATTGTTTCGTTAGTCTGGTGCCCTGCAAATTTCAACGGGTTTCACGTCTTGGCAGTGTTACTGCACCGCACTCTAGTAGTGCTAATTACCGGCAGCATTGTGCGCAGCGCAACGCGCCGGTATTTAAGTTACCCAGAGTTCAATTTTGAGGTTTTTCACCCCGCACGGGCGACACATTGCACCGATGGGGGTAAAATTTGGCATGGAGGAGGGGACCGAAGGTCTGTGAGTAAGCGTTCTACCTGCCTTTCCCTCCCCTGCGCGCAATTAGAAATGGAATTAACAATTTATGCAAAAGTAAAATTATCACTCAATAGCAAAGGTGTAAGACTGCATGTGTCACTGAAGATGAACAGATCACCATGTTTACTTTTGGTACAAAGGTGACATGGGAGATTATGACGATTACATAACAGAAATTTATGTACAGCTATTTTACAGCACAGTGCTATCATGAACTGTTATGGAAAACAGATGCTTAGCTTATGTGTCTGACAACTATGTTAAGTACTGTGAACTGGTGTGGATACTGACTAGTGGGCGTGTCAAAAGTTGTAGTAAAATTGCAATTAGGAAGTAAAATTTACAATTTTTGGAAATTAAAATTTGGAATTATGTAATTTTAACTTGACAGCTAAATTAGAAGTTAAATTAGAAATTTTAAAGGGAACTAAAATTAGAAGTATAATTGGAGCACTAAAATTATAGATTTTGAAAAGTACATCCACGCAGACCTGCATGCGACAACATGTAAAGTTGTCCATCACCCAGATGCGGTGGTTCCATGCATTGTAGTTGCTATGATAGCTATCGGCAGCGGTGTGGCACACACTCAGCTCCCGCAGAACGATGCAATGCCGCAAATCAGAGTGTGATGCAATGCTAACATCTGACACTCTAGTGACGGAACTTGACTTTGTTTTACTGCAGTGATGGGTAGCATCAGAAGAACCAGAACTCGAATCTTCTAGACAGATTTCCTCAAACAACTTACTAAGCAACCAGCGCCTGTAACCAGTTATAATATTAAACAGATCAACGATAGGAAGCTGGCAGTAAAATGCTGTACATGTTAGCTCACAACAATCTGAGTTTTAAACAAATTACCCGGTACGTGACAATATCATTCCATTAATGTATAACATAAATCAACACAGCAAAGAATGTAATCAACAAGCTGTAGAAATATGTGCAAAATAGTTACAAGAGATTGACAATGATATTTTGACCATGATACCACACCACCACACCACAACGGTTTTACGGCCCTTTTTCCAGGACCACCCGGGTGAGCCGGTGCCAGAAGAGAACTTCTGGACTTCATGGTGCAAGGGCAGACTAACGGCTACGCTACGTGGTTCACGGCCGGGGGTGCAATCCGCACCACTCATTATGACGTCATTGATGACGTCATAACTCTGAAACTATAAGACATAGAGAAAAACGGAGACCACCTTGCTGCATGAAATCCTCTGAGCTATCCAATGGTGGAAACCACATCGCTCTACGACAACTTTTGCAAAACCGGAAATGATGTCATTTATGACGTCATAATTTGGGTTCAAGATGGAAATTGCAAAAAATGACTCGAGAGAATTTTAGTATTGGTGTGTTCTACAATATAAATAAAATCAAGACAATCCGATCAAAACTGTAGGACGAGATAGTTTTTTCAGCCCCAAAACCCCCCAAAATACATGTTTTTAGGGGTCACCAAGCCCCCGGGGGTTGCACAGTCCCTATATTCTAGGGAACACAACTAGACCCAGACATATAACATATGTCCAAGTTTGATCAAAATCGGATCAAAGACGGCTGAAAAAAACTCTGTACAAACAAACAAACAAACAAACCAACAGACACTACGAAAATAATGGTCACTTGGCCGTGAACCAATTAACAGAGGCAGACACACCGACCATCCGGCTGGGTGCCACTCCATCCGGACTAACCGTGCCTACCTCCACCATTCCCCATGGCCACGGTAGGCATAAACATGCTTTAGCACATTCATGTATAGCACATTCGGACTAGAGAGAAGATGCTAGAGTTCTCCTGAACGGTGTAACTCACACCATTTCAATACTGCAGAAAAATACTTTAAAATAGGTAAGAAACTTCCAACCTGTGTGCAAAGGTGGCTTCTGATTTTGGATGCCTGGTGAGTACAAGAGCAGCAAGCGATAAATCACATTTCACATCCAGTCTTCTCATTTCAATAAGTTGCTTTCTAGAAACACAATATGAATTTGTGGTGCAATACTGGCATCACAAAATTATGTTCTGTTAAGTTGTGATCTGCAGCACTGAATGATATTTTGATTTGTTTATCATTGTGTTTTTGTTTTTTGGTGGCTGGAGAAGTATCTCCTGCCATGTAATCATAAGTACACAAAAGAATGCATGTTCAGTGGTCATCAGACACGCCGCTCAATGAAGACGAAGTATGTGAGGGGCTGAGTCCACGGCTTTTCTTATAAACAACTACAAACATAACTAGAAACCGTAAGCATCGCCGAGCCGTTGCAAAACCGGCAGCATGCGCGCCAAATGCTGTCAACACTAGAGCGCAAGGGAAAGAGGGAGGGATGAAGGGAGGGAC
>Ga0209259_1000574_pt1 | contig 11329 bp, 9 predicted proteins | sample WorMetGr2BELIZE1_FD_187417 | JGI IMG/M metagenome (GOLD analysis project Ga0209259, IMG submission 187417) | Marine gutless worms symbiont microbial communities from Max Planck institute for Marine Microbiology, Germany - Inanidrilus... ...
GTCGTAGAGTGATGTGGTTTTCACCATTGGATAGCTCAGAGGATTTCATGGGGCGAGGTGGTCTCCGTTTTTCTCTATCTGTTGTAGTTTCCGAGTTATGACGTCATCAATGACGTCACAATGAGCGATGTGGATTGGACCCCCAGCCATGAACCACGTAGCGTAGCCGCTAGTTTCTGTTTGTAACGTTTCTGCAATACACTATTCATACTACGGGACAATAAAACTAGTGGTCAGAATAATTCCACAGACGGTCGCATGACCACGGCACACGGACAATTCAACTGTATTCGCCAGGCTGTGCCAATGTGCACCCATCTAATTGACCCACCTCACCCAGCATTCGAAGCTGCATCTTGATCGCCGTTTTTGCACAGCTCATGGCAGGGAGTCCCTATACTCTACAATGTGCTGCTATTTTCCCGTCATAATTGCCCCTTTGCAGTGATGGAGTCTCGAGACACGTATCTTGTCTTGAGACATGGTTTTTCATCTCTCTGTCTTGACACTTGTATGTCTTGTCTTGGCTTTGCCTCGAGTTTACACGTCTCGTCATGTCTATGTCTCATGACTATGTCTCTGTCAGACATAGCTAAGTGCTTATTCTGTGCTAAAACACTGGCAATTCTTGCTGAAAGTAAATACCGGTATGCCACTAGGCCCATTTACTCACTGTTCACTTGCTTACTATAAAATGGTTGTTTTATAGCTATAATGTGTCTTGATAACTGTACCGTGGCAGTGTCTCAGTCTCAAACATTTTAACAGCGTCTCAATCTAATCCTTAATGTCTTGGCAAATGTCTCCGTCTCTGAAAAAATGTCTCGACTCCATCACTGCCCCTTTGTGTGGGAGATCTGGACCCAAGCTAATACACGCTTCCTTGGGCCCACCTGAGTCCACAACCCAAACGACAACTCCATCGGTTCAGCTGTTTTTGCAGGTCTCACGAATATGACAGAGTGACCGGCAGACTGACAGAAAAACCACGATACTTCGTCTGTAACAACAGGCCGCATTTATGTCATACTGCAATGCAGCATAATAATAATAATAAGTTAGTAACTGCAGTATCGTATTTTCGTGCACATCCTGCATATGCATATAACCCCGCATATGCCTGTACCCCGCACAAAATTGTGTTTTCAGTAAAATAAAAGTTGTATAGTCCACATCGTTGTATACCCCGCACCATTGAGGCCAATGTTCCTGCCTCCTCCTCCTCGGACCACCTGTGAGAAAGTCGTGTGAACGTCCAGTCAGCCGCAGACAAAGTAGCCGCAGACAAAGTGAGGAAGGGAGTGAGGGAGTGTAGAGTAGCAGCAGCACTGAGTAGACAACGGCGTACGTGGCGGCATCTAGTGAGATTGACATCTGTTGTTGGTGCTAGTATCGTGTTGCCACATGCAGGCAACGTCATGTTACACAGCTGCCCTTCTGTCTCACAAGGAAATTAATGACCACACCAACTGCTTCCTTCTGCAGCCGAGGCTGTAACTGCATCCTGAGGAAGTGGACTAAGTACAGTTTAGCCACAGTCTGCCTCAGTTAAAAGCAGCTAACAGTGCTGAAAAAATGCCAAAGCTGAAATGGTGCACAAATCGTCTAAAAATGATTTTGTATACCCCACACCCTTGTACAACCCGCAGGACCTCTTTTTGTCATGCAAAAAAAGTGTATAACCCGTGCGGTATATGCGCGAAAATACAGTAATCAATTCATATGGAAACGCCACTACACCTTACTGCCTATGTTGCTCAAAATGACTGAACCAATCCATATAAAAAATAGTGTCCAAGCTTCATATACAGCTGGTTTGCAACATGTGAGAAATCAGGGTTCGAGCTTAGGTTGTTTTCGTGCTCCCAAACATAGTCGTACGAACACAAACGTGATGCTCCGTAGTAAAATACATGACATAGACAACACGTACCAGAGGCCGTTGTCCGAGTACTTGTGGTAGAAGGAATGGAAGCTGTGCGCCGCGCCAAACTCGCTACAAGCCGCCGCCAACTTGCCGGCCAGGTTCTTACCCGCGCCGTACGTGCGATCCCACGACCCAATGATCTTCTGGGCAACACTCAACGTGATGGATTCCTCATCGTAGCAGGTTGGTCCCTGAACCGCAATGGCCAAGTGAGCATGCGGCAGGTCGTCATACCGCGCTCGCACCTGGAATCACCATTTACAAACAAACACTGCCATTTCTTCAAAACGGACATCTGTTTAACGGCCTTTTTTCCAGGACAACCTGAGTAAGCCAGCATGAGAAAGGTTAAACCATTCTGGGTTTTAACAAAGCAAGTACTAGTTACTGGTTAAGGTATTACGTCCCACTCGACACACAATAGGTCATTTTGGAGACGTTAGCCAAGCCAATCTATCTGCTTGGTATGGAAAAAACAAAACCTACCAATGAATGGAAAAAAACACAAAATAAATACAAAATATAATGCCAGGTTTAGTCACCTCCAATGACATCCAGCCTCAAAACGGAAACGGCTATTCTGGTTTCGGCACTTCATAAATTTGCCACTTACTTACTTACTTAGACACTTACCCACTTACTTACAGCCCCGGACCCACACGATGCTAATGAAGCAAGTGATGACGGGGTGGCAGTGACATCAGCCAGACTACATGCAAATCATTTGCACCTTGCTTCAGACAGATAACCATGCCAGCACCTCATAACTCAATTTTTACAGGACGGATGCTGTGCCTAACCAACAGTATCAAAGCACTGAAGGCAATAAAAAACCAGAAAATTAGCAAAAAAAAATTTTTTTAATGAAAACTAGGGCTGTAAAAATATTATTTTTTAACCGTGGTAATCGTAGCATTAATTTATTTAATCGCATGTTATTAGTGGACACTGTAAAGTATAGGAGCTCTCTGCCGCGAGTTGTGCAAATAGCCGAAACTAATTGAGATGCAGTTTAGAATGCTGAGTTGAGTGGGTCCAGGGAACATTTATTACATGGGGATGTAGATGTCCCCAAGAGAAGGGGCACTTTTAAAGGTGCCTGCAGTGGCGTGGCAGGACCTTTGGCCGCCTGGTGCGGTGGTCAAATTTGCCGCCTCATTGTCTTAGGTTTTGGAAAACGAATAGCCTGTTTAAAGCCTCGCGTACTAATGCCTAAAGTAGCATGCAGTATCTACAGTATCCTAGTTAGCAGTTAGCACACAAGAGTGCGTTGGTACAATGGATTTCTTTTAGGGCCTGAATTGTATGATCGTGACCTACGATATCGTCATGAACTTATCAGTACGACGATATCGTGGCACTGATCTGGCACAACGATATTGTTGTGTTGTGATAGTCGTGATTCTGACTAATCAGTTACGCGCGTGTACAATGTGTCTCCTCAAGCGAGAGGAGTGCTGGAAAACACTGACAAGTGACGGCAAGATTAGGGACAAGTGGCAGACCTATATACGGCAGTACAGCCGGTAAGGCGGCTGATGATTCACGGCAGCCAGCAGTAGACACCTGTAGGACAGCTGCTGTAACCAGCATCTCCCCCTCCCCTCCCTCAGCCGGCTTCATTGTAGGATGCGGCGACCAGCAAAATCGTTAATGACTTGCTTAGCAGTCTTTCTCCGCAGTCTCTCAATGCACTCATCTTTCTCAATAAATATTCTGACCTGTAAACTGTACTGCTTGGCCACGCATGCACGTTCTGTATGCATCCGAGCCTCCGAGGCCCAACAACTGTAGGCCTAATAACGTAAGTGGTGATTAAGCTGGTGGTTTAGTCTGACTGGCGGCGACGACGACAATATCGCGATATCGTCGCGGACTTTGCCACGATATCGCGATACTAAAAATTCTCCCGATTCAGGCCCTAATTTCTTTGCAATTATCAATGCAGTATTGCAGTTATCAAATTACAATTTTCGCCAATTCGCCGCCCCCTAGCAAGTGCCACCTAGTGCGGCCCGCACCCCCCGCGCTACGCCTCTGGGTGCCTGGACGACTGAAGTATAGTAAAGCATAGGAAGTTGGGCGATGAGTAACAGGGTGAGCTGTGCAAAACATCAGTGAACCAATCTTAACGATCTATACTTTGCATGACGTGTTTTTATGCAATGAGTTGCCTTATGGGGGTCGCGATGATGGCACCTGCGTTAAATTTTTAGTGGCGTTAATTTTTTAAAATTGCGATTGATTCTTTAACGTGTTGCCACGTTAATTTTACAGCCCTAATGAAAATCGATTAGCAGAAGATACAGTCAGAGTATTCGTGGCAGGAAGTGGTTTGTGCGTTTGGTACACTGTACCTTACAGCATCACTGACCTCACTGCCGGTGAATCGACACGGCGTCTTTGGTGGAGCAAGTCCGTCCTCGTTCAACGACGTGCTGGTGAAGTGCTTCTCAGCCAGCTGAACCAACTCCGTGTGATCGACGGCTGCGACAACACACTACAACTAAATATCTCGATGCACAAACATGCACGCTTTTGTTACTAACACGATGCCTTGTAATGAGATCTAAAAAAACTAGAATGTGGGCCAATGCCCAACGTGATGGCCGCCCTGCCAAATATAGGTGGCGCCCTCTGTTCAATGCCGCAGTTTGGCTGATGCCCACTACTAGAGTGCCGTGCAGTAATGCTGCCAAGACGCGAAACCCGTCGAAATTACCTGGGGTGCCCCAAACTAACGAAACGATCTAAGCCGCTAGTGGGCCGAAGTTCACCATATTGTGGGGACACGTAGGAGATATTGCTGCTTAACAAGTTTTTTTCCAATTGTCAATACATGCCTTAGTTGCGACGATATAACCTGACAAAGTTGTGGGATGGTGCTCAGATGGCAATTTTTGGCGACTTTTTTGGGTCCTGCATTTGCAGCAAGCCGTGTGCAGCACGTTTCAGACCTGCATTCTAAATTCGCACTAGGGCCACACCATGTGTCAAAGTATGGGAGACATCCAACCGGCGGCCGCTGAGATTAGGCGAGGAAAAAAAAAGATAGAAGATAGAAATAACAGTGCAAAAATATAATGGTCTGCCCTATTACATAGGGCAACCATGACAAAGTGAATAGGGTTCCGCTACCTTGGGCACGGGTCCAACCTACCCTGGACCCCAACGATGAGGCCTATTGTAAGCAGGCCGAATGCGCTAACCCAGGAGGGGCGGAGTTTGGTTGATGGTGTTTGCGAGCGTATGCGTGACTGAAGGGTGAGGAATGGCTGAGTAGGCGTAAGCAGCTTGTCAGGTACTTGTAACGCGCCCCTTCTAGGCGTGGCCCACTGTCTGGCTTAGGCACGACTGACTGACACCTAAGCGAATAGGGTTATAAAGTTCTTCATAACTGATAATTGGCTTTTTAGAATCGGTTAAAAACCGGTAACCACAGTCTGACGGACCAGACATAGCAGGGACCAAAGACATCAGTGTGCAGTCAACTAACACCATTCAAGTTCACGCAGGCAAATAACTACTGCTGCTGCTGCTGCTACTACTACTACTACTACTACTTTCATTTAATGGTCGTTTCTCCAGATGACCTTGGGTTGGCCGGCTCACACTTGGGTCCTCCTCTGGAGCAGAACACCCCAGGTATTAGTCCTCTGGAGCAGAACACCCCAGGTATTAGTGGAATGGTTTTTTTGCAGGCCGGATGTCGTTCCTGCCACCAACCATCAGTGTCAAAGCACTGAAGGAAACACAAAGCACCAACCCTAATCAGTGGCCGGGCCTCATCCTTTCTTCATCCACAACTGCACTGCTGATGGATAGGATGCTGCTCCTTCTACATCAGTTCTCCAATGCCAATAGGGGTCCATACATGTTAATAAATAAACCACACAAAAGCAACACACAGACAGGAGTAATATAAAATGAAGTAGATTTTCAAAACCTCCGGCAGCAGCGAGTATCATGCGTGGAGCTTTGAAGTACGTGCTGACATAGTTCGAGACATCTGGTCGAAGTAGACCCCTACGCACACAGACAGACGAGGTTTAATGGACTCTTTTTCCAGGACAACCTGGGTAAACCAGCATCAGAAAGGTTAAACTAATCTGTATTTTAATGACACGAGAGATGATAGGGTGGCACTGGCATCAGCTGGACCATATGCAAATCATTTGTACCTCACTCCAGATAGATAAGAATGCCAGCACCTCATCACTCAATATTCTACAGGCCGGATGCTCTTCCTGATGCCCAAACAACAACGTGAAAGCAGTCACAGCATTTCTAGTTACAGTTCTAGTTAACTTAAATAACACACTGTCATACACATTGCACAATTAACTGTAATTGGCGGTTGAGTGGCTTCGGTTAGGAGATGGGCTGGCAGGCATTTGGGAAAGCAAAGAGTTACCCCGACCATTAATGGGTAGGGCTGCATCACTCCCCATTAAAAGTTAAGCTTTCTGTAAAAATGATGCCCATTTGTGAGTTTTTAAAGTGCATATTCTTTGTTTTGTAACTATAAATCTATCTATAGCTGCTGACGGATATATGGTGCTGGATTATCTAAGCTGAGACCTAGAGCATTATTTGATAAAAGCAGTCTGTGTGCCCATGATGTGCATGTGCACCAGACCAGCATCAAAATAATATCAGTACTAAACAGTCTGTTGTTCGGGCAGCTCACTCCAAAGGTAAGGTACGTAAGGCTGGTGATGCCATGCAGCAAAATGAATGGCAGTGTTGATGTGTCGTGTGCTTCATCAAACAAGAGGTACATTTTTGTCACTTCACAGTTATGATTAGTGTTAGTACAGCTGAGCAGGGTTAGCATCAGGATTAGCATTGGCACTGGGATGCCTATACCTTAGCATAGTTACGGGTGGGATGCCTGTACCACAATCGATGGGATGACGAGGTAGCAGTGGCATCAGCTGGACCATATGCAACTCATTTTCACCTTGCTCAACACAGATAACCATGCCAGCACCTCATCACTCAACGTTTACAGGCCGGATGCTCTAGTACAGGTACAGGTTGACAATCTGACTACACAGTATACTCATACACAGCTATGACAGCATAACAGAAACCATCAGTAGTACGTCATCAGTCACAGAGACTAACTTTATTGGTAATGTTGTCGTCAAACACCACTATTACTACTAACCCAATTGACAGATTGGCCATGGAGGTCCTTATCAGTAATTCTACTGGGATACGCTCGCCAGAGGGCACTACAATACAACAAGGATATTCAGTACGCTGAACCTAGACTTTGAACAGGTCCTATAGTACGCTGGTTTGTCACCTTATTGTGTGGTATGGGAAACATCTTTAGACATCCTTCACGTGTGCAGCATATTAAATAACGGACGTCTATAGATGTCCGTCGCAGTCAATGTCATGATCAAAGTGGAGAAGACAACGCAATGAATGCTTTGTTGTCTGTCTGCAGGACTGATTTATAACAACGTTGGTGCTAAATGAAAATTAGTAATGAAACGATGTCTTCTTCTGCTCAATATGTCTGTCTTATCCTGCCACCACAACCATACTGCACGAGCTGACTATATCTATTCACCATTCTCGCCTCGCACCAAACATCAACAGTAGCCAGTCAACAGATGTCATTCAATCGTTCAGAGCCAGCAGACTGTAAACATGGTACAGCAGCCCAAAATGAACATTACACACAGACATACAAGGTGCCACAAAAAAGGCAATTGGCCCATGTCAGTCAAAAACATGCCAAACACTCTGCTCCACATATTTGGAATTCATTGCCTACCAATATTTATGAAGCCCAGTCAGTTCTTACTTTCAGACGTCATCTCAAAATGCACTACTTTCAGTCAGCCTTTTCCACCCCCTAGTGACCCGCACGCCAACATGCCCTGATTCTTTTTTAAGATATCGGTGCCATATAAATCATTTACTTAATTGCTTACTATTTCTCAAGGCAGTACAGCAACATGTTTAAGCTTTGCTGGGGTCTTCAGCGATGATTTTGTTACAAATTTACCGCCGACTCTCAAAGTGACAGAACTGTGAAAATTGATCAGCATTTGGCTAAGTTATAGATAGGAGTACAGCGGCAATATTTTTGACCCACAGTAGCAAACGGCCATTTTTTGTGCCTGCATGTACAACAGAGATAAAATGAACAATCAAGAAACTGCAGTTAGTATACCTAAGACTTTCCGAAGTGCCAAGGATCGACTTGGCAAGAGGCGTTCCCTGAAATGCTGCAGAATACATGTAATCTTGTGTCACCAGTGTAGTATCATTCTCAGCATCCTGCATTGCACATCACAATCATAATAACAAGTAGTCAAAGTAATTTGACATCAAGCCACATCACCACCACATGTGGATGGTTCAATCGTATTTGCCAGGTTGTGACTATGTGTAACACATGCTTCCTTAGGCTCACTCAAGTCATACCCAAATGGCATCTGGATCGGTTCAGCCATTTTTGCACAGCCCACGGCAGAGAGTCCCATACTTTACAATGGGCCACCCCTTCCCCCTCAAAACTGCCCCTTTGCAAGTGCAATCTGGACTCCATCTAATACATGGTTCCTTTGGCCTAGCGGAGTTCACAATCCAAAGGCCATCTCAATCGGTTCAGCCATTTTTGCAGGGTTCACGATCGTGACAGACAGACATACCATGCCACTCCATCAGTAACAAGTAGGCAGCATGTACATAGTACTACAATGTGGCCTAAAAATAACAACACTATATTTCTGTCCCGCAGTAAGGTCACAAATAGAGAAAGAAGTGATGGAATCTCATGCAGTCTACTGGACAGCTTCTGTTCAACTGGTCCTCGAGCTAGGTCCTAATCTCATGCAACCACAACAGCAGCAACCACAATAGCAACAATGACTTCTTTCTGTGCCAGGCTTTGTCCAGTTCTCGCAAGGTCCCCGAAAAGTCTAACAGCAATACCATAATATGCTTTAGCACAGTATTTTATACAAATTGGTCTATAGACAGGAGGATGTAGTCAGGGTTCGGTTCCCGTATGAGATAAAAAGGATGAGGTCGAATGGGTGATTTTTTGTGCGTTGAGTACTTTGACACTGATGGCTGGGCATCAGGAAGAGCATCCTGTAAAAATTTGAGTGATGAGGTGCTGGCATGGTCATCTGTCTGGAGCGAGGTGCAGATGATTTGCATATGGTCCAGCTGATGCCACGGCCATCTGATCATCTGTAGCTTCGTTAAAATCCAGACTGACTTAACCTATCTGGTGTCGACTTACCCAGGCTGTCCTGGAAAAAAGCCGTTAAATGGCTGTCTGTCTGTAGAATGGATCATTTTTGAAGGTTGGCCAGAGTCCTTTGAGTTCCCTTCACTTCAATGACAATGTCAGCTGGACTAGACATATCTCCGAAGCCTGGACAAATCTTCAGTCACTCCAGAGAAGGAGGCTGGTCGAAAACCATTTGTGTGAGCGTGTCATCATCATCATCATCACAATATCACTTACTACAATTACTACCTCTACTACCTCTACTACCACTACTACTACACCCATTTAATAACCTTTCTTCCAGGACAACCTGGGTAAGCTGGCACCAGAAAGGTAAACCATTCTGGATTTTACCGGAGCAAGAGATGATGGGGTGGCAGTGGCATCAGCTGGACCATATGCAAATCATTTGCACCTTGATCCAGACAGATAACCATGCCAGTACCTCACCACACAGCTTTTACAGGCCGGATGCTCTTCCTGTTGATCAAAGCACTGAAGGCAAATCACTTACTACCACTGTTATCATCAGATCTACTTGGTCACAAAGCTGTAGTGAAGAAGCAATGTCTACTCCCTCGTGTGTCAGTCACTGGCAGAAGTAAGGATCAGCTACATTTACTGACCTGACTGCTATCAGAAGGGCATCTGGCCATTCAACGATTCTGCACCTATCACTCGTCCAGTTTCAAGGAAGTAACCGGCTAGCGCAGGGTCACCGGGACAATGGGCATCATTATACATTAAACGCGGTAAGGTGTCCGCACGTACATCCGTAGCGCTGGACGTGGCCAGCTCAGTAGCGAATGACGTCATAATGAGAATAGTTGGCTTAGTCGCGGGTTGTGAGCGCTGTAGGCGCGAGCTGTGCGAATGACGTCATAATGAGAATGACGTCACAATGATAATAGCTGCCTTAGTCGCTGACGGTACCGGCCGGAGATATGGCAATTGGTGACATGTAGCAATGGGTTGCAACGCTCTAGTTAAGCTGATGTCTGTGAGTGTACTGTTATGTCAGATCATTATCACACTCGCCTCTAGTTCTTTCAGAAGTATCGTTTTCTGCTTCTCGATCTCTTTTTCGTTCAAGGCGTTTCCCTGAACCACGTCCGCCAAGATCTCCACAGCTGCACAGTCAGTTACGCACCACAAAAAAAAATTAATTCTACTGAGAACTAAATAGAAACTATATTTGGTAACATAGCGGGGGCTGGTGATTCCAGAAACCACAACACAACGAATAGTTCTTACAACAAATTTTGCACACAAGTTTCAAAACATATTAGAGATAATGCACCTGCTAAGCGACCTGATAAAAGGAAAGTATGTGGCACGCAAAAGAACGGCATCAGACAGGAAAGAGTCGCAGAAATTGTTGAGAGTGGGAAGTCATATGCGTGCTTTTCAGCAGATTACTTTAATGAATTAGAGAGAAATATCTGTCATGTAAATAATAAGACAATAACTGTACTGCATGTCACTGAAGACTGCTAATGGCTAAAACAAGTAGCTTAGCTATCGCAGAGAGACCGCGCGGCGCACGAGTTACTTCGATTTGCAAAATTGCGAAGTGGAATTTTTGAGCCACCCTTTTGGGGGCTTACGGCAAACGTAGATGCTTCATGAATACGTCATTGGAAGAAGCGTGGTCGACTTCCTATAGGTGATAATTGAACACTTTAGCTAGCACTCACATCTGAGGAATTGCGAAGTGACATTTTTGAGCCACCCTTTGGGAACTTACGGGAAAGGTAGGTGCTTTATCTATACCTCGTTGGAAAGCGCGTGATCGACTTCCTATAACTGATAAATGAACATTTAGCTAGCTGCTACAGCTGAGGAACTACAAGCCGAAATACCGGTATCTCCAATTCAGCGCTTCGTCAAGGGGGTGCGTCACTTTGACGCTACATTTGAGGTTGAAGGCTGAGTGTTTCCCCCAACATCTATGTACCGTTAGATAGGGGAATGAGTGTACTACAACTTTGCCGCTGGAAGTTTTCTCTCTCGAAGAAACTTTGTAGCAGACTTCATTCAATTGAAGTTGACTTTTATTCCAAAAAAAGGAAAAGTTCGCTTTTTGAGCCACCCTTTGGGAGACTTAGAGGTAACGTACACACTTCATCTATAGC
>Ga0209259_1000577_pt1 | contig 11318 bp, 3 predicted proteins | sample WorMetGr2BELIZE1_FD_187417 | JGI IMG/M metagenome (GOLD analysis project Ga0209259, IMG submission 187417) | Marine gutless worms symbiont microbial communities from Max Planck institute for Marine Microbiology, Germany - Inanidrilus... ...
TCGCAATACACCCCTAATGCGTCAAATTATACTAAATACCCAATTCACACTGCCGACGCCGGCGCGACGTTGGGTGGTGTGAAAAATGAATCGGCGATAGGAGTCTTGAACAATCTGAACAATAACATAGTTAAACACTAGAAGCACCGGGACAGTGCATACCTCCGCCAAGGAGCGGGTATTCGGGTAGTAAGGCTATAAGCTTACATACGTGTATGTTGTCATAGCAACGGAACCCGTACCCCGATTGCAAATCCGCCCAATAATGCACAACTATGGCTAGAGGGCACCCACTACCATTCCCCAAGTTACATTCCGGTCCGTGCAGTAGCGTGGGCATGCGGCAAGGGACAGACAGACACAGAGAGGGAGAAAGAGGGAGAGAGAGAGAGACGCGCGTGACCAATATATACATTTCGCGTCGTCTACGACGCACGCGAAATGTAATTAGAATTGCAGGAGGTTCGTCGGCTCAGCAGGCATATTTCTTATTTTCGTGAGACAAAGCAATGCAAAGCACGCACATCCGGCCTTCTTCAGTCTTCACCGGTACCTACGAAGCTGATTGTGAACTGCGGCAACCGTCAACGCACGCACATAAGGCTTCGTGTACGTCAGTCCTCGCAAATTTAGTCGCTGCAGTGACAGCGTTATGTTAACGGCGATAGATCAGAAACCGCAGAAATCATAAAAAGGTGATATTACTCACCATTACCTTGACACTTAGGCGATGTGATAGTGGGTAATATCACTTTTTACGATCTTTGCGACTTTTGATCTGTCGCCGTTAACACAGTGTTCCTTCAGTTAACGTAAGTGTAACTGAAATGGCAAAATAAGTTAAATGACTGAAAAAAATAAAAATAACTGTAACTGTAATAGTAACTGAAAAATAAGCTGTTAACTAACAGAAAAGTTTTAGTAACTGAAAATTTTTTGATGTTCACATTTGACCATATTTTTGCTGGAAGTGGCCTATTAAGTTAAAGGGTAGCAATGCGTGCCTTTCTGAAAGCCACCCAGAAATATTGTACTTGACTTTGTGTTTTTGTTCGTTGTTTGTGCAATTTGTAGATATTAAAAATAACTGTAACTGTAATAGTGACTGAAATAAATTAACTGAAACTGAAACTGAAAATATAACTGTAACTGAAACTGTAACTGAAAAATCACAACTCAAATAACACCTAGTTAACATTATGCATAAATTTGCAGTTTTATTATTTAAAATTTAATGAGCTCGAAATGAAAAGTCATCAGATGCGCTAGTTGGGCAGGAAAACAAGAAAATCTTCAAGTGTCTGGCAAACCTTGCCAAAGTCAGCGATGAAACTTGAAACAATAATAAAAGATGGGAAAGGACGACACAAAATTTGCAAATAAGATTTGGACTGTTTATGATCACTCAAGGTCATCCACAGTGTCACCGTTTGATAAAGCACATTCCCTACTCACCTTCCGAAGTAACTACACTGTGTTCAGAAAAAAACACCCCCTCTTGTTTCGCAGTATTTCTCAAACACTCCTAAGCTGATTCGAACGAAATTTATCGCAATTACTGGTGGTGAGTTATTTTAAGGTTCTGCGAATGAATCGAGTGAAGCCAAGAGCCGAGGACATCTGTGGACGATGGCTGGCTCTGCCGGTATGCAGAATACCGACATAATAATAATAATAATAATAATAATAATAATAATAATAATATAATATAATATAATATAATATAATAATAATTATCTTTGCGTGTTTTACGCTGCCGTTGTTGTCTCCGTTGACCTATTTTCTGACCTACTTTAGACCACCTGTTTTCACGTGACATCAGTCTGGGCTGTTCCTTCGACTCTATAAATAAACATTACGTCACTAAGGCCGCAGCTGTTTTTCATTGGTTCTCATGCGGCTCTACGAGTGGCCGTTCCAAACGTTTCTTAGTTATGTCGCAAACTTGGCCGCTATCGCAGGATGCGAACAAAGCTAGTGGGTCCTGTAGTGTTTGCTTGGCCACTCGTCAGTTACATATACGTGACGGTACTGTCCATAGACATGGGCCTCGAGACAATCCGTGTCCGGGTTCCCACAAACCACCGCTTACCGATAGTAAAGGATCTATTTCCCAGGCTGTCTCTAGTGACGCGCCTGCTTCTGTTGCTAGGCCCACGTCATCGTCTGCCGCAGCCGACGTCGGTCGGGCCCAGTCAGTACCACCACATCTTTGGTTACCGGGAGGAGTGGTACCGATAAAGCACATTCCAAAATCAGCACGTGCTACATGCGCGTCTCATTTGGCGACTCTACTTCGTTCGGTTGTTTCCAACCCAAGATGTGTGACGAATTGGGTTGGACTGTTCAACTGGACTGGAACAGTCCTCCATCCACCCAAACGTGGCGGTAGACGTCACAATTTGTCGGCGACCATTAAGGATCGCATCTCTACTTTTAAACCTACTGTGTCGCCAAGTGAGCTCTCTGCGTTGGGTCAGGCGAGGCGCCCACAGACATCCGACGACTCCAGGCTGAGTCAAGCTGTTTCAGCAAAGCTTGAAGATGGCAACCTTAGGGCTGCCATTCGTCTTCTGATGTCTGATGACACTCCAGTCACTCCGTCTGCTGAATCTTTCGATCAACTGAAACAGAAACACCCACTGGCTTCACTCCAGGCTGCAGACCTTCCTTCTCCATTACAGACTCAGTGCCTTTCAGTTGACGAATCTGAGGTCAGGCGGGCCGTTCTTTCATTCCCTGCCGGCTCTGCTGGAGGGCCTGATGGCTTGCGACCTCAGCACATTCGCGATATGTTACTGTGTAGAGAGACAGGGTCCGACTTTCTTACAGCTCTGACTTCATTCGTGAACATGATCTTAGCGGGTCGATGTCCCTCTGACGTGGCACCGGTTTTCTTTGGTGGCCGCCTCCTGGCGTTAAACAAGAAATCCGGTGGTGTCCGTCCTATAGCAATCGGTTTCACTTTGCGGCGCTTGGCCTCTAAGTGTGCCAATGCTTTTGGCGTCAACCACCTGAAGGGTTTTCTCCAGCCATGCCAGCTAGGAGTAGGTACACCAGGCGGATGTGAGGCCGCTATTCACTCGGCACGTCGTTATCTTGAGGCCCTGCCAGCGGATCATGTGATGGTAAAACTCGACTTCACTAATGCCTTCAACAGCTTGCATAGGCATGATATGCTCACTTCAGTGCTCAGTCGAGTTCCAGAGCTCTATGCCTACTGCTATTCTGCTTATAGTCACCCGTCAACGCTGTTTTATGGCTCATACGTCATCTCGTCTGAGGAAGGTCCCCAACAGGGTGACCCGCTGGGCCCATTATTGTTCTGTAACACCATTCAGCCTCTTCTCTCTTCGCTGAACTCTGAGCTGAATCTTGGTTATCTAGATGACATAACACTTGCTGGTCCAGCCGATACTGTAGCATCTGATGTAGCGGACATTATTCAAGTTGGTGGTGCAATGGGTCTGGTCTTGAACACAGGCAAATGTGAGCTGATTGCTCATCGAGATTGTGTAGTAGATGACCAGATGTTACAGTCTTTCATCAGAGTTGACGTTGGGGATGCTTCATTGTTGGGAGCGCCATTGTTTACCGGCACAGTGCTTGATGACGCGTGGTTAGCCCGTTGTGACGACTTGGCCAGAGCGGCAGACAGACTGCGTAAGATTAATGCCCAGGATGCGCTGATCCTCTTGAGATCTTCCTTTAGTGCTCCTAAAGTCCTTCACCTATTGCGTTGTTCTCCATCTGTGTCACATCAGTCACTTCTGGTTTTTGATTCTGTCCTAAGATCGACCATTCAGAGCATCACCAATGCCGACCTCTCTGACGTGCAGTGGCTTCAGGCCAGCCTCCCAGTGAAGGATGGAGGCCTGGGGGTGAGACGTGTGTCTTCGCTCGCACTTCCTGCCTTTTTGGCATCAGCGGCGAGCACACTCTCCCTCCAGGAGGATATCCTGTCTGGTTGTGCTTGCTCCGACCACGCCACGCTTCAGGATTACTTGTCAGAATGGTCGTCACGACATGGTGCTCTGCCAGACATCCTCCCGCCGAAACAACCATTCTGGGACCGCCCAGGGGTCCTAGCAGACAAAGCGGTGGTTGAGTCCAGTCTGAGCTCGCCGTCTGAGTCTGCCTCCTTTCTGGCCGCATCTTCACCGCATAGCGGCGATTGGCTTTTTGCTTTGCCGATCGCATCTTGCGGCCTGAGGCTTGACGACGAGGCTGTCAGAATCGCTGTCGCCTTGAGACTGGGCTTGCCATTGTGCGCCCCGCATCCATGCCGTTGCGGCTCACTGGTAGACGCACATGGCCTCCACAGCTTTGCCTGTAAACGAGCCCCTGGCAGATCGGCCAGACACCATGCTCTGAACGATCTTATCGCTAGGGCATTTGCTTCTGCGGGCATTCCGGCCACAAAGGAGCCTCAAGGTCTGTCGCGGTCAGACGGGAAACGACCGGACGGACTGACGTTAATTCCATGGCAGGCAGGCAAAGCCCTGACATGGGACGTCACAGTCGTCTGCCCGTTAGCAGATTCTTACGTTCACACGGCGGCGCAGGACGCAGGCGCGGTAGCTGAGCTTGCAGCAGCTCGCAAGACAGCCAAGTACGCTGTGCTGGAAAGTCGCTACATATTCCAGCCAATTGCGGTGGAAACACTCGGCCCTATTAATGGTTCAGCTGTATCGTTTCTCAGTGGTCTTGGTCGACGGATTGCCGATGTTTCAGGTGAAACTCGAGAAGGCAGCTTTCTTTTCCAGCGGTTGAGCGTGTTGATTCAACGCTTCAACGCAGTTCTTCTTCATGACTGCTTTGTTGATGAGGTGGCAGGTCATTCCAGCTAATTTTGTAGTTTTTTTGTAATCGATCTAATTTTTGAAATCCCTCGGGATCATATGCTACCGAGGGTAAAAAAAAAATAATAATAATAATAATAATACGAACATTTGTAAATAATAATAATAATACGAACGTTTGTAACTCGCGCAGTGTCAGCAAACATACTGAATCTGAGGCACAGGCAGTCGCTAGGTGAGGAGGATGGCGGGAGTGGAGTGTAAAATGCTATTTAAATAGGTACATTTTGAGATGACGTTTGAAGGTTGGTAGCGTAGAGCAAAGCCTGATATCGAGGGGTATGTTGTTCGAAATTTTAGGTGCGAGGTAACTAAACGAGATTATTTGTGTGGGTGTAACATTGGTGCAAATTATATCTTCCGTGAAAATTCATGGAAGATATGCCAGCAAATTCGTTATCTGCCACAAAAGTGTGTTTAGAGTAAATACTAAATAGTTACCGAGTGGCCTGCTGGCTCAGGGGATAGCGTACTTTCCTGCGAGCTGAATGGCTAGAGTTTGAATCCCACGTGGGCCATTTTTTTCTTTTTTTCAGTTGAATTATAGTTTTTTTGTGGGTCGGTTAGGGTTAGTAGGGTTAGGGTTCAGTATTAGAGTTAGTGTTATGGTTTAAGGTTAGTTTTCACAACAAAAAGGCTTTGCGTGTTTTGCGTGAAAACTTTCACGGAAGATAGCAAATTTCACACATCAATCTTCCGTGAATTTTCACAGAAGATAACATAACAACATAACATATCCATTTATTAATAACTGACAGATTGCAGTCACAACACAACATTGGCGTATTGTGGCCAAATGCCAAAATGGAGGCTTTGGAGGGTCTGTTTGGTTTCTGGCATGAATAATAGCACAGAAGACAGCTACTTTGTACTGGATGGGTGTCTGGGTCTCCCACAGAAAAAGAGACTTCCCCTGAAGAGAAGTGAAAATTTACCTTTCTTGTTTAATGAAGCTGTGTGGATATAATATTAACATGGTTATGTTTTTGTTTATGTTTCTGGCCGTGGTCAGGTACCCGAGCTCTTGCTGAGCTGTTCCTCCTCTTGTTTTGCTTCCTTTTGAAACCTTGTAAAGATGTCAGAGAGCTGACATACAGGGAGCAACATATGACCCTTTCAGTTAATGAATGAAGACAGGATGACGTCTATTGAGTGACTTCACTGGTTGGTATCAGGAATGGCATGTGTCTGTACAAAAATTTTGTACCAGACATACCTCCTGATTTATGCCTCCTCCTCCGGATTCAAGGGATCCGCTGGCTAACCTAGGTTGCCTGGAAAATGGCCATTAAACTGGTTTGTCTATGCTTGGTTGCATGTGTATCTGTAAACGTCTTTGAAATGACCTGTTTTGTGTCGAGTCGGACGTAAAACCTTAACTCAATCAATGTGTATCTGTACATGAGTTATTTGACTTCTGCCCCCAAAACCTTCAGTGTGCGGAGGCTATGTTAGTTAGTGCCGATGCATCCACGTCATGGGGGGTAGGCAATGGCAGCCTTAAGGTGGATGATGCAGACAAAGATTATACCGACAGGCAAAAGGAAAGGGAGCGGCTGTGTTAAATCACAAACCTACCAAGGTGCTATGACTAAGTATGAGTAACCCGGTAGTGTCTCACAAGCTGGACATGTGGAGTCTGCATCAGAAGCTGAGCTGCTGGCTAAAGATAGTGAGGTCAGAGGAAAGTCTCTGCAGTTAGGGAGGACCTACCACAGGAGAAGGACACTCAGGAAGACGAAAACTGCAGGGAAGGCAACAGGAACCCACCCTGGCAAATACACAATACATGAGGTGGTGAGTATGCAGCCGCACCATTCTGTGATGTAGATGTGCCATCCTGGCCCCTCACCTGGAGTATTACCCCTAGACTTGACACATTAAGAAATGTCATAAACCTGCTGATAACAGCAGAAGACTAGAAAGAGAGATTACAGTGTGTGTATGTGTGTGTGATCATTAACAGCTGCTACACTATCAGTTATGTTGCACAATGCATACTCACTTTGCATGTTTGCGTGGTGCTTGATAAAAACCACTGTACATTTGCTGCTGCTTAATTTGTAGAGTGAATTCATTGCTAGCTGTGATCAACGACGTGCCTTCATCTCTGGTTTCACTGGTTCTGCAGGTGGTACCTGATATGACAAATTAACTGCTGTCTTTGTTCACACCTGAGTTTTAAACATATTTTCATTTTACAGTGATTGTAACGAAGTTTTGTTTTTAGTTTAATGTGCTTTTTATGCATAATTTACAGTTCTCATCCTAGTTGGTTTAAAATTTGTGTCATATTGCACAAACATGAACTGTTTGGATTGTATACCTGATTGTATAACTGACCAATGCTTAAAATTACTTTGCTTTTTGCAAATTATTTATGCCAACTGGTTTTCAGCTTCCAGTTATTTTTATTCATTGTTACAATGTCCCCAGGAGGGTTGAGAAGTATTGCCATATCCACGTGTCTGTATGTCTGTTTGTGGGTCTTTCTGTCTGTCTGCTTGCATGTCTTAACAAGTGCTCAGCAGTAGCTGAGATGGGCAACTGTTTGGCCACAATAGACATGGGCCAAAAATTGGGGAGAGGGGGGCTTCCCCCTTTTGGGGGGAGCTGGGTCCCCATCTAACACAATGTGGCTGGGCCGAGGCCTACCTCCGTACCAAGTGGCATCTTGATCAATCCAGCCATTTCGCCACAACAGACGGGCCAAAAATTGGGGGCCTGTCCGCCGTTTTTTGGAGGTGGAGTTGGGTCCCCATCTAATGCAGTGTGGCCTGAGCCGAGGCCTACCTCCGTGCCAAGTTTCATCTTGATTCATCCAACCGTTTGGCCACAATACACCAACGTCACAGACAGACAGACAGAACAGACAGACGGGACAGACAACGGACCGATAGCATAGGCGAACCGTTTTACAAACGGTCGCCCAAAAACCATGTGTGTCCAACCTTCACAAAATTTTCTGTACATGTTACCTGTGGTCATGGCTCACTCTTCGTCTTATGATAATGCAATATGTCATGTAGTTCCAGTTTTCTGAATGACATCATGTTTTCACACAATGGGCCAAATGTAGATACAGGCTTGCAGTCTGTAACATAGTCAGTTGTTCATTGTGACTCGCCAGTTGGTGCTGCTAAATGGCGCAAGTGTTGGCAGAGTATGCTATCACTGATTGCCTTGTTTCTTTTTTATAGGTTTTTTTCTTAAATTCCAGTATTGTCTTATTATGGCCACCCATAGTAATGGGCAGGCCATTATATTTTTGCCGTGTGGTTTCTTCTATCTTCTTTTTTTTCCTCGCCTAATCTCAGCGGTCACAGATTGTATGTCTACCATACTTCTATACATGGTGTGGCCCTAGTGCGAATTTAGAATGCAGATCTGAAATGTGCTGCGCCCAGCTTGCTGGAAATTCAGGACCCAAAAAATCGCCATAGGGGCACCATCGCGCAAATTTGTCAGGCTGTATCTTCGCAACTAAGGTACATATCGACAGTCAGAAAAAAACTTGTTAAACAGCAAAGTCTCCCCCACATGTCCTCACAATATGATAAACTTCGGCCTACTAGCGGCTGAGATCTGTTGGCGAGTTTGAGGCACCCCTGCAAATTTCAACGAGTTTTGCTTCTTGGCAGCGTTGCTGCACGGCACTCTATAGGGTGACACGCATCATCATGAATGATTTTGAAAGCGAAAACTTGTATGTTGTAAACTTCATAAACAGGCAAACTTTATATTGTTTGATAGATATGATCAATAAAATTATTTGAGGAAAATATTATACAGATAGCTGCTCAGCAACAATTATAATAGTCAATAATGTTGCAGCACCCAAAAATTGCACAATAACTCGACGATGGCGTTACTTCTGGACAGTGCGTAGCTCAATATTAGTACGGCACAGTGTCTTCTTTGTTTCTGATGACTGCCTTCAGTCTGTCAGGCATCAAACCGATGAGATTTTGTACAGTGCTCAAAGAAATCGATCTCCAAGATTTCCGAAGACGACGTTCGAGTGCTGTCAGTGTTTGCGGCTCTGGGCTGGCATGAACAGCTGCAACCGTCTTCAATCGGAGACAGATCTGGCAAATTTGGAGGCCAATCTCCCGGTGGAATGTATAGTCCAATGTCGTATTTCAACCAACTGATTGTGGCCTTTGATGTGTGTGCACGAGCATGTCTTAAAGCAGTTTTGTTGGTCAATTGCCGCCGACTTTGACTTTGCAAAGGATTCCGCCGGATTCGTCTTCCAGTGCCTTGAACATTTAACTGACCCAACCCTTAATGCGACCTAGTTTCTTTGCTATCACACTGTAGCTGTAATTCTCCTCCAACATTCTGACTGCTTGAACTCTAAGCTGCGATTCATTTAATCGTGCCATTTTGATTACTTTACCGTCTACGACAACGTACACACCGTGACACATAATGAAGCTGTAATTATGGCGACATCACTAAATCAGCTATTATAAAATAATTAACAGATATCGCTGAAATTTTGTACACATAATTTTAATAAAATCCTTTTACGGCAATGGCAAATTTATAATTTTGTGATGAAAGAAAGACATTTATTTTTGCATTCAAAATCATTCAAACTTTGCATAATTGAACAGAGCACCACCTATATTCGCCAGGGCGGCCATCACGTTGGGCATTGGCCCACATTTCTAGCTTCTGCATAATTATGCTTTATAGGTTCAGTTTCTAATGAGTTTCAGTTTATTTTTTAATTTTTTTGTTTTTTTTGTATCTGTTAATGAGAATAGCATATTGCTGTCAGTTTCGTTTTTATACTTGCAGCGTAAAGAGGTTATGATGTTATACTCGTATATACACCCTATTGAAAGGTGCATTGAACTTATTGAAAGTGAACTTTTGAGGTGGTTAAAACTTAGATGTATTGTTTGCTGTATAGGGACAGCTGTCATTACAGAGACAAAGGCAGCAATGTGGACTGATGGACGTTATTATCTGCAAGCTCGTGCTCAGATGGATGACAACTGGGTGCTGATGAAAGATGGTACATTTTAACCTTTTTCTGTTGAGTTGCAACTAATGTCTAATGTTTTCATTAATAAAATGAACATGACATCATTTCACTGTGGCCATTATGGGAGTTAATCATTCTCCTTTCCTCTTTTCAGCATGCATTGATGATGTGATTAAAGAGTTTAAACAGTCTTGTCATGGTATCTATGTTGGGAACCTGTTTTTGGTCACATCTTTTATACTGATGACATTCTCTTATTTTCTGGCAATTGTCATGGTTTGCAGAGTATGATAAATAGTTGTTGTCATTATCATAAACATTTTGATGTCCACTTCAGTCCCTGAAAACACAGACAATGTTTTTTTGGAGGTAATCATCCCTCTCATTTCTCCCTAGTGTTAAATACCTTGGTCTTTATATAAATAGCAAAACTAATTCTACATATCCATCCATGGCCCTCTGAAAGGTTTTTTTGGAAGCTTTATTAACATTATGTCTGTTCTTTGTACCGTAATGTTAGAGATTAAATGCTGACAGTACATCTGGTTAAAACGTACTGTCTGCCTGTCTTACTACACAGTGAACTATAAAAAAGTGACATTTTATTTTTGACTATAACTTTGGCTAATCTTAACCGATTTTTATAGTTTTCATATCATTTTAATCGTGAATAAATTCTACATGTGACTGTAGTAAAATTTACCATATCACCTTAATTGTGTGAGCACCTTACTTTGTAAACTTAAATAACAACACTTTTCAGTTAAAAATGCTATTATTCTTTGTTCATTTACGTTCACAACAAAATAGAACAGAAAGTCATCTCCAATAATCAAATTTACAGAGCTGCTATTTTGACATTGTTATTTTGAGAGTAGCAATCATAAGTAATGTTCAAAATGTCCACAATCAGCGTCGAGACAGGCCGACAGATGACGCCTCCACTCGTCGATGGCGTGGTTCACAACAAGCAAACAATGGCACATTTGTTACCTCATTAGCAACACTTTGTTTAAGTAATAAATAAGTAAATGCATGCCCTGTTTTGTACATTTTGTGGTTTCGGCACTGCAAAAATTATTGAAATAGGTTAAGATTTGACAGAGTTGCAGTCAAATGTACACTGCTACATTTCATGAATCACGGCAAAATGTAGTTTTTAATTTTTCCATTTAAGGTGTGCACATAAATCTGGTGATGTGACAAATTTTTACTACAGTCGAATGTAGAATTTCTTCACGATTAAAGTGATATAAAGACTATAAAAATCGGTTAAGATAAGCCAAAGTTATAGTCAAAAATAATATGTCACGTTTTTGGGCGACCGTTGTAAAACGGTTTGCCCTATGCTATCGGTCCGTTGTCCTGTCTGTCTGTCTGACTGTCTGTCTGTCTGTCCTGTCTGTCTGTGACGTTGGTGTATTGTGGCCAAACGGTTGGATGAATCAAGATGAAAC
>Ga0209259_1000578_pt1 | contig 11317 bp, 6 predicted proteins | sample WorMetGr2BELIZE1_FD_187417 | JGI IMG/M metagenome (GOLD analysis project Ga0209259, IMG submission 187417) | Marine gutless worms symbiont microbial communities from Max Planck institute for Marine Microbiology, Germany - Inanidrilus... ...
CAACTTTGTCGGGCTATATCTTCGCAACTGAGGCATGTATCGACAATCGGAAAAAAACTTGTTAAGCAGCAATATCTCCTCCACATGTCCCCACAATATGGTGAACTTCGGCCTGCTAGTTTACAAGGTTTTTGTGGGGTATGTATAGCAAAGGGGCGAGGTCTTTTGTGGGCATAAAAGAAAGAAACAAGGAAATTGACAGTTCCATAGCCGCAAAATAGTGGAACTGTCTTGACGGTTCCATGGCTGAAAAATACCGGAACCGTCTTGACGGTTTTCGTAGCCAGTTCAAATAAGGAATGCGGAATATGGGTATCATGTAAAAGGTAACTGGACAACTCGTGGATTAGAAAACTCGTGGATGTCACCAGCAGCAGTAGTTTTGGTTGTAAGTTCATAAATCTGTGGACATAAAAACTGCTGGCTGACGTGACGTAACCGCACGTGAACACATGACACGTTGCCATGGAATTATGGCCACTTTGGACCCAGGACACTTCGGACCCTGTACACTTCGGCACGAGTTTGGTGGTTTGACGATTTGAGTGCAGACTCATCGACCACCTTGACTACGTCCACTGCATCTGGATAGACAATGCTGTCTGGCCGCTGTCCACTTGGTCAGTCTTTCGCCAGCCCATCCGTACGAACAACTGTGAGGGCTAGCACCGATGACTGAACCAGCGCGACAGGTCGGCGCAGTGGAACCTCTTATGAAATGGTTCAGCTGCTGCATGGCGAGGCCATGTTGGCCATTCTGAACGTGCACCTTCTGCCTGAAGGGTGTGTTGCTCGTGTGCAGCATCGTGCATACACAAAACTGCACACATGCATCTGCAAGTACTGGGAGTTATACAACGCCGGAAGCAGGTCAACAGTGAGCGTGCTTCGTGTATGCAGCCATCTGTATAATGTGCTTGAGCGATGAACTGGTGACAGAGACAACGATGTGTAGCCAATTTGTAGTGTGACATTCTTTTTATTGATCGGGTTGTATGGCGTAATGAACGGTATTTTACACTGAATTACGGACATGTACGACATAAATATGTAACACCGTACTCCGCAGGCCTATCCTTCAGCTGCCAGAGCACGGATCAAATACATTGCCATTCAGTGTCTGCTGCATAGCCGGGCTGTGTTGTCACCTGACCATGCAGTAATTAAGTTACATGACGTACTTGACAGGTGTGAAAGCACAAGCATTAAAACAATGCTCTGCACTCCAATAGCATTAAGGGAACATATTCCTCTAGTTACTGCATTATTATTATTTGTAGTCACTTTGAGTTTTTCTAGTCACAGCATATGCTTGGAGTGGTGAGCGAGCATGGCAAAGTATGGTGGCATGGAAGTGTAGTGGGAGGTCATGGAGCAGGAATGGAGCAGAGATCAGGGACAACAGAAAGAAGTTGGTTCTGTTGACGGCAACTTTGCATGCATAGATTTTTTGCCATTTACATGTATTGATGTTTTGTGCATGTGTACTTAAACATGTGAGGCTAGTGATTTGTTGTGTTATTTTATGTCCTGCTGGTGGCATCTGCGAATTGTGTAGTCTGTGACTTGTGCAGTTCGCGAGTTGTCTAGTCCGCGAGTTCACATTGCCGCTGGTTTTCCAGTTATGGTGTAAATACTGTTACAGGTTTTTTGTCGATCTGTCATACAATGGTATTGTGTACAGACCAGTCAACGTGACATATCAGGCTGAGGTCACACATGTACAAGACTGCTGTTTTGGTGCATAAATGCCTGGATGGCTTGGCTCCATCATAACCTGGCAGCACTCTGTGTGCGGGCATCTCGTCTAGGCCGGTCTAGTCTGAGATCTGTCGTAATTCGTCAACTTGCTGTTCCATGTATAAAGACCATCTATGGCAACCGAAGCATTGCAGTCTATAGTCCAACTGTCGGGAATAGTCTACTGGCAGAACTGCATTTACAGGACGTTATTGGATGTCATGTTTCAGTGACTGTAGATTAAGTGTCAACTTAGCACATTTGATGGACTCTGAATTTGTGCTATAAAATGTGATTAATAATAATGATGACAATTCGATCAAAAGAAGAATAGGGTTTCCAGTGCAGTGTTGAGGGAATTGTTACGTGCATTTGGTAAAATGTTGGCATGCAGGGATGTGGGTGCAGCAGCGGATAAAATATGCAATACATATGTGAGGTTGAAAGTGCAGTTAGGTTGGTGAGTAGGGCTACTAAGGTTAGGATGAGGGTTAGTAACAGTCAGTGCTTTTTTGTGATTGTACATGCCAGTACGGCATACCAGCACCTTTTTTTAACAACATTTGCTGTAAGAAATGAATGTTTTGTCTTATTATTGTAGTTTAAACTTCATGTGGAATGCTGGTTTTCAATGATTGGTGCTCTATCACATGCCAGTCATGTTGGTGCACATTGTCCAAGGTAGATCCTCCTCAGAAGGCTGGTGCTGTTGAATGCACGCACTTTATGTCACACAAATGTTCGTGCAAGTTGCCTGCTTGCAGTCAAGATGCAGACCGCTTGAGAGAAACTGTTGCATCGGGTGAGAGTTCTTGTCAGTCTTCACAGTTACAAGAAGGTGCCGACGTTGTTCACGCAGCAGTCTTGTCGTGTACGTCTGGCAGTAGCTGCGTACGATGCACTTGTAGCACTGAATCACAGCTGTCTGGATCAGTGTCTGTCCCACACCGCAATGCTTGTGTGTGTCGTCGTCGGTCGAAGCCACCCGAGAATTTGGTTCACTTTGTTAGACATGGTCAATCTGTGAACGATGTTCAAGCCGATCTCAACCATACTCAGCACTGCTGTACGTGTATTCAGGATCTTGGAATGTCCAGTTGCCACCGTGGTGTTATGTTGTCAAACATCACTGCAAGTTTGTGTCCTCGTTGCACTAAGTTTGCACAAGTGAAGAAACCGGAGGAGCGTAACAGTTGGCTGACATCCAGGCACTCTGACACCGACCTGTATAACATTCAGGAGGAGCAGGAAAAAACTTTCACTCATCCCAGACATGTACAGACTGGTAGTATTATGGATGTCAGAGAGTGGCAGCGTCGGCATATTGAACAACTAGATCGCCAGAAGCTTGAGGTATATGTCACACTGTCTGTAAGTGAAGTTTGTTGTCTGAAAAAGTCATAATATTTTCCTGATAACACCTTTTTACAAACAGATTGAGCCCCAGCAATAGTGACACTTTCTGAAACATCCACATTTAATTTAGCTGCCTGCACAGTTCTGTACATGTATTGTAATTAGATGCTTAACTGTGCAGACGGAACCTGCGATGGTCCATTCCATGAATTAAGTAAGTTGCTCAGTGAGTGTTATAAATAAACTTTTCACAGTCGAACTTTGTTGTCAGCACTGTGGTGGAATAGCAGAGATGTATGCAAGTTCCTAATATCAAGTCTCAAGCAAGTCTGAAGTCTTTAGGGGCATGTCTCAAGTCATTATGGGCAAGTTGCAAGTCAAGTCTCAAAGCAAGTCGCAAGTCCTTTATGTCAAGTCTCAGGTCAAGCCTCAAGTCGCTGCCCACATTTAACTGTTGAAGGGCGTTCAATCACTTATTATGGAGTGCTAAAATTGTGTAATTTGGAACCACACCTGCCCGTATAATGTTATTTAACGTATGAATTGTGATAACGAAATTAACACAAAACACTACCTGTTCTGAAAATTTTACTTTCTGACAGTAACTGTCCACTATTTACTCTTCAACAGCCACACTTCCAGTGCAATGTGAAGTTACAGCACAGTCGCTGAGTCTCCACAACTGCCTCTCAGTTATGTCACAAACTGATGTCAGTTATTGATCAAAGTGGTATAGTGTTACGGCTGTCCAGTGATTGCCCAACAGTTAATGGATTGCTGAGTTGCCACCACTCATCCCCCTGTTAACACAACAAAGCCGCTGTAAGGACACGTATTTGGTGATATCTGTCACTCGCCTACCAGTGCTCACACCCTGCTGAGATCGCCACCCATGTCACTGTCTGCACACTCATCATCATCATTTTATTTGCCATGAGTAAATGATAAATACAGTAATAAGGGCAACGTACACGGCATGACAACAAGGCAGCCAAAGCTGCACTTACAGTTGCCACAACTAAACAAACTATGGTTACTAAGATAACTAAGTTACTGAAATAAAATAAAACACACAACTAATAACTAATGACATAGATGCAAGTAGACAAACATACATTCTAAAATGGGCTTTTTTATAGCTTACAGCCATCTGCAAGTTCATTTACATCCAATTTATCAAGTGAGTTCCTAAAACAGTGTAAAGAGCTAAAATCAACAATATTAACAGGAAGCCGATTCCAAATATTAACAACTCTTTCACTAAAAAAGACGATCGAACAGAGCAACTGCTTTTTGTGAACTGGTGTAATTACGGCTCACTGGTGAGTGATGATGGCATGTTCTCCGATTTCTTATCTCTAAATATATTATAAAAATCTCGATATAAACTAGTCGACATTGTCATTATCCATAAAAATCCATTGAAATTGATCATTTTATGAAAAATCCAGAATCGTCATCTAATTATGCCATTGTTAAAAAAATTAACCAAAGAAGGTACAGAAGAAGAGTGTATGATATGGTAGTAATGATAACTGTGTGGATTTGGTTTATGATGCAATTCCGCAACTATATATGTGTGCCGCATTTAGGTGTTAGTGACTTATCACGTGGTTCATATTAGTTTGACAACTCACTGGTATTTCTTGTGTCATCTGACATCTTTGATCATTAACACAGATGTATAAAATGTGACGTTTCAGATATTGGGTAGCACATGTTTTGGTGGTGATCATCAGCCAGAAGTATATTTAGGAGATTCAAAGCCTGTGGTAACGTTGGACGATGACAGCATGTGCCAACTGCCTGACAGCAAGCCTCAGCCTGGTAGTCGGTCAGATCCTTGCATTGCAAAGTATGTATGGTACCTATGTCCAATGTATTGTGTTTTTGTGCATCTCTTTTTTTGTGCTACTACTGCTATTAATTTGTGTGTAGCTGGCCTGTTTCTGGAGTTATGTCGTTGGTTCTCCCGAAGATAAATTTGTCAGTAGCATTATTTGTGTTTTGATAATTCATCATACTTGGCATAGGTAGGTCACACATAATTTTGCTCATGCAGAGTGTTTGCTGGTAATAGAAGATGGAAGGTCAGTAAATGATGATCAGACTCATAGTGACAGCAAATGATTGATTCCTTTGACAAGACGTGCACTAGCTCACCCAAGTTGTCACCATATAAGAGCCATACAGCGAGTTCATTGATGCCTGTTTCTGTGGTGGGCACAATCTTGAGCATTTGTCTCCTTTGCAGTGATATTAGAGAAAGCTCAACAAAGAACTATGTTGTGTTATATACAAGTATGACAAAACCCATATCTGTGTGCCGCTTGCACGTCAAGTGATCAGCAGCAGGAACGTAAAACAAAGCTGATGCGAAAACCAGTGTAAATAACTAGAGAACACATAAAAACAGTGTAAGAGTATAAATTAAGAAGAAATTAGAAGAATGAAGAAAGAAACAACAACAATCGTTTTACGGCCCTTTGTCTGGGACTACCCGGGTGAGCCAATACCAGTAGAAACATTCACCCACCCACCATCCTGATCATCATCCAGTCTTTATCAGCTTCTTCCATATAGCATGCTTGGCAATCTTTTTGCACAACCTCTGTCCATGTCCTCTTTGGTCTATCTCTTCATCTGGAGCCCTCCACCTCATATTCCATACATTTCTTTACACAATCAGTGTCTTCTTTTCGCAGCACATGCCCATACTATCGCAACCTGTTTTGCTGTAGTATCAGTATCATATCATCTATTCCTAGTCTTTCTCTGAACTCCTTACTTGGAACTCTATCATTTACCTTAACATTACACATCCATCTGACCATTCTCATCTCTGCTCGCTGAAGTGCCACCTCATTTTCTTTCCTGACAGGCCAGGTCTCACTTCTGTGTAGCATACTACTTTGCACACAACTACTATACAGCCTCCCTGTCCTAATCAACGATATATCCCTATTGGTAAGCAATGGTACCAAGTGCCTGAATTTATTCCATGCAGTTCGGATTCTTGCCTCCACAGCGGCATCAGCATGAATGAAGAAAGAAAAATGCATGTTATTTAAGCTATCCAGGATAGAAGATACGAGCATTAGCATCAGTACCAGCCACGTCTGTAAGATGGAAAAAATACACCTATGAAAAACCGTACGTCAAAAGGCTGATGAGCAGCCATTTTAATATACTGCATGGAACTGTTACAGAAAATTTAGGAAAAACGATAAGTAAAAACATGATTAACTTAGGAAATGTGGTCCATATCCTAGTCCTGAGGGAAATAGCAGTCAGTGGGAGAACGAGTTTGTGGCACAAACCAAGAGTGAAGGAGTGGTTGATGGTAAGAGTGGTAAGTCAGGAAATGATGATATAACATGTGAATTTCTAATATGAACAGATTTTATATGAAGAGGAACATAAGCTGTGTTTATTGCTTGTAGTGAAGACGTTTTTACCACGCAGTGCAGCTAGCACAGTCTTGGGAGTCGTAATTCTGTCCGTCTGTCTGTCTGTCTGTCTGTCACATGCGTGCTTTGTGACTAATCCAAAGAACCCACCAGTGACATTTTTATACCACATGAAAGGGCAGTCCTTCTAGTTTTCTGATGCCAAAGTTCTCAGCGAAATTCCAATGGGGTCACCTCCGATAGGGGCATTAAATAGAGGTGGGGTAGGTTAAAACGGCGATTTTCGACCAGTATCTGGCTTTATTTCACAAGGGTGCAAAATAAGGACATACATGTAGTTACTATGGAACGCAAATAGCAACCCGTATGTGCTCTATCGATTGGTGCTGTTTCCAGTGACCTTGAGTGATGCTAACTACCCCATTTTCGACGTTTTGTATCGTCTTTTATATCTTCTTAGTGAGTGAAGATAGAGACTTCAAATTTGGTAGGTAGATTGTCGGTAGCAATTGGTAGCCCGTGGATGGTAAGTCATCCCTGAAAGAGGTGTGGTTAAGTCACGTGAACCATTTAAATTTTGGCGGGCACAACCATATCTCTGGCACGGCTGGTCGTCTCAGGCGATGTCAACTTAGTTCGCCGGTGAGTGTCATAGACTTCTGACGGTCGGCGGCAATGTTGATCACATCCACAGCCGAGATCTGTATTCAGCAGCTAGGCCGAGTAGAAGAAATAGCTTGATTACCATATGATGCGTTGCGGAATATTTATTTTGAATAAAACTCAGCTTCAATTGAATGAAGTAGCTACAAAGTTTGTTTGACAAGAAACTTTCAGCAGCAGAATCGTAGTACAATCATTCTCCTATCTAACGGTCCATAGACTTCAGCACAAAACATAACCATTTAACCTAGAATTTAGCCTCGAAGTGACCCACCCCCTTCAAATCGGTTTGCGATTCAAAGTTGAGCAAGCGTCGCGCGGTCTCTCTGCTATAGCTGAGATACTTGTTTCGTTGTAGTTGTGCTTTGGCTGAAGATATGTACCGGTTAAAATCAGAAATGATCAATGAACGCAAGAAGGTAGAGTTCTATCAGGCTATGCTGGAGAGGACCCAGGAGGAATTAGAGAGCATTCAGGTATTTTGATTGTTTGATTCCTCGTCAGCTTTGCTCAGCACGTGTATGTGACATCTGTACAGCTAGCAGCATATTGAATTAAGCCAGTAAAGAACTGTCACACTGTATACATATGCTGACACAGTGATGTCATTCCTTCATACCATGTCTGTGCCATCTGTTTTCCTGCCATGATGTGGCACAGTCTCTGAGAAATATTTCTTTTGCAATATTACTTTCTTAGTAAGATAGTGATAACCAAGCCAGTAGGTATACAAGCCAGCATATTTGGTCCCAAGCCAGGATAAATTTCGAGGGTTGTGGCAGGAAGGGCATCCGGCGTAAAAAATAGGGCGATGAGGGAGGTGGGTCACTGATTAGTCTGGATGGAGTGGCACCCAGCCGGATTGTTGGGTGTGTCTGCCTCTCACGTCTTTCCTTGCGCCATAAAGTCCAGAAGAAGATTTCTTCTGGCACCAGCTCACCCGGGTAGTCCCGGAAAAAGGACCGTAAAATGGTTGTGTATTTGTAGTAGTAACTTAAGATAGCAATAATACGGACATTTTTTTAAACAGCTGATTCAGTTTCATTTCAGGAACTCAACAAGTCTTTGCGAATTAAATTCACACAGTACACTGTGTTGCCCCACAATTTAATGTGGCCACAGATCACTGTGACATCACTTCACCCTATGTACATTCTAATCCACTGCCTCTGATGCTACAGAAATGCGAACAAGTGGTCAAAGTAACTTGACAAAAAGGCCGCATTGCCGTCGCACATGGATGATAACAGTGGTATTTGCCAGGTGGCGCAAGTTTACACCTTACCTAATACATGCTTCCTTGGGCACACCCTAGTTCACACTCCAAACTGTATGTCGATCGGTTCAGCCACTTTTGCACAGCTCATGGCAGTGTTGTCAGGCATGCCTGGGCATGTCTTTTCCCCTAAAAATTGTGCCTTCGCATGGGGCAATCTGGATCCCCGTATAATACATGATTCCTTGGGCCCATCCAAATCCTCTTCCCAAACGGCATCTTGATCAGTTCAGACGTTTTGGCGCAGCTCACGGCAGATCGTCCCTATACTTTACAATGGGCCGCCCTTTATCCCTCAAAATTGCACCTTCCCATGGAGGGATCTGGACCGGTTCAATCATATTCGCCAGATGTCATCAATGTGCCTTCCCATGAGGGCATATTGTCACCACCTGGCAACTACAATCGAAATTGTGCTTCCTTTGGCTCACGTGAGTCCACAAACCAAATGGCAAATACATCGATTTAGCCATTGATGCACAGCTCACGGCAGAGTGTTGTCGGGCATGCCTGGGCATGTCCTTTCGCCTAATAATTGCCCCTTCGCATGGGGGATCTGGGCCCAATTTGGTACATGCTTCCTTGGGTCCACCTAAGTCCATAACCCAAATGGCATCTTGATCTGGTCGGCCTTTTTTGCACAGTTCACGTCAGTGTTGTCAGGCATTTCATGGCATGCTCTTCCCCTTCAAAATTGCCCCTTCTCATGGTGGATCTGTACCCTCATCTAATACGTGGTTTCTTGGGTCCACATCACTCAGCATCCCAACGGTATCTCGATTGGTTTAGCCATTATTTGCACAGATGACCGCAGACTGTCCCTGTACTTTACAATGGGCCTCCCCTTCCCCCTCTTAATTGCCCCTTCCCATGGGGGATGTGGACCCCCATATATAATACATGGTTCCTTGGACCCACCCCAGTCCTCATCGTAAACGGCATCTCTATCGGTTTGCAGGGCTCACTACTGTGACAGACAGACTGACAGACAGACCATGCTACTTGGTCGGTAACAATAGGCCGCATCTATGTACGTAGTACTGTGATGCGGCCTAATAATACCACTACTACTACTTCCACTACTGTGGTAACCTAGGCATCATGTTGAGTGTTGATGGTGGCATGGATGTGAATAGTCTGAATTGAAAGAAGAAAGATGCAGTGATTTATAGTAAAGGTTGACAATAGTTAACCAGACTGATGACAGTAGTTGATTGGTTTTTCAGCAAAGCTGGTATTACCTCACCCTGGCTGTTGTAGGATTAGAGCCATAAAGCAAGTTAATTGTCATAATACATGCCTGTGACTCTATCAACAGCACAGAATTGATTCTATCATTGTACAGTTGCTATAGCTGTGTGTGTGTTTGTGGGTGCTCTGTGCATCAGGTCATAGTTGTCGCTTTTGTTATCGTATGTTGTCTGTCACTGTACTATAACTAACAGTCCATGAATGTGTGTGAGCATGAATCTTTCTTGACAATGGTTGTTTACAGTACAAGTGTTATATAGCTTGTATCAGGTAAGAGATGGTGATGGTCAGCTGTGTGGGGTGGTGTGCTGGTTTCTTTTCCTCTGTTTATTCTCATCTTTTCTTCTTCACCAGTAGTCACAGAATTTTTCAATGCTGTTTTGATGTTGATTTCTGGGCGATTGTTTGTGAAACAGTTCGCCCTATGCTATCAGGCCGTTGTCTGTCTGTGCTGTCTGTGACGGTGTATTGTGGCCAACCGGTTGGATGGATCGAGATCAAACTTGACGTGGAGGTAGGCCTCAGCCCCGGCCACATTGTGTTAGATGGGGACCCAGTTCCCCCTCCCCAAAAGGGGCTCATCCCCCATTTTCGGCCATGTCTGTTGTGGCCAAACGGCTGGATGGATGAAGATGCCGCTTGGTACGGAGGTAGGCCTTGGCCCAGGCCACACTGTGTTACATGGGGACGCAGCTCCCCTAAAAAGGGGGCACTGCAACCCTAAAATTTTCGGCCCGTGTCTGTTGTGGCGAAACGGCTGGATGGATCAAGATGCCACTTTATAGGGAGGTAGACGTCGGCCCAAGCGACATTGTGTTAGATGGGGACCCAGTTCCCCCTAAAGGGGCACAGCCTCTTCCCCCAGTTTTCGGCCCATGTCTGTTGTGGCCAAACGGTCACCCATCTCGGCTACTGGTGAGCTCTTGTTTGAATGCCAGAAGTTAGGTTGACAGAAAACCAAATAAAAATTTGCGCTGCAAGTTAATGTTGTTCCTTTACAGATAAAGCCCAAACGATATTCACTTCTTCACTTTTTGCATATGGCAGTTGTGTTGATCGTAAAAAATCTGCTTATGGTATGCATGATAACCAGCGAGAAGCACTTGGTGTGATATTGTTGTGCTTCCCTTACTGTGGTGTTATGTAGCACAGTAATGCTTGGGATAAGGGTTTGCCATCATACTTTGGCATTTCACTTTCACATATGGTTAAATTTCTTTTTCACTTGGTTTATTATGATTTAGAAAATGTATACAATAACAGGAAGATTTTTAAAGCCCCATTTTTTGTGGAAGCAGTTGTGAATGATGATACTAGTATATTCTGTTCATTGTAAAATGTAAGATCATACATAAAATCATGTTAACTCTCTTAGTGACATGTCACACCTGCGATTTTGTCGCGCGACTTTGACGCGCGACTCTGATGCGCGACAAAGTCACAGCGTGTGACTTCATAGTCGCACGCTGCGACTTTGATGCAGCGTGCGACAAACAAACTTGAAGCCATGTTTGTTTGTCGCACGCTGCGTCAAAGTCGCAGTGCGACCATGAAGTCGCACGCTGCGACTTTGTCGCGCATCAGAGTCGCGCGTCAAAGTCGCGCGACAAAATCGCAGGTG
>Ga0209259_1000579_pt1 | contig 11314 bp, 8 predicted proteins | sample WorMetGr2BELIZE1_FD_187417 | JGI IMG/M metagenome (GOLD analysis project Ga0209259, IMG submission 187417) | Marine gutless worms symbiont microbial communities from Max Planck institute for Marine Microbiology, Germany - Inanidrilus... ...
GTAAGTAAGTAAGTGACAAATTTATGAAGCGCCGAAACCAGAATAGGCCCACTCCATTTCCAGGCCAGATGTTGTAAGAGGCAACTAAACCTGGCTTCAGTTTTTTTGTTTATTTTGTGTTATAGTACATTTCTTTTGATTGGTGAATGTGTGCTTTTGTTGTGTTAGGTTTTGTTTTTATTCCATACCAAGCCAAGAGATTGGCATGGGGAATGTCTCTGAAATGACCTATTTTGTGTTGAGCGAGATGTAAAACCTTAACCAGTCACCAGAACTTTTAGGTTGACCACAACCAAAAGTGTGAGATTCTGGAAACTCGTATATTAGTTGTTGTTGTGTGTCTGTCTGCCCATCCATTCTGTCTGTCACAAGTCGGTGTTCTACTGAAACGGCTAAATGTAGGGTCACACTTGTAAACAGTGCTACACGATAGCCCTGGGACTCTTAGTTTTCTGATGCTGAAAATCTCGGCAAAACTCAAATATGGTCACCGCCAATGGAGGTGCCAAATGCAGGTGAGGTAGCTGAAAATTGGTGACTTTTGACACGAAGCAATGTTAACTTGGCTTGGTCGCAAGTTTATCACACTGAAAGTCTACCTGCACGTTTGCCATGATGCAGCGCGTTGTGCGAGTTTGTCAGCAATGTCCAGCCCCAGGTCGATGACAAATAATGTATAGTGAGGAAAATATTAGTGTAAACCATATTAATTTTGGCATTCAGTTTTTAATAACAATTCAAGGATACATGAGTGCTCTCGAATGTGTGAGATTTTAAGCTGTCAGCATGAGAGATGGAGGTAGACCCTGAATAAGTGACTTTCATACCCAGTTCGTGGAACTTGATATTCTATATTGCATTATCAACACTAACTGACCTGACATGCTATATACCTTATGTTGTGTGCTATAGTTCCTCTTAGTGCTTATTAAACTGTGTTCATGAAGCAGTCAGTTTTCTACTTGTCAAGTGTGTGTGTAAATGCTAAGTACCTTGCTTAACTGTCAGACCTTGAAGTGCATAGGTAACATCGGCAGCAGAATGTGGTCATTGATTAGCTGTCTAAGACTAGTTCACACCATATCTACCAATGCTACCAATATAGATGGCACTAGCAATGTAAACAAGCACATTTTGCCATATACAGTCTAATTGCAAGTTACTTTAAATAGTACACTCACATTAAGTTTGGTTTTGCAGTTCCACTTTCATTGAAATGTACATTTTAAAATTATTCACTGTGATGTAGTTGACACAACAGTCTTACGAAGTGTTGTGTCAGTAGTCCTGTTGCAAAAAAAATCTTTCTAGCACCAAGTGTACTCTTATTCTTATAAATTTTTTGGAGTGGCCTGTTATGCAGCTGTCATACTTTGCTCAGTTTATATGGACTTCCTTGCACAGGTCTGTGCTTGATAACAGTTCTGTAGTGGAAAGTCATTTTCATTTTAATAGTTATGTACATTTTATTGTATTATATCATTGTTTTTTCAGTATGAAAACAGGACTATTAAAATGGAAGCCAGACTATGAAGGGGCATCCTTGGAATATGGCAAAGCTGGTTAGTTCTGTGTTTACTTAAATGCAGTATGAAGTTGAATTATGTGAGTCTGTTGCTGTGACATGCTTTGTTTATTCTGTGTTATGAATGAATTAACTGTTACTGACAGCTGTCTGTCATAATGGTCAGGACTGCCACTGCCATCTGTCTGTGTGTTAATCCATTTGTGATTTTGTGAATGTGTTAGTGACATCCAGTTACTAACGTTATTCACGAATCGCAAATGGAAGTAGCGACTGAACACAACATAGTACCACAACACAACCGTTTTGCAGCCCTTTTTCCGGGACCACCCGGGTAAGCCGGTGCCAGAAGAGAACTGGACTTTATGGTGCAAGGGAAGATTAACAGAGGCAAAAACACCTAACACAAAAAAGTAAACAAATTCTAATCTTGTCTGATCTGATTTATTTACTGGTATAATAATCCTTAGGCAGACCAGCTACTGCCGTATCGCCGCATGATGCCACATCCCGTGGCCGCATCTTTATTACGATTAAACTGAAACTGAATTTAGCGTTATTTCTGTACTGTCTTATACACAAAACGCATTTTAACGTCTACTCTTGCAGAACAGAATAACGTTACCGCGCGTCTTATTGACGTCATTGTCACGTTAGTGACGTCACACTGACGTCTGACTTCACACTGACGTCATTGAAACGCGCATTAACGTCATTCTGTTACGTAAGCGCGTGTAGCCTATGACGCTATGACTCGGGCGACGTTCCCACGTGCAGGCACTTATCCTAAACATCTCACCTCACAACGCCTGACGATGCCTTCCCCGCGAATCAGCTGTGTCCCCCGCGGCTATCCGGCCACCAGGCTCGTCGCCGGAGCCGCTGCGGCTGGGGTGGTCGCCGCCGTCAACGTTGGCGGGTCTGCAAATCTGCCGGCGGCGGGCGACGGCCGGCCTCGCTAAGTAAAGCAGTTTACGTCAATGAACAAGTGTGCATCAGGTGGTGTAGCACAGGTGCGTATTATACACCTAAACTAACATTTTCCCACGATTTTCCCATCGAAGTTTGGGGTGCGTATTGTACTAGTGTGCGTATTATATTCGAATTTTTACGGTATGTATTTTTTGTGTCTGACTGTATATTGCGTGCATGTGTAGTATTTTAACATGGTGAGGTCGGCCTGATGGGATTGAAGCCTGATCCTTAGGACCATTACTTCCTTCAGTGCTTTGACACTGTTGGTTGGGTCATTTGACCCGTAAAACCCGTCCCTGATATGATCTATAATGTGTTTAGTGGGACGTTAAACCCTGCTCAATCAATCAATCAAAGCCTAGAGCACGACAATGAAAAGAACTGCTTTAATAGAAAATATGTTTCTGTTTCTCACCATGCAGCCTGCCCAAACATAAATTTCACTTCCTTTGTCAAAGACACAACTAGTTTTATGTTACATAACACAAAGCCATGTAATGCAAATTTTCGCAGTTCTGTGCCATTGAATAAGTTCCTGTGTGCAATGCATCAAATTAATGTTCAGCCAATACATGCTCATTTGTTGCCTGTTAGAGAGCAGCAGGATGGACTTGATTATATGTAATTAGTGCATGTGTGGGAGAGGTCTAGGATACAAAAAATTAGACATCTGGCATTGTTTAGCTTCCACTGCAGAATTTCATTGTGCATTTTGCCAGTTGATGTAGTAATTATGGCCACCCTGCGTAGCAGATGCAGACGTTATATTTTTGCCCTATGGTTTCTTCTATCTTTTTTTCTCGCCTAATCTCAGCCGTCACAGATTGGATGTCTACCATACTTCCACACATGGTGTGGCCTTAGTGCAAATTTAGAATGCAGGTCTGAAAATGTACTGCATGCGGCTCGCTGAAAGTCAGGATGCAAAAAATCGCCATTTTGGCACCATCGCACAACTTTATCGGGCTTTATCTTCGCATCTAAGGCATTATCGACAGTCGGAAAAATCTTGTTAAACAGCGATACCTCCTCCACATGTCCTGATAATATGGTGAACTTCGGCCCACTAGCAGCTGCGATCGGTTTCCCAGTTTGGGAACCCCTGCAAATTTCAACGTGTTTCGAGTCTTGGCAGCGTTACTGCACTGCACTCTAGTAGTGGGCGTCAGCCAAACTTTGCGGCGTTGAACAGAGGGGGCCACCTATATTCGACAGGACAGCCATCACGTTGGGCATTGGCCCACATTCTAGTTGTGTGCTAAATACCAATTTCAGTTCATGTGTTCTATATTGTCAGTAGTTGAAAATGGAACTTTTTGTTAATATGTTTGTTGTTTATTGAGTAACTTGTACACTGTGTACATAATTGTGTTGTTGTCATAACACATTATAATTTGCGATAGTTGTAACACATGAATTTGTCTATAAAACCATTGTCTGTGTATTTTGCATTAGCTGTTGCTTTCAAGAATGCCAAAGCTTATGATGATGCTATTGCCAGTTATATGAAGCAGGCTGATGTCCAGAAACAAACTGGATCGTATGCTTTTTATTTGGTGATAAATTCTGAGAAAGATTTTTGCAGCTGCTATACCACAATTGTTAAAATTTGTTATTATACAATTAGTCTGATTCCACACACTTAAAGATTTTAGCGAAGACGCTAGCTCGCAGGCAGGAAAGTAAAGCTGAGTTATTTTAGGACAAGACCAGTATAGGTTTAAAAAAGGCTGTGGTACTAGAGATGCTATTGCTGCAATGCGCGTGTTATGTGAGAGAAACTTGGAATACAGTAATAAGAAATGCAACTAAAACTATGTTAGACACGGTGAGAAAGTGCAAACATGTGGTTAGGGCATGTGCTCAGAGATGAATCATTACTGCATGATATAATTGAGGGAAAATGAGGGGAAGGCTACATGAGGTAGGAAGAGAATGCACCTGCTGAGCGACTCGATGAAAGGAAAGTGTGGCACTCAAAAGAACGGCTGAAGACAGGAAAGAGTGGCAGAAATTATTAAGAGCTGGAAGTCATACACCTGCTTCTTAGCAGATTACTTGAATACGTGAAATATACCACTGTATTGTGAACTGTTATGTTAATGTTTGTTTAGTGATTTTGTTGTTCCTTGACATTTGATGTTTGTAGTATATTCCATGCTGCAAAGTAAGTACCTGTTTTGACTTACAGTTCAAGCATTGTATTTATACCACAGTGCTGCTAGGATGTTGACAGTTCTTGCTGGCATGACTCAGTTATGGGTAGACATGAAATCTTGCACAACATGTTTTAGGTCTGGAAAGTTTATGCATTCCGGTATTCAATTACAATTAAGATACCTTATTACCAAGTGTGAGGAGTTATCTAATTAACATTTGATTGATATGTTCCTTTTGTGTTCAGTGTTGCTAACTTGCTACATTTTTGTTTATCGTCACTAAGAGTTGTCGTTATTGCACTTTGATTTTTTAAGCATCTGTTGTTTGACAGATATAAAATTTATTAATGTTTCTTTTTAATTTTGGTTCATGATTTTTTGTTGCTCATGCACATGCTGGTTTAATGGCAAGCTTTAGGTGAACCTGAGTTCACTGATTGTCCACTTGATTTTCTTCCTCCAGATGTTCCAGAAGATAACCTTCGAGGATAAGTGGTGCAGGATTTTATTGGTTGGATAGCCTTCGTATCACCCAGAGACACTCAAGGAAGCACAAAGCATTGGCCCAAGTCATCGAAAGAACCAGGACCTCAGCTTTTCATGCTATACCATCTGACTCCTGATTAATGCTTCAGCCTATCGGTGACACTAACCCTAACTCTAAACCCTAATTTTGCCCACTTTTGCACAAACAGTCTGCAGTTCGTACCTGGAAGTAAGTATATATCAGATAATGTCAGACTTTGAGGATGTAAGTTATTTCCTGTGATTTTGAAGGCTGGTAGTCTGATGCATTAATTAGTCATACCATTATGCTGGTTGTCCAATACCAGTAACACAGATTATGTTGTCCATACCTTGAACTGCATGGCTACAATTCGCATGTTGTTTTGCACTGACATAGCATTGCACCGCGGTAGTCTGATGTTGCTGACAGCGTGCGTGACTGAGGTAATGTGATACACTGCAGATCTGTTGAGGCTGCTGCGATGTTGCACAAGGAAGCAGGCAACTTCAGCCAGGCAGCTGACCTCATTGAGCAGGCGTCGACGATGTACCTTGAACACGGCACACAGGACACAGCGGCTGTGGTGCTTGACCGTGCGGGCAAGTGAGTAGTGGTCTCAACATGCTCATTGCTGTCAAACACATGCTTCTCAGGATTAATGTAACAAATAATAGAATTTTTAAACAAGGTAAGAAAAGACTCTCTGCCATCATTGCTTTGATGCTGTTGGTTGGGCGGCAGGAAGGGTATCCAGCCTGTAAAAACTAAGTGACTGGTGAGGTACTGGCATGGTTATCTGTATGGAATGAGGTGCAAATGATTTGCATATAGACCACCTGATGCCACTGCCATGCTATCATCTCTTGCTCCAGTAAAATCCAGAATGGTTTACCTTTCTGTCCCGGCTTACCCAGGTTGGCCTGGAAAAAAGGCTGTTAAATGGATGTAGTAGTGGTAGTGGCAGTGGCAGTAGCAGTAGTAGTTATTAAAAGACTCCCGTAGTCCCTCAAGTTTCAAGTTTACTACTTAGACAGCCCACTGGTGATGTTAGTTATATTAACCCAGCAGTAGGCTACCATTAATTTCGGCCAGGCCTGCTGTTACCTTCCCCACTTCAGAGCATCACCGCCCATGACCGGTACCAATTTACACTGATTGGTGAATAGAAGCATGTGTGTGATTGACTTGCCTAGGGTTGCTGCATGACAGTGGAACAGCTGGAGATCAAACTGGTGACCTTTTAGATTGCTAGTCCAGTACCCTACCTATGGTGCCTCCATGCTGCACCCAAGAGACTGGCAGATTTAAGATATTTTAGCATATTTATGATATTGTGTTCAGTACTGAGAGGTCCAGGTGTTATTCTAGTGTGTGATTGGAATTAGATGTAACTTTGTGTTGTCAGTGCTGTGTGAGTAATTGTCAACATCAATGAATGTTGTTACAGAATGGTGGAACAGAAACTGCCTGAAAGGGCCGTGTCATTGTTTATGAAAGCTTGTGATGTTGCCGAGGTTAGACCCTATGACCTTGTAACTTCTTTGTCGTGTACATAATGTGTTAATCACCAGCTTAACAAACCGCAGGTACTGTTAGGTACTGGCATAAATGGTGCAGTGTCCCTTCCTTTTGGAAGTCATTTGGTTGGTCAAGAAAGGATGCGTTTCAGTTCCTTGTTGTCATCATTGCTTTGTCACTGTTGGTTGGGTGACAGGAAGGAATTCTGGTCTGTAAAATAGCATGTCACATTATACCCAGATGTTCTCTTTTGGGGCACCGGCCCAACCTGGAGGAGCTCTGGAATAGGCCAGTTAAGCATAACCTAAAAGTAGTAAGCTAAACGAGCCAAACAGCTGTACAAGTTTAACATTGTGTATTGTGTATTTGTGATTTCTATTAGACCACTTTGTGCATTTCGTAGTAATACATAGGGTGCAGTGTACTGCAGTGATGTCACTTATCTGTGGTTGCTATACGATCTCCATTTTGTGGGGCAACATGTTGTACTGTGTGTAGTTAAGTGGTGAAGGTTTGTTGTGTTATTCGAATACAATTGAAGCAGTTGGTTTAAGAAAATGTCTGTATTATCACTATCTTACTAAGAAAGTGATGTCAGAATAACAAACATTTTGCAGAGCTTGCCCCACAAAATGGCGGAAAAACAGCCGGCATAGATATGATATGAAGAAATTACGTCACTCACTCTATTTATAGCAGCAAGGCATTTGTTGAATTTTTCAGCATAAAGGAGAGGAAAGAAATGCAGTGTAGCAAATTGTAAATGCTTTAGTCAGTTGGCTTTCAGTGTCTCTTGTAATTCTGTGAGCTGTGAATGTTTCTGACATGTGAAGGCGGAAGACAGACCTCACCAGTGTGCTGAATATGTCGGCAAAGCTGCCCGCGTTCTTATCCGGTTAAAGCGGTGAGTTGGCACTAACACTCTGTGTGCATTAAACGAGCATCTGTTTATTGTCCAGCATAGTATGTAAATGTGGTTTATGCTATTGTGATTCGACATGTCCATCATACTCCCGGACTGCGATTGACATATAGCAAAACTTTTCACCATCTGCTGATAAGTTTGATCATTTAAAAGCAGTTGTACAGTTGTCTAAAGGTGGCACCCATTTTATATTTGCTGTAGCTGTGTGAAATATTGGCGGATCTGCACAATTTTGAGTGTGACATAACATGAAGCAACACACTATTAAGAAGTATTATTAGGCCGCATTGCAGTACTACGTACATAGATGCGGCCTATTGTTACCGACCGAGTAGCATGGTCTGTCGGTCTGTCACACTAGTGAGCCCTGCAAAAACGGCTGAACCAATCGAGATGCTGTTTGGGTTGTGGGCTTGGATGGGCTAAGGAATCACGTGTTAGATGGGGGTCCACATGTGCTAAGGGACGTTGCCATGGCAACCAATTTTTGGCTTTCGATGGGCTATAACTTTGGTTGTATGATAGCTAGCGACATGCTGTTTGATTCTAAGGTGGGTTTTTGGGGTCAAGCTATTATTGACCTATAAGAAATCATATATGTTGGCTATAATTTTAACGTGTTTAAGGACTGTTCAAAGATACAGGAGTTGTCTGTGGCAAATTGATTGAGAATATCTCGGAAGCAAAGAAACAGACGACTACTAGAAATGTGGGCCAATGCCCAACGTGATGGTTGCCCTGCCGAACATAGGTGGCGCCCTCTGTTCAATGCCACAAAGTTTGGCTGACGCCCTCTACTAGATGCCGTGCAGTAACGCTGCGAAGATGCGAAACCCGTTGAAATTTGCAGGGGTGCCCCAAACTCGCCAACAGATCTCAGCCGAAGTTCACCACATTATGAGGACATGTGGAGGATATATCGCTGCTTAACAAGTTTTTTCCGAATGTCGATACGTGCCTTGAGACGTGGTTACATGTGCAATTTATTGCATGCAACGCGCTGCAATTGTTGCATGCAATAATTGCAGGCTTTCAAACGTGTTCGAAAATATTTATGAGGCCAAAGTGTTGCAGCCAATGACATCGTTTGGTGGAATCATGTGATAATAACAGTAACTCTTCGTCAGACAACATTTCGGATATGATGTTACCAGTCAGACACTGATTGACAGCGATAGCCCCGCCCAGATCCTAAAATAATTGCATGCCATTTGTTGCATGCAATTATTTTAGCGCCAGTAACAAATTGCATGCAATAAATTGCACATGTAACCACGGTTTTAGTTGCGAAGATGTAGCCTGACAAAGTTGTGCGATGGTGCCCAGATGGCGACTTTTTGGCGATTTTTTGGGTCCTGCATTTCCAGCAAGCCACGCGCAGCATGTTTCAGACCTGCATTATAAATTTACACTAGGGCCACACCATGTGATGCTGTGCAGTAACGCTGCCAACACGTGAAACCCGTTGAAATTTGCGGGGGTGCCCCAAACTCGCCAATACATCTCAGCCGTTAGTAGGCCGAAGTTCATCATATTTTGAGGACATGTGGAGGACATATCGTTGCTTAACAAGTTTTTTTCCGATTGTCGATATGTGCGTTAGTTGCGAAGATATAGCCCGACAAAGTTGTGCGATGGTGCCCAGATGGCGACTTTTTGGCAATTTTTTGGTCCTGCATTTCCAGCGAGCCACGCGCAGAATATTTCAGACCTGCATTATAAATTTACACTAGGGAGTAGGGACACACCATGTGACGAAGTATCATATACATCCAATCTACGGCCACTGAGATTAGGCGAGGAAAAAAAAGAAAGAAAAAAGAAGAAACCACAGGGCAAAAATATAATGGTCTGCCCTATTACATAGGGCGACCATAAATAGTGCCGTTGCCAATGACCTTGGGACCTAAATGCCATTTAGGCTGTTTTGTGCCTAAAACTAAGAGTACTTCTTTGGACTCCCCATAACAACAACATTATCTCTAACTGTGGACTTAGGATTTGTCATTGTGCCAAAAGTGTTATTGGCGAAGTGCGACTATTGCTAGTGGTTGATAATGCAGCACACTCGACTTGATTTACAGCATTTCACTGTTATCATTGCAGAATGGAGACATGAATTAATCACACTGTCATTGTCAACCATTATACAGCCTATACTTAATTAAATTTCGCGTGAGTCGTAAACGACGCGAAATGTATTGTGGTCATACGCGTCTGTGTGTCTGTCTCTCTGTGTGTCTGTCCGCGGCCGCATGCCCACACTATTGAATGGACCCGGATGTAACTTGGGTGAGTGGTAGGGGATGCCCCCTAGTTGTGCACTATTGGGCGGATTTACAATTGGTGCACGGGTTGCATTGCTATGGCAACATAATGTGAACTGCAATTAACAAGCTTGTCTTCGTCTCGGATATAGCCATATTTGTGCTGAAAAGTGACGTTAAACTCCAACCAACTAATAACCAGCCAACAGGCTTACAGTGTGAACTGTGAATGCGAAATGTTAGCGAGTGCTCTGTACTCGTTCTATGCCTAGTTTACTAGAGTTCTCAAATATTACGGAATACTAGTTGCTTTGTCTTCTTGCAACTACTGAACTGTTGTTAAAAGCAGTTGCAGCACAGCTTGCCTTTTGTTGTTGTTTCAGCTTCGAAAACAAAATGTTGCACCTGATTATTGATAAGGCCAAGATCAAAACGTTTTGGGGGACGTTTTTAAGGCAAAATAGAAAACACAAGAAGTTTGATGTTTACTCATTACTGGCTACTGTTTATTGATTTGCATGTTGTATGTGTTTTTTTTCAAGCAGACCGTGTTTTGTTAGCATCTTTGCTTTTGTGTTGTCTGAGATGTAATTAACTGTTACGCAGCTTATCCTCAGAGGTTCTCCGCAGAACAGATGGAGGAAGATTGCTGAAGGGAATTGGCTAACCCAGGTTCACGTACATAATGACTGTTAGCCTAGAGGTAAGGTAAGGTAACTGTGCCCACTGAGTGTGCTTTGTTATCCATTGCTGCTGTTTTATACAGACTGGATGAAGCCGCTGATACGATGAAACGTGAAATAGACTACTACAACCGCGCTGAGAATGCAGGTCTTGTCAATAAGCTAGTCATGGGTCTTGTTCTTATTCATCTTCACCGTGGTGACTATGTCGCTGCTGACCAGGCGTTTAAGTCTTGCCTCAACAGGTGAGCTCATCCCTTGACAATCTGATATAGTCCCAGTATAATAATGTCTGTAACCTAGACCGTTGAGTACAAACTCTTTGTAAGCAAAGTCTCCGGTAATTTTGCTCATCTTCAATGAGCCTGGTGGTATCAGTAGAATGGCTTGATGGTCTTGTTTAAGTTGTCTTACATACTGCAAGATGCATGGTATGATAACGAAAATGCATAACGTTTATTAGAACACTGATGGATAGACAACTTAAACTAGTGCATGGAACCATTACAGAAAAATAACGAAAAACAAATGATATGATGCAAAAACGAATCACGTATTCTAAAAAGCTGAGATAGTGACGGTAATTTTGTGCTTGTACTGAAATCACTCGTAATAATAACAAGTGGTCAAAGTAATTTGACATAAGGTCGCATCTCCGCCACCCATGGATGATTCAGTGTTAAACGCCAGGTGGCACCAGTGTGTAACCCATATAGAGAGCCACAATCGTTGCCATGGCAACGTCCCTTATAAC
>Ga0209259_1000580_pt1 | contig 11310 bp, 8 predicted proteins | sample WorMetGr2BELIZE1_FD_187417 | JGI IMG/M metagenome (GOLD analysis project Ga0209259, IMG submission 187417) | Marine gutless worms symbiont microbial communities from Max Planck institute for Marine Microbiology, Germany - Inanidrilus... ...
CAAATGCGCTATGTGCTAGTGCTTTCAGTGCTTTGACACTGTTGGTTGGGTGGCAGGAAGGGCATCTGGCCTGTAAAAACATTTGGGAGATGGTGGAGGTGGGCACTGCTTAGTCCAAATGAAGTGGCGTCCATCCAGATGGTCGGTGTGTCTGCCTCTGTTAATCTTCCCTTGCACCATAAAGTCCAGAAGTTCTCTTCTGGCACCGGCTGACCCGGGTAGTCCCGGAAAAAGGGCCGTAAAACGGTTGTGGTGGTGGTGGTGGTCATGTAACTATTATGTGCATTGTTGTAATTAATTACTGGGTGAATTGCAAGGTGTTATAGATAAACTACAAAAGCTAAAAAATAGTAACATTGCTATGAGAGGCTGTGTGTGTGGTACTGATCTTATTTGTGAAGTTACTAGTAGTGTATGGATTGTTTTGGAAGACCAGTTATTCCAAAGTGACATTTAAGTTCAAGTTAAGCCTGTGTAGCTTAAAACCTGCACAGCATTCAGGTCATCATAGTTGAACGTAGTGGACTGTCCATAACAGTCAGGAACATGTGCAACATAGTGTGCCTTGTGTTTAAAATTTGTTGCAGTGTTTTTCATTATTGTGACAGTCAAAATTGAACTCATGTATGTTACTTGCACACAGTTCCCATTCAGTGTGATATTGTTAGCAGTACCAGTAGTTGGTTGCTTAGTTACATTTCGCGTGAGTTGAAGACCACGAGAAATGTATTGTGGTCACGCGCGTCTGTGTCTGTCCGTGGCCGCATGCCGACACTATTGCACGGACCCGGATGTAACTTGGGGGAGTGGTAGGGGATGCCCCCTAGTTGTGCACTATTCGGCAGATTTGCAATCAGTGAACGGGATGCGTTGGTATGGCAACATTATGGAAATGTGTGGCAGAGCCCAGCGGTAATCCGCCAGGCCCAGCGCACGCCGCACGCACTATGCACGCACGCACCAGTGATAAAATTGACGCGCCTGCTGCATGTGCGACATTACCCGCAACGAGGCCGTTCCATTTCGTCCATACTGCGCGAGTGTTGCAACACGAACGCGAAATGTTAGCGAGTACATGCTTGTACTCGCTTTATGCCTAGTTGAATGTTTTTGTCATATGACCTATAAAAATACCTTGAATGATTGGCCCAGTTTTTACTGTGTGACATTAGGCAGATTTGCATCATGTAATATCCCTATTTGTCGTAGAAGGTATGTTCCAGTAGCAATGATTTCTCTAGCATTCTAGTTTGGGGTGTGAGTTCGGATAGAAAATGTCGACAGTTGCATTTAATGTTGGCTTCTGCCGGCAAAAACCTGCTTCTCATTTAAGCCAGTTAACCAGTGTCCCAGTCACATCAGCTTTTGTTTAAAATGTGCATCAACACAAATGAAACCTGAATCTGTGAGGCTAAGATAAGATTATGAATGTGGATATAACTGATATGTCAAAACACAACAGTGTGATAGCTATCTTTACTACTTAGCGTATTCCTATGTTAATCCTGGCTGAATTCTTAAGTGTTGTCCCATTTCAGTCTGTTCTGTAAAAGTGAGTGGGTTAATCTGTGATATTGCTGCACTTCATATTTTTTGATAAAACTGGCTACCTGTTTCTACCAGGATGCTTTAAAGTGTGGTTTAAACTGCTGATCGCAGAAATTGCCATCCGTGAGTTGCTTTCTTCCACTGTTCATTTATTCTCCTAGCCTAGTTTGGACAGTTTTCAAGGTAGGAGTTAGTGATAGCTCAGGGTGGGAGATCTCCCATCCCCAGGGGCGTAGAAAAATCACTGATGAAACATACCTAACGTTTAACTGTTTGATATTTGTAGCACAGGTTTACATGCTGATCTCTGATCTTCAGTCCATAAGAACTTTGAACCAGAATTACATGGTTATGACATAATTGGACAAAAGTGAAGTAGAAATTGGTCACTCGTGGCATGTGTTAATGAATTTCTTACTTCCATTCACGAAAATCCAGAACAGACTTTTTCAAAGGACTTCCTAAGTGCTCTTATGCTGTTGTTTGGGCAGCAGGAAGGGCATCCACGTTGTAAAACTGAGTGGTGAGGTGCTGGCGTGGTTGTATGTTTGGGGTGCAGATGATTTACATATGATCCAACTAATGCCACTGCCACCTCCATTGTCTTTTAATCCAGTAAAATTCAGAATGGTTTACCTTTCTGGTGCCAGCTTACCCAGGTTGTCCTGGATAAAAGGCCATTAAACGGATATTGTAGTTACTAAGATATTAATGGTGGTTTTCAAGCATACAGATATTCAGACAGGAACTTGTGACTTCATAATCAGTGTAACAGTATTCATATATAATGTTTGTGGCATGCTTCCGAGTTATCCTGTCAGAGATTGCAGTTGACCGAGCCAAGAACTGCAGAGATGTAGTCATTGAGGTGTGGCTTTGGCCTCAAAGGTGTCGACTCCCGACCTTGGCTTGGCCTTTTGGCTTTAACTACATCTCTGACTGTTGTGAGTGTGCAGATACATGTGCAGTGAGCAGTTCACAAGAGGTCCCAGCCATACCCAGTAGTAGTCGTATTGCCAGCTGTGTGAAGACAATCAAAGTACGTCGTTAAATAATGTGTATATATTAAAAGTAAATCAAATACACGTATTGAGTTGTTTAGTGAAAGCTTATTTTGTTGTAAAACTTGTGCGATCTTGCTGTGTTATCAGGACTTAAACAGATGCTGGCTGGCTCTGAAATGTATAAAGGAAATAATGTATTTTTGAAGACAAAATTGCTTTCTGCCACACTATTAGTATTTTGTCTTCACACTTTTAGTGCTTTGATATTGTTGTTTTAGCATCTGATAGGCCATCTGGCCTGTCAAACACTGCGGTATCCAATATCAAAACCCAGAACACATTATTTAAATCCAGGTTTCGTGTTTTGAAAAAGCGAAACCTGGGTTTTGGGTTTACGTTGAAGAGATTAATAGCATGCACCACTGATGGTTATTTGATCGAATTGTGTAATTGTGGTTGTCAGTAATACGTGAAATAGTGAAAGTTACTGATGATGGACTGTGATTGCGTGAAAATAGATTGTCATTGTTTGATGACAATTTATATGTTAAGAAAAATCTCAACTGTTAAGTGAAGTCAATTTAAGCAAGCTGACATTACTGCCAGTATTACGGGGAGCACTGATGGTACTCCGGCAGGAGACAACAGTGCAAAACAGCAGTCACAAAGCCTACTTTGACTTTAAAGGAACTAAGGAGACACGGGTTATCCAGTGGTTTATGATAAGAGTTAAGAAATAATTTTGGTCCGCATTGTTCATTACTAAGGCATGATTGATGGACACAGCTGACAACAGAATACTATAGGTCACCTTGGACAGTGTGACCAAAAACCCAGTGTGAAGTGGAGCTATGCAGCTCCATGTGTATCGCAGCAACAGACAAGTCAGAAACTGTGCCTTCCGTGCAACACGCAGTGGCTGCTAAATTTTTAGCTGCAAAGGACTGGGTTTCACAGCAACCTAATTCCGGGTTTTTGTAGCTCGAAAAATGTCCGGGCAGACATGGGCTGGAAATGCTGATGGAGACTTGGGGCACATTGTCTGATCCAGATACATGTAGAAACTGTAAATGAGCTGTGTTTGTGTGTGTGTGTGTGTGTGTGTGTGCATGTGTGCATGTGTGTGTGTGTGTGTGTGTTTGTGTGTGCATGCTAGGATGTCGCTGAACGGCTCGGTCTGTCATCGCGGTACTTCATGCACGCTGTCTGCATGATGAATGGTAATGTGGATGATGCCGTTTACTGGATTCAGCATGGAAAGACGAGATCTGGTTAGATTGTTGTGTGTTTTCACGAGCATCCAGCTGTCACTTTTCATAGCCTGGTTTCCTGTTATATTCGTTAACATCTGTCATGCAGTTCAGTGGTCTCATAGCTGAATTTACAGTTCTAGAGAACTCGATTAACTCTGATGGTTACTGCCATGTGCAAATTGCCATATGTCAGTGTAAATGGCAGCATGATGTCACTCCTATTCAGAAGCCTTTACGCATGTCTGCGATGAGTTATAGTCACAATTTTACCTTCAGCGTTACTCCCTTCAGTGTTTTGATGCTGTTGGTTGGGTGGCAGGCAGGAAGGGTATCCGGCCTGTAAAAACTGAGTGGTGATGTGCTGGCGTGGTTATCTGTCTGCAGAGAGGTGCAAATGATGTGTATATGGTCCAGCTGATGCCACTGCCATCCCATCATCTCTTGCTCCATAAAAATCCAGAATGGTTTACCTTTCTGGTGCCAGCTTACCCTGGAAACAAGACCGTTAAACAAATGTAGTATAGTCTTTACCTTAAGCGTTATCACTGGAGTGTAATCTTAAGTGTTTCAGCACAGAATACATGCGTCATGTCTTTACTTAGGCCCTAGGTGATATGACACGGTGTCCCTGACACAGCCGTTATTTATGCTAAGTTTGCAAATATTTGGTTGAGTCGTCTATGAATGGTGCGCTGGGTGCAGTACACTGGTCTCTGTGGTGTTCTTGATGGAAAATGCTGGTTTTTCAGCTTGTGCCGTTATTTGCAAATAATGTGGAACACTTATTGCATACTTTGTTTCAGCTGGCTTTTGTGTGAATTACTTGCAGGTTTGCCAGCCTGGAATGCAGTAACTGATGATGCAAAGTTACTGCTGGGTGATGAAGCCAAGTACACAGAACTTGTGCAGAAATATGGTGATAAAGCTGTGCAGAATCGACAGAAGTTTCTGTCAGAAGCTGAATATGGCAGTAGTGCTCCCAGTGTTAGAAGCTGACTTTTACTGCATAGAGCTGCATTAACATTTCTTGTGAATTCTGGTTTTGTAAGTTTGGTTAGTAATAGTTTAGTAGTGACATTAAATAAGTTTCATTAATAACTTTGACAAATTATGGTATAGTATATGTGTCACTTGTGAATTATTTGTAAAAATGTTGTCTGTCTCTGAAGCACTTGTTTGAAAGTGAAGACAGACTATTATTGATTTTATCAGAGAAACTGATTTTATAACCTACTGTAGTGGTTGTTATTCCAATTTTAGATTAGCTTTGTGTCTTGGTTTTACACTTCATTTTTACCATGTGTTATGATTTTTTCACTTTATTATTACCGTATATGCAATATTTTCGTGGTACTGAATAGCCTATTAAGTACCATTAAGCAGTTACTCAGTCATAGTCTATAGTTTACATTCTTAAATTTATTTTTCTGCAGACTCACGGAATATTGTGTTCTGCATTTGTAGCAGTTTTCAAATAACTGCTTGCAGTGAATATTTCCAAACTGGTACTCATTGGTTTTTCGTGTTTTTGATAACTGTAAAAATATTCTGACACCATTAATTACTACTTATTTCATGTGTGCTTTCAGAGCTTTAAATCAAGTAACAGTTTATTGATATCATAGTTCATATTATTAATTTTTTTTCTGCTGACTTACTGAATTCTGTATTAAATGACTGCTTACATACAGTAACCTTTTTATTTTGCAACATTTTACACTGATGCAAGCGAATAGCACAGACATTTTCACAATGTTGGAAATGTTTGCTTCATACTAGCTGTTGTGAATTACTATAAAATGAAGTCAGTCTGAAACTTGAAAAGCACTTGCAAAGTATGCTACGTTAATGACAGTGAAATATTAAAAGAATGTAATGTCCACATCTGCTATGCAGGGCAGCCATAAATATGCCACAGAATTTTGCAGTTATTAACGAAACAAAGCTGATTAATGCCAACTTAGAAATATACTTGATGTTAAGCTTAAGCCTATTAAAGTACATAATCACTGCATAGCAAGTCTGCAGAAAATTACTCAAAATTTAATAATATGAAATGTTAATGTTAATATTCCGTAATTTGTCAGAGTTACTAATGAAGAAGTTAGGATGTCCTTTCCACAGTGTGGAAACCATGTGAAACAGTTAAGTTATTTATTGTTTTTGCATGCTGTGTTGTTAGACCGATGTATCAGTTAATATGTAATATACTTCTAATTGTGTTTGCATGTGCTATTACAGTAGTATATCTGAAAATCTGGAGTTAATCATTTCAGAATGTCATGAGCATGTGTGGCTGTGTGTGCCTAGCATGTCTCTCTTCCTGTGTATTATTTCAGTATATGAAGCGTTCACGCAGGCCACGGCGTCCACAGCATGGCACCTTCCCTGTCCTCATCATCACTTCTGCAGCCGTTTAAGCTGGTGAGAATTAAACCCTATTTAGCTAGCAGTATCCATGTCAGCCAGATCCTCGGCTTAGTTAACAACCAGTCCTTTTGAATGGGCCACCCCTTGACCTCCTGGCCATATATGTTGGTTTGCAGTTACAGGGAAGATTAACAGAACTGTTCAGTTATGTAGTATTGTGTAGCATTATGTAGTTGCACAATTTCTTGCACAGTTTAACAGGTCTCTGGATTGGGTTTTGTCTTACTGAGCCCATTTCACAGTGTTTAGATTCATTTGTTGTATGTGTACTTTGTGTATGCGTATTTTGTGTTTGTTACATTTCGTGTGAGTCGTATACGATGTGAAATGTATTGTGGTCACATGCGTCTGTGTGTCTGTCTGCCGGCAGCCACATGCCTACACTATTGCACGGACCTGGATGTAACTTGGAGGATGGTAGGGGATGCCCCCTAGTTGTGCACTATTGGGCAGATTTGCAATCGGTGCACGGGTTGCGTTGCTATGGCAACATAACACGAACCCTAGTTACAAGTGCAAACACGAAATGTTATGCTTAGTTGTATTATGTTTTATTATTGTAACATAGTGTGGTGGACCTGGTGGGATTGAAGCCTGATCCTTTGGACCACTACTTCCTTTAGTGCTTTGACAGTGTCAGTTCATTTTGGAGGCGTGTTTTATGGGTCAAATGACCCAACCAAGTCGGTTGGGTCATTTGACACATAAAACCCGCCTCCAATATTACCCATAATGTGTTTATTGGGACGTTAAACCCTGCTCAATCAACTTTGAGTGGACCAATGTGCTGGCAGTCCTGGTTACAGGGCTTACTATTATGCTTCATAGCAGTGGCAGTGAATGTCACAAGTAGATAGAGATGGGTAGGCTGGCCTGGGTGACTACGGTCTGATGACCCAGAACTGTTTCATTGCTGTGCATTGCTGACATGTTATAAACGTTATGGCAAAACTGTCTCTGAACTGTCAGCTCTTATACTTTGTTAAAATAAAATGCTGATTAGTGAGGATTTTGGATCGAGTGAGCATGGTTTAATGTTTATAACCCAACAAGTACATGTGACAAGTACACAGAGAGATGGGTAGGTTGGCCTGGGTGACTGCAGTCTGACACACACATTTTTGTTTAACAATCATTTTCATTAAACCCTACTCACTCACTCACTCACTATGGCGTTATTCCAGGCTTGGCCAGGTCCCCCAAAAGAGACTTCTTAGTTTCCTGTTTGACACATTTTGGAGACAATCAGTCCACTTAACTGGCACTGACTTTGCTTAGAGAGGTGGACACTGGACAGTACTTGGGGGTAGTTGAGTATTCAGCCAGGTATACCAGAAATCATTCATAATGGGTCTGTTTTGTTGCAGTTTATTTGAAAAAGTGACATGGTCCAAGTTTTTAAATCCACAAAGCAAATTCATTATTGACCGACTGTTTCTTGGATGGTGTTGAATGTCATTTGAGTACAGTTACTGTTGAATAATATTTGTCAAAAGGTACACAGCTGCGCTGCTGAGCCAATGCTGATTGATAGCCTGTGCTAGAACATGTATATTGCTGTACTGATGATCTTAAGGATTGAACCCTGCCATTTTTGTACTGCCTTAATCCGTAAGTTGCAAAAAATTCAGCCAAGCAGTTGTTAACTTGTTTTGTCACATATAACTTTCTTGTATTATACTGCACAATAAGGTGGCCCTGTCAAAGAGTGGTGCAGTGGGTACACACATACAGTCTATAATCTAGACCTGGTCTTCCATCGTTTTGGTTCCAAACTGCTGAACTTTTTGCACCTTGTCGCTGCCAGAATTCTAGCACCATGTCACGACTTAGACAAAATGTCTTCAATATACAATTAGCTGATCAATACATGTATTATACAGAAAGACTTTGAAGTTTGAACTGATCTGATGTTGACTAATTTTCAAAATTCTCTAACTGACAGACTTAGCAGTGAATTTATAGTAAAGTGATAAGGATATGGCGCACCACACCTCAAACATGTCACTACACTACTTTGTGAAATGTGTGAGCTCAAAAACTGCTATGCTGTGATTGTGAAACTGAGCAAAGCAAACTGCCATGCATGACTCAAGACATTCAATAGAGTTGCTAAGAAATATTCGTGTGGTGCTGTTTGCATCATCTGGTTTACTGATGACAGTGGCGACAGCAAAAAAACTGACAATGACTGACTGTATTCTCTGCAGCAACCACGGACAAAGATGTCATGACCTGTGCACCCAATGTTCAGTCACTGATGACATCACATGGCAAGTCACAAGTGGTGCATAAAGTTTGATGCTTGGGAGAATTCTTCATGTTTCACCACAATAGTGCACGGGCACACAGGGCATTTGAGGAAACCAACATTCTTGCTCGTAACATCTACAGATGTTTGCCTATTTTAAAAATTCTTTCAAAGCAGACAGGCAAGAATATAGTGACACTTTTTCCGGACACAGTGTAGTGCATTAGATACTGATACACCAAGGGAAGAAATGTTTCCATCGACAGGCATTCTTGTGAATTTCAAGCATAGTTCAATGGCACCAATGGGGGTCAATACTGAAAATGCTAAATTCCCCTGTCACTTGTGATATGGTCATACAGATAAACAATTACATCATTTGGAATGTTGCTGTTGAAAACATTGTAAAGTAATACACATCTAACGTTGTGACTTATGTATGATAATGCAAGTTAACTGGCAAACTGGCTATTGAATGTTGTTATTGTATTACATAATTCTTTTTGTGCATAAACTGTGTTGGTTTATTTTGTCACCAGCTACTGAAAAATGGATGATGCTGAAAGAGAAAGCCATGTGACTGACTGACAGATTTTATTACACATGAAAAGCAATAAAAATTCACTGCTGTAAACTTATGACAATGTTAATGGGAAAGGCTGACAGAAAAAAACTACAAAACTAGCAGTGAAACTGCAACAAAGTTTCAACTTCAACTGACCTCAAGTCAAGTCAAAAAGTTGGACTTCATGTGACATTTTGTTTCCAAGTCAAGCTATGAGCACAGATGCCAGTGACTCTCAAGTCTAGTACCACTACCATCATGTCATATGTAGCATATATTGTCACAGGTCATGCCAGCATTCGTGGTAACTATCAGCACACCATGCCACTGACATGCAACATTAACCCAAAACTTGGGTTTGGCATTTTCGAAACCAAAACTAAGAACAGAAAAATGTTTATGGCTGGAATGGATATGTGAGCAGAATAAGTGTTTAAATACTGTGTATTTTACTGAGTCAGTTAATAAACTTATCTCCAGGAATGAAAAATTGTGAAACCACACTTAAGTTATACATGCACATTACACTTGTCATTGGTTACATGTATTTGTTATAGATTACAATATTTGTAGCAATGACTGACTGTAACTGAAAGTGGTACATTTTTATCTTTGTATGTATCAGTTACACACATGAACATAACAAAAATTATACATCATGTAACACTAACATGTGCCTGAATGAATGAATCAGCATCATGCAGGACTTTCTGCATATCCGGATATGCAGCATTTTCAACAGCTGCATCCAGTGGGAACCAGGCAAATTGCTGATGTTCACTTGAAATTATCACGGGAGTGTCTGGATCACACAGCTGTGCTAACCAGTAGAAAACCTTCTTTGGTTTGCCTCGAACCTCGTAATGAAGCACCTTCTCAAAGCCGTCAATAAGCTGCAGGTGATGTTTTAGAAGTCCTGCTTCTTCTGCAGTTTCTCTGTAAGCAGTTTCTAGTTCACTTTCACCAGCATCCACATGACCTGAAATTAATTCACACACCTCATATACATGTCCTGGCCCATTACTGGGCACTGGGACTTTATTGAGTGGCATTTTTGCTATAATCTTTGTTGCCTTTGTGAAGCACCAGGTTAGTTGGAGATTAGTTTGGTTTTCTGTCATTCGTTGTTACTGTCAGCAAGATTACTCGAAAACATGGAAAGATTTCATGAAACTTGTGAAACAGGTTCATCACGGTACAACCAACAATCAAGTAGATTTTGGGGTGATTCCAAAAACATTGGGAGTTCTGAACCATCTTTGATTTTTGCTGGGAGGAATAGAGCCAAAGCAACTGAGTATTGTATGGGTGACCACTGTCCAGGCACTGTGAAATTCCCCGGCATTTCCCAGACTCTGTGTCACTTCTACCCTGTTGCATATCCACACTCTACGTATATTACTACGCTGCATCGCCGTACTATGTATGTAGATGCTGCCTATTGTTATAGACTGAGTAGCATAATCTGTCAGTCTGTCTGTCACACTGTCACAGTCGTGAACCCTGCAAAATGGCTTTACCACCAAGATGCCATTTGAGCTGTGGGCTCGGGTGGGCTTAAGAAACCATCTAGTAGATAGGTGTCCAGATCCCCACAGGAATTGGCAATTTTGGGGGGAAGGAGGAGGCCCTCTGTAAAGTATAGGGATGCTCTGCTCTGAACCCTGCAAAATCAGCTGAACTGATCAAGATGCCGTTTGAACTGTGGAATCAGGAGGGACTAGGGGGCGCCATAGCAATATATAGATTGGCACCATTGAAACTAAACCTAACCATAATCCTAACACTAACCCTAATCCTAACCCTACTAAAGCCTACCATCTGACAGTACTTTTCAAAGTATATAGAGACCATGCCAAATCTGATGAATGTTACAATGCATTCAAGTGGTGCCCCTAAACTACACTAGCTGACTCAGGTGGGCCCAGGGAACCATGTATTAGATGGGGGACCAGGTCCCAATGGGAACGGACAATTTTTTTGTGGGGGGAGGGGCAACCCATTGTGCAGTTACCCTTTTATTCCAACAATGTTAAATTTTAAAGAGCTGTATATCTATCATACAGTAGATGAGTAGTGATAGCAGTAAATCGCCATTTTACCATTAATGGCACGAAAATTGCTAGCGGTAAATCGCTGATATTGCCAATTCATTCACCAGATGGCGACACTGTTCTGCAAAGTTCTACAACTAGCCCGTGAAACTGAACTAACCCTAACCCTAAAATTAAACTAACACTAGAATGCGGCACTAACTAC
>Ga0209259_1000582_pt1 | contig 11277 bp, 7 predicted proteins | sample WorMetGr2BELIZE1_FD_187417 | JGI IMG/M metagenome (GOLD analysis project Ga0209259, IMG submission 187417) | Marine gutless worms symbiont microbial communities from Max Planck institute for Marine Microbiology, Germany - Inanidrilus... ...
TTACAAAGGACGATTGACGGTGCGGACGATTCGAAAATTTCGAATCGGATCATCACTACGAATCGAATCCCGAATCGGAAGTTCGATTCGAAATCGAATCGAATCTCGAAGCTTCGCAGGTCCCTACGAATACGAAATGTTGGCAACCGGAAAATATCAGGTCATGTCACCGACCAACGAAAAATATGCACGCAACAGACGCTGACCAGAGTCAACATTTCGTCATCATTTATCTGCAAATAGAAAGGTGCCAGTCTGTGCAGACATTTGTATGCAACAATGACCAACTTAAGATCAGCAGGCATAGCGTATGAACAAAAGCTCCACAAACCACAACCGTTTTATGGCCCTTTTTCTGGGACCATCTGGGTGAGCCAGTGCTAGAAGGAAACTTCTGGACTTTATGGTGCACACCGACTATCCGGCTGGGTGCCACTCCATCCGGACTAACCATTGCCCACCTCTACCATCTCCAATTTTTTACAGACCGGATGCCCTTCCTACCGCCCAACCAACAGTATCAAAGCACTGAAGGCAACTAGTGCATTCGGATTAGGGAGAAGACACTAGAGTTCTTCTCAATGGTGTTACCTGCACAGTCTCCATACCTTGAAAATAGCTCCACAAAGAACTATCTATATACATTAAAACGGGTAATACGTTAAATCAGTGTAATGAAATGAAAGCACCCTTGAAATTCTATCTACAGTTCACTTCCAAAAACTACAGAGTACTCGGCAGAGCACATACCTCCACCACAGTGTCATTATCAGCAAGCCTAAACCTGACCATAACCCGAACTCTAATCCTGAACCTAACCTTCTAAGATTTGATCAACTCATCTCTGGTCCATAATCTACCTATCTGAATTTCATGTAGATCCGATCGGAGGTATCCTGTTCACAAACAAACACTTGTTAAAACATTACTCCCAACAACCTGTGGTGGAGGTAATGAACCGTAAAGGATGACAATGATGATGATGATGACGAGTGAACATCAACTTAAGCCACCAGCGCAATTCACTGATAAGATTCAATAAGATGACGTTACCAAGACGTTCGCGTTCACGCTGTACCACATCCACTCCGATATTCGGTGGCGGAAAAACGTTTGGAATCGGAGTCATTCCAGGCGGCAGTGCCCCGACCGCCAGGGATCCATAAAGTCTCTGCAGTTCTTCCAAGTACGGTGCATCAGGGCTGAGACCGGGACCCATCGCAGCCAGTCTTTCAAACTCTGTTCAAACAAGACAGACAACAAGCCTGCCACATTGCAACATCCAGAACAACAACAACAGTAACATCAAAACTGTTTAACGTCTCTTTTCCAGAACAACCTAAGTAAGTCAACAACAGAAAGGTCAACTATTCTGGACTTTAATTAAGCAAAAGATACTGGAGTGGCAGTGGCAGCAGCTGGACCATACGCAAATCATTTCCACTTCACTCCAGACAGAAAACCATGCCATCACGTCAACATTTTTACAGGCTGATGTCCTTCTTGACGTCCGACCAACAGACAACACAGACAAACTGTAACACACATTATAACCACACAAGATAACCACAGAAAAGCTAAATCTAACCAACAAACAACTGTTAGGTCTGTTCATTTGTGTGCATTGCACTGTGCACAACTTGTGCACACAATACTGTACAGAACAGACCTGATAATTTTCCCATTACCTCTTACCCACCATACAATCATCATTGCTCCGATGATGTCTGTTTGAGCAAAGGGGAGGGGGAACAGCATGCAGGGAAATCCTGACGTCAGGGCCACTGGGGATGGTGCTCGGCAGCGTGTGAGAAAATCCTGACGTCATCCCCTCCCTCTAAAGTGCTCCTTCCCGACAGGGATCTGGGCTAACTGGAGTCCACATCCCAAACGGCATCTTGATCGGTTAGGCCGTTTTTGCAGGGCTCATAGTCATTACAGACAGACAGACCACAGTACTCCGTCTGTAGCAATAGGCCACATTTAGATAGTGCTGCAATGTGGCCTAAAAATACTAAGAACAACCTTGTGCTGCAAGAAACTGTCGCATCTTCTCAACATCGCGTTCCCAAGCTTCACGCTTCTCTTTTGCCATATCACGCTCCATCCTACACCAGCAAGTCAATCAACATAGTTGCAACCAAATCCAAATCTCATACAACTGAATCAGTAGTATTGCACACACACATACGCACTCACACAATGTTTGTTATGCGTCATTTATGTCAGCTTACTTCAATAAAAATACACCATTGTTATTTTACTACACATGAATAAATTTTAATCATAAAACAAATTCTACAAACAGTACACATTTGCATTATTATGATCATATTAGCAAACACTTTCATGACAAAATGCTGTTAAAATGAGAAGAAAACTGTGCAAAAATGATGTGTACAAACAGATGCCATGATTGATTTAAGGTTTTATGTCCCACTCCATGCAAAATAGGTCATTTCAGAGACGTTTCCCAAGCCAATCTCTTGGCTTGGTATGGAAAAACCTAACACAACAAAAGCATGCTTTCACCAATCAAAACAAATGTACTACAATACAAAATAAACACAAAAAAACTAAAGTCAGGTTTAGTCGCCTCCTATGACATCTGGCCTGGAAACAGAGAGGGCCTATTCTGGTTTTGGCACTTCATAAATCTGTCACTTACTTACTTACTTACTTAGACACTTACCCACTTACTTACACGGGGCAGACGCCATAATAATGCGTAAGAAATTTAACAGAACAAAATTGAGCGAAGCCAGAAATTTGTTACATTTCTAGCACTAATCGAAACCTAAACAAGAAACTACTATTAACTTACGCTTCCCAAATGGTAGGAGGAAAATAAGCTCCAGGCATCCGTAGGTATGCATCGAGGCCTTGTACTGGTGGTACGGGAGGACCAGCTGGCCCACACGGCATAACTCTTGGTGGCTCCGCAACACCTATCATAAACATCTCACTTTTGTCCTCAAAACTCTACTTACATACAACGTGGGCCACAAAAAACGTGCCACCCTATTTTAACTATAACTCACGCGTTTGTTGGTGTATTTTTACACACTTTGTACAAATGGAAACAGAAATGAATACTCCATACAGGAATGACAAAATATACAACTTCACCTTGACTGTGTCCCCACACTACCTGGTAATACTTAAAACAACACAAAAACAGGTCATTATGAGGTGTATTCAATCAAATCAGATGTGCACAACTTTTGCACAAAGTCTCCAATGTTCACCTTTTCCTATTTTGTCAGCAAATTCTTTTATAGGTCTTGTGGCAGAAAATCTATTAGATTCCCACAGCTTTTTCATCAAAATTTTATACTCAAAACTCAACATATTTCATTTCATTCTATTATTAAGCTGCATCGCAGTATTACATACATAGATGCAGCCTACTGTTACAGACCAAGTAGCGCGGTCTCTCTGTCACTCTCTGTATGTCAGTCTGTCTGTCACTAATGAACCCTGCAAAATGGCTGAACCAACTGAAATGCCATTTGGGTCGAGGACTCCGTTGGGCCCAAAGAACCATGTATTAGATGGGAGTCCAGATCCCCCATGGGAAGGGGCAATTTTGAGAGAAGGGATAGTCCATTGTAAATACAGGGACTGTCTGCCGTGAGCTGAGCAAAAACGGCTGAATTGATCCAGATGCTATTTGGGATGATGAATCATGTGCACCCAAGGAACTACGTATGAAATGGGGGTCCAGATCCCCATGGGAAGGGGCAATTTTGAGGGGAAGGGCATGCCCTGACATGCCTGATGACACTCTGATGTAAGCTATGCATTAAACGGTTGAACCAATCGAGATGCAATTTGGGTTGCGGGCTCGGGTGGACTCAAGGAATCATGCATTACATGGCGGTCCAGATCCCCCATGTGAAGAAGCAATTTTTATGGGAAAGAACATGCCGCGGCATGCCTGAGTTAGTTAGTTAGTTGGAGTTTAACGTCCCTTTTCAGCACAAATATGGCTATATCAGAGACGAAGCGGCATGCTTGAAGACACTTTGCCATGAGCTGTGCAAAAAATAGCTGAACTGATTGAGATGTCATTTCGGTTGTGGACTCTGGTGGCTGAAGGAAGCATGTGTTACATGGGGGCACACTGGCGCAACCTGGCAAATACGACTGAACCATTCGTGTGTGGCGCCGATGTGGACTTATGTCAAATTATTTTGACCAGTTGTTATCATTGTGCAAAAAGTAAGTGATGAAGTAAACATTGCAGTATAATGTTATGACGTCATTAAGCCGTTACATAAGCAAATTTTAGAGTAGTCTTTCTTGTTTCCATTGGTATAAAAATTGTAAACATCCACCAAAAAATGTGAGAGTTAGTCCAAAAAGGTGGCACATTTTTATGGCCCATGTTGTCTATATGACATTTAAACAAACCATTCAGATTTTCACTGCAATATCATACTAACTGAGTAAAATATCACTCAAAGCAAAATATTACTTCAAGTATTAATTATCTGCTGTTACTCTTATCTGCATTGACAAAAACCGTCTATCACAAAGCATCGAACCCATTCAACATGACCACTCTAGACTGTCAAACCTTGTGCTCTCGGTCGAATGTATTCGGAGAGTTTCTGCAGAGCTGGAGTGGGATGGTGACTGCTGGCTGGATAGCCGGGTCTTCTTGGTGGCATACCAGGCGTCAAGTCTCCACCATACCCTAGCAAAGTGCTCGTGATCTGGGCATCGAGTCCACGGCTCTCTGGTGGCGTATGTGACTTCTTCTACAACAAAAATACAGTGTACAAATGAACAAATGATCACAACAAAAGTGACTCACATTGACACCAATCTGATGAACACTAAAGTTCTCGAAAACCATCTACCTTACTGAAACATAGCAACTTAGTAACAAGAGTTTTATAGCACTCCTGTTGACAGTCTGTTGTTGGCTGCAAATTTCAGAGAATATTTGAACGTCGTCATAGTCTTTATCAGTTTGAAGTACGCAGGCAGTTCATTATTTACAGCTGTCTGTTATGACTTTCTCTCGCTCACAACTTCGACAGTGTATGCAAGTAACGTAACTACATCAGTTTTTCATTAATCACAGCCTCCACAGGTAAAATTTTTAAATGGAAAACGATGACATGCTACTGATTTGGGTTTCACTACCTGACCTATGCCAAAATGAAACTAACCTCTAAAGAAATGGGAGACCCTTTGGAAGCCGAATTTAGAGAGAGAAGAGAGAGATTACAAAACCAATAGTAAAAACAAGACAGTCTGCTAGAAAAATCTCAAACCTTCATCTGAGAATGAGGCCATCTGCAAACATGTGAGAAAAATCTTAATATGATAGAGGGGAGGGCGCACTCAGGAGACAGGGAGAAAAAGACAGGAGATGGAAAAGGGAGAAAAAAATAATGAAAGACATCAGTGGCGTCTTACAGTGGGGGCTGGGTGATCAATCTACCCAGAACTGGGAAATGGGGGTTAAGGATTCCCAGACTGGCAACTATGGGACCCCATGGCTGGGTCTCCCAGTGACAGCGGGAATAAGACACCACTGCAAGAAATGTGCACAACATGCTAAACAGAACTAATAAACTATTTAATTTAATACCTTTTCTTCTGGCCTTGGTTCTGGCTTTCGAACGTCCTTCGGCCCCGCCACTTGCCCGGCGGAACTGTGCTTGACAGGCGTTTTAGATTTGGTCCGGTCACGTTTTTCGGCGAGGGCAGTATGAGGGTACGGACGAAACTCAATATCACAGCGTGCACACGTCGTCCGACCTCGAAACCACCGTCGGACAAATCTACATGCGGAACATCAATGGAATAACTTCAGTCACAATGTGAGACAAAAACGCCTTCAATATGATTAACTAAAAAACAACAAGCAACACTAACACCGCCAAAAACACCACCGCTGCCATCCCCGCTTCAATGGCCGTTCTCCAGCCAGTTTCCCCTTGGTCTTCTTCCTCCACTTGGTCCAGAACAGAACCTTTAGGGAATAAGTGGCAGGGTTTTACATGCCAGATTCCCTTCCTGCCACCCAACCAACAATTACAATGACAGTTCAAGCATTTAGTATACACTCTAAAACAAAAAGTCACTAACTCTACTGCATATTATGTGGTCCAATGTGGATATGGATAGAGGAGATAAACAGAAGACTACAAGTTAAAAGCAGATCAAAACATGTTGTTCGAGATGATGTTTAGACAAATTTATTTTCAGTTGTATCGTGGATGTTACAAGGAAGGAAATGCAGTTCTTTCGGTCTGGCAGTAGAATATGAACCGTGTCAAGACAGCAGACACTCCACAGAACTTAGTGACATTAACGACGGAGTTAATGAATGTGAAATAAAAGATTAATTTCTAACTCGGCTATGCTGGTTATTCACTCGTGACGTTCAACAAAAATAACTTCCAAAGCACACAATAGTTACAACAGAAAAATACTTAAAAAATGACATAGTAATAAACACGGCGTACATGGCATTTTTACTCCGACAACACTCCTCGTTCACCGGACGGGGTTCCGGGCTCGGAGTGCGATTTCTCAGCTCTTGTTCGGAGTCGTCGGAATCGTTCTGCGACAGCGGCGACGTTTCGTCGGAGGCGACGACCGGCGACTGGATCACGGACGTCGGTAGAGGAGACGGCGACGACCGATCGTGCGACGAATGCAGAAGCGGCGGCGGAGCGCCGGGCAGCGGCGCTTTCCACGGCGACGGCTGTCTGCTCGGCTGCACCGGAGCGCACGGCGCCACGCTGGCGATGACCCGGCCAGGTCGCGCCTCCGACGTCGACGCCGAAGTCCCCACGGCGCCGTAGTTGAGCGCCTGCTCCGGCTTCGTCTGTCGCGAATCACAGACTTCGCCATTCGACGCTGCCGTCACCGGCTCAGCTGACGCTACAGGTAGACCGTCGCCGCCGTGTGCTGCAGCCGGCTCTCTCGCTTCCTCCTTCCAGCCGTTCCAGTCTTCCGTTTCCATACACTTCCAGTCTTCTGACTCTTCGACTTTGCTGCACGGGACAGCAGTGATCACAGGGACGCCAGACAGACCGTTGAGTGACGCGTGTTCGCCAAGTCCGACATCTGTCACCAGAGGTGCAGTGGAAACCTTCGACTGACCAACTGAACCAGCCGCATCCTGTAACAGAAAAATAACATCGTTGGCGGTTGGTAGTGGTAGCGAGTCAGTCTTGATCAACGAAGTTAACCTATGCCGAGCCCGGTTAGTATTGGGATGGGTGATCATGACTGCGTTCGGTATGTAACCAGCCACCGAGGTCGACTCAGCTTTCTACCGTCTGTGGGAGGGTAAAAGGAGTACCAGCCAAAGGGCGGTGATGCTCTGTGGCTGGGAGTAAAGCCAGGTATGGCTTGTTTGCAGGTAAAACTGTGTCTTGCCATACCCGAGCACTTTACAAAATGCATTGGAATTTACATGCGCTTTACAAATGTTCAGGTTTACTTTACTTTTACTTTTAACTTATATCATTAATATGATCAACGAAACATACAGTAACTAGAGCTGCTGGGACACTTCCCAACGTGAAGGTCGCCCGTTCTTGTGAGGTTGGCGCCACTTGGAGAAATAGACAAAAAATACTACTGTAAGTCTGGCCTGTGAAAAAAATCGACCATACCTGCCAAGAAGACAGTTATTTTTCCCCAGGTAAAAATGGGGAGAATCCACCCCCAAAAAAATAAGACTGGCATTGTAAACTAGCACCTGCATGACATATATCGACAACGATTTCGCTGATCACCGTTGGCTATCTCTCGGAGATTAGGCTTGTAACAATGAAATAAATAACACACATCCGCAGAACATATGATCGCCTGTTACTCCGTAGAATGCGGAGACCAATGATAAACCAAGGATATTATTATGGTGGTCGCATTGGAGCCATGGTATTGGTGTCCGACAGACGGCGTAAAGTGACCAACGCCCCCTCAGGAAGAATGGATTAGTAGGTCAAGCCAATGATTAGGGTGCTTTGAGTATCTTTCAGTGTTTTGAGACTGCCGGTGGAGTGACACACAGTGCATCTGGTCCAAAAAAAGCCTGTGCATGCAGCTAACCCCCTGTTTCTCTTCCAGACCAAGTGGAGAAACAGTATCTGATTAAACCCCGTGGAGGTCTCTAGGCAGTCAAAATCTCGTAGCCCCCTCATAAATTCTTAATGGGTACATTACACTAATAAGTAGTTTACTTACAGAGTCTTCAACATGACGTTTTCATTTCTTTGAGTGAAGTCATTTTTCTATCTTTCGGAAACAAAAAAAATTAGGAAACCTTGTTCTAATTTTCTTTTAAGAACAAATCAATATCATGTTGATGCCTTGTTGCTGGGCCCCTAAAAACGCGGGACCAAAGGCTGCAGCCTACTCGGCCTACTGGGTAATCCGGGACTGTGGAGGAAGGAAACTGACAGGGAGTGAGTGAGTTAGTGAGTAATTTCTTAACAGCACTTCAGCACATTATAGGCACCTTCAGTACCGTGAAAAGGTGGATAACAGTAAAATCAGGTAATAACTAACAAATGATAAAGGTGAGGTGTAAAAACCAAGGCTATAAAGCTACTATAAAACAAAAGTAACAAACAAATAAGAGTAACAAATACTACACAGCTGATGACAAAAATGTGAATCTTTAATAAAAATCAATGTTTTATTGTTGACATTGTCAAAAATTGTCTTTCAAAGAAGAAGCAGTGAAGTACTTCCGTAGGATGTCCTGAAGATTCGGACAATCCAGAAGGATATGCTTCACTTCAACCAAGAGGGAAACCACCTAACCCATATTCGCCTGCAGAATGACTGTTAAAATGGAGGAAAGTAGTACAGATAGGGAGCGGCTCTATTAAATATGCATGCAAAAATTAAGTGTGGAATTACGTTTTGCACAAACTTTCAACAAATCCCCGTAATCACTTCATTTGTAGCCGAAGCATCGGGGCGTCTGGGTATTTGATGAATAAAATCAAACTGACAATGTTCCGACTCAATGCCTAGCCATCATGCAGCAAACTCACTAACTGAGAGAGAAAGACAGACACCTGTTTAACGGCCACTTTTCCAGGACAACCTGGGTAAGCCAGCACCAGAAAGGTTAAACCAATGTAGGTTTTAATGAAGCAAAAGACGATGGGTGGCAGTGGCATCAGCTAGACCAGATGAAAATCACTTGCACCTCGCTCCAGACAGATAACCACGCCGGCACAACATCATTCAATTTTTTACAGGTCGGATGCTCTTCCTGGCGCCCAACTGACAGTGTCAAAAGCCCTGAAGGCAAGTCTTCTCGATCACTAATTGACAGAGATGACTCCTGACACGGATGCTGACCTTGTCCGAAGCTGCAGCGCCAGCACTGCTGCTGCGAGTTACATTGGAACACGGCGTCGCTCGTTCCACCGATCCACCTGTACCGTCGTCGGACGTCTCCGTGCCACCGTCCACGCTGCTTCCACTCTCCAGCTGCTGGTCGTTGTCCTGCCAACCACAGCACATACTGCTACCGATCTCCTTGGACTGCAACGTAGGGCGCCGTGGGTGGTCCAACGCTGCTGCCCAAGGTCAGGGCGAGGCTGGGTGGATGGGCCAGGGATCTGGACCCACAAGCCGGCACTAGAAAGGTTAAACCAATCTGGATTGTAATGAAGCAAGACGATGGAGTGGCAGTGGCATCAGCTTGATCAGAGTGACCCAGGCATTAGCTCGGTTCCCGCATGTCTTAGTACAGAGATCCCACATTTTCTTTATATATTAAATGCCGTAAGGTGTGCGTACGTCCGTAACGGTGGTCGTGGCCAGCTCAGCAGCGAATGACGTCACAATGAGAATGACGTCATAATGAGAACGGGGGGGGGGAGGGGCAGCCAGCGCAGTAGGCACGAGACTACGGCGCGAGACGTCATAATAAGAATGACGTCTCAATGACAATAGCTGGCTTATGGAGATATGGTGATTGGCAACATGTGGCCACAGTTGCACCGCTCTAGTATCATACAAAACCTCCCATGACTCAGAGTATGTGGTCAGTTGCTGTCAGCACTTACAGCAGCTTGATCTTCGTCTTTGACGGGTCGGAACATAAACGGCGGAGGTTCACCGTTAGCTGCATCGGAAGCACAGCGGAACGTCTTGCAGTTGGCACACATCACGCCAGCGCTCTTACTAGCACCGCTCTCAAACCACGAACCTGATTCTAAACATACAAACAACCAGGTCTGTCAACCGTGAGCATGCCACACGAGAATTCTCTGAACAAAATGTTAAAATGCCCTTTACAGTATTTGTTGCATACACTGCATCAGCCCATAATATCACATAATATCTGTTTGACTTCAGTGTCAAATTTCAGACACAGTGTATATAATGTCTGCCCATTATAAAAGGTAGCATTGAACACTGACACAGAACAACAACAGACACAAAGTTCACTATCAGTTGCACACATATATGAGCAGGAGGCAAACTAACCGTAACCCGAAGTTCTCTAAGTTGCTAACCGTAATCCTAAACCATAACCTTCTAAACTTCAACTCTTCTCTGATCCATAATCTATCTGTTTTCCAGACTTCATGAAAATCCAACCACGACTTTTTTCAGTTATCCTGCTAGCAAACGAACAAACACAAACAGCAGTGAAAACAATAACCCGCCAAAATCGGCGAAGTAATAAAAGCACAGATCAACAAAACGGTTTATGTACGGCAACCATTAACCAAAAGAAATGAAGTCGATGCTTGTTTACTTGTTGACTTGCAGTGAATGCAGACGTAGTCGCCGGCTGAGGACGCCGCCAGTCGGTCGCTACCTTCATCCGATTCCATTTCGTTGTCAGAGCCATCGCTTGGCGAGCTTGGCTCCTCCACTGTCACCAGACACACCCGCCTCGTGTCAAACAGTTTCATTAGCAGTGTCTCCAGACTTCTTCATTTCTTCATCTTCGACTAAGGTGACTTTCAGGGTCCACGCCCACAGCCTCCTTATACCCAGCACGACCTATGTCAAATGTCTTTGTCACAGAGGAAACAGCGCTAAAAGTAGCATGTGGTCAAAGTAATTTCACACAAGGCAGCATCGCCGCCGCTCGCGGACGGTTCAATCGTATAAGCCAGGTTGCACCAATGTACACCCGATCTAATACATGCTTCTTTTGGCGCACCTGAATCCAGATTCAAAACGGCATCTCGATCCGTTCAGCCGTTTTTGCAGGGCTCACGATCGCGCCAGACCGAAGACCACGACTTCGTCTGTAGCAAT
>Ga0209259_1000583_pt1 | contig 11276 bp, 9 predicted proteins | sample WorMetGr2BELIZE1_FD_187417 | JGI IMG/M metagenome (GOLD analysis project Ga0209259, IMG submission 187417) | Marine gutless worms symbiont microbial communities from Max Planck institute for Marine Microbiology, Germany - Inanidrilus... ...
GCGATCACGCGAGCCGCAGGCCGTTTTGCCGTCCACCGCGATGACCTCACCCCCGCTGGCCTGCCTGATCGCTTCGGTCCAATTGGCAAAACACGCTTGAAATCCCTTCACCGAGAGCCGTGAGATGCCGTTGGCAATACAATCGTGAAAGGGGACACCTGGCAAGGGGCGCGAACTGGCGCAGCCACTGCAGCTTGGCCTTGCCGAACTGTTCGATGGCTTCCCATCCCTCAGCACCACTGCTGACCGCACAGATCACAAGAATCAGAATATCCACAAATCCGTGAGGTTGGTTGCCCTCGACCCGAGGATCCTCCAGTTGGGAAAAATGTTCTTCAATGCTGCTTGTCATGCGGAAAACTCCAAATGCCGTTTCCCCCTACTTTCCCCACTCTACTTTGTTACGATACAACTTTAATACGCGCTCGCCCTGAGCGGTCGGGTGATTATGACCGCGATGGAAGGGGATTCGGGTTAAGATGGGTAATCTTAAACTTCGGTCATACACGCGTAACGGCGGAGTCTATCGATGCAAAACAGCTTTCAGGCTAGGTCCCGGCTCGAGGTTGGGGGAAAGAGCTACGAGATCTTTCGTCTCGATGCGGTAGCGGGGAGCGAACGCCTTCCTTATTCCACCAAGATTCTGCTCGAGAACCTACTGCGCAACGAGGACGGCGTAACCGTCCGGCGCGAGGATATCGAGGCCCTGGCGAACTGGGACCCCCAGGCCAAACCCTCCCACGAGATTCAGTACCGCCCGGCCCGCGTGCTGATGCAGGACTTCACCGGCGTGCCGGCGGTGGTCGACCTCGCCGCTATGCGCGATGCCATGCAGGCCCTCGGCGGCGACCCTGAAAAGATCAACCCCCTGCAGCCCGCCGAGTTGGTCATCGACCACTCGGTGCAGGTGGACTACTTCGGTTCGGACGACGCCTTCGCCAGGAATGCCGAGATCGAGTTCCAACGCAATCAGGAGCGTTACAGGTTCCTGAAGTGGGGACAGAACGCCCTGGACGGCTTCAGGGTCGTGCCCCCCGACACCGGCATTGTGCACCAGGTCAACGTGGAGTATCTGTCGCGGGTGGTGTTCCCGAAATCCGTCGCCGGCACCACCCAGGCCTACTTCGATACCTGCGTGGGCACCGACTCCCACACCACTATGGTCAATGGTATCGGCGTGCTCGGTTGGGGTGTGGGAGGCATCGAGGCGGAAGCCTCCATGCTGGGGCAGCCGGTCTCCATGCTGGTCCCCAAGGTAGTGGGCTGCAAGCTCACCGGGGAGCTCAAAGGAAGTGTGACCGCTACCGATCTGGTCCTGACCATCGTCGATCTGCTGCGGCGACACGGGGTGGTGGGCAAGTTCGTCGAATTCTACGGCCCCGCCATCGGCTCCCTACCCATGGGTGAGCGCGCGACCATCGCCAATATGGGACCCGAGTACGGCGCTACCTGCGGGCTCTTCCCCATCGACCGGGAAACCCTGGACTATCTACGCCTCACCGGGCGCACCGAGGAACAAGTGGCCCTAGTCGAGGCCTACGCCAAGGCCCAGGGGGTATTTCACACGGCCGAGGCCCCCGCGGCGGACTACTCCGAGACCCTGGAGCTGGATCTCGGCACCATAGTACCCTCCCTGGCCGGTCCCAAGCGCCCCCAGGACCGGGTACCCCTCACCGATCTGGCGACCCATTTTCCCAAGGCGCTGGCTGCCCTCAAGCAGGAACGCAATATCCCCGACCGGGGATCGGCCAAGGCGGTGATCGACGGTCAGGAAGTAGAGATTACAGACGGCTCTATCGTCGTCGCCGCCATCACTTCCTGCACCAATACATCCAACCCGTCGGTCATGCTCGCTGCCGGTCTGGTGGCAAAGAAGGCGGCTGCGCGGGGCCTGAAGGCCGCGCCCTGGGTCAAGACCTCGCTGGGCCCCGGCTCCCTGGCGGTAACCCGGTACCTGGAGCGCGCCGGGCTGATCGAGCCCTTGAAGCAGCTTGGCTTCCACAACGTGGGGTACGGCTGTACCGTGTGTATCGGTAACACGGGTCCCTTGCCCGAGCCGGTCCCCAAAGCCATTGCCGAAAAAGACCTGTGTGCGGTGTCCATCCTGTCCGGAAATCGCAACTTCGAGGGTCGGGTCCATGCCGAAGTGCGCATGAACTACCTGGCCTCCCCGCCGCTGGTGGTGGCCTATGCCATCGCCGGGCGCATCGACATCGACCCCTACCGGCAGCCGCTGGCCAAGGACCGGGACGGAAACCCGGTCTATCTCGAAGACCTCTGGCCGGCCCAGGACGAGATCAGGCAGGCCATCGCCGACCACGTCACGGCGGACGAGTTCAAGGTCGCTTACGCGGATGTCTTCGCCGGGGACAAGCGCTGGCGGTCCCTAGAGGCCGCTACCGGCCAGACCTATAATTGGCCCGAGTCCACCTACATCCAAAACCCGCCCTATTTCGAGGGGATGAGCCTCGCCGTCGGAGATGTGCCCGACATCCGAGGGGCCCGCTGTCTGGCTTTTTTAGGGGATTCCATCACGACCGACCACATATCCCCAGCCGGCGCCATCAAGCCCGACTCGCCAGCCGGCAAGTACCTGCTCGACCAGGGTGTGGCACCGAAAGACTTCAACAGCCTGGGCAGCCGCCGCGGCAACCACCAAGTCATGATGCGCGGTACCTTCGCCAACATCCGCCTGCGCAACCTGATGGCTCCGGGCACCGAGGGCGGCGTCACCCTGTACCAGCCGGGCGGTGAGCAGATGTCCATCTATGACGCGGCCATGCGCTACCAGGCCGAGGGGGTACCCGCCATCGTCATCGCCGGCAAAGAGTACGGCTCCGGGTCCTCCCGCGACTGGGCGGCCAAGGGTCCGCGGCTGTTGGGGGTGAAGGCCGTCATCGCCGAGAGCTATGAGCGCATCCACCGCACCAATCTGGTGTGCATGGGGATACTGCCGCTGCAGTTCGCGGCAGGAGAGACCGCGACCGCGCTTGGACTCACCGGATACGAAACCTTCGCTATCGAAGGGCTGGACGGTGGTAACGCCAAAGCAGTCAGTGTGCGGGCGACCGCGGCCGACGGCAGCGAGAAGACTTTTAAGGTAGTCGTGCGCATCGACACCCCGAACGAGGTGGACTACTATCGCAACGGCGGCATCCTGCACTATGTCCTGCGCCGGCTCGCTGCCGGGAAATCGACCCCTGGAGATGCCTGAACCGCGAAGGCGCATGTGGAACGTATCGCGGCAGCGGGAGGCAACGACGATTCGGCACGCGACCGACATTGAACCGGATTGAGAAGGCGGCGTGACCCATGCTTGATATTAGCCCCATACCGGCATTCGACGACAATTACATCTGGTTGCTGAAGGACCCGGACGGCGCCCGCGTCGCGGTAGTGGATCCAGGGGACGAAGAGCCTGTGTTTACGACCCTGGAGGCGCAAGGACTGGCGCTCGGCGCTATCCTACTCACCCACCACCATTACGACCATATTGGCGGCGTGGAGGCACTGCGGGCGGTGTTTCCCAAGGTCCGGGTCTTCGGTCCCGAAGACCAGCGGATCCGCAGCCTTACCGATGTGGTCCGTGAGGGCGACACGGTCGCCATCCCAGATCTTACCGAGCGGTTCCGGGTCTTAGATGTGTCGGGCCACACTTCGACCCATATCGCCTACTTGGGTGCCGGTGCCCTCTTCTGCGGCGATACCCTGTTCGCAGCCGGCTGCGGGCGGGTGTTCGACGGGACCTTCGAGCAGCTCGCCGCTTCCCTCGAGCGCATCGCCGCCCTCCCAGCAGAGACCCTCTGCTATTGCGCCCATGAGTACACCCTGGCCAATCTGGAATTCGCCGACCGGGTCGAACCCGAGAGTACCGCTATCGCCGAACGGAAACAGGCGGTATCCGATCTCCGCGAGCTGGGCCGGCCCAGCGTCCCCTCCCGGCTGGGCGAAGAGCTGGCGACCAATCCCTTTCTGCGCACCGGGGTGCCAGCGGTCATGGCCTCCACCGCGGTCGCATCCGGCAAGTCTTTGGCCACCGGCGCGGAGGTCTTCAAAGCCCTGCGGCGCTGGAAGGACGGGCAGTACGACTAGTAGTCTGACCACAAGATAAATCAGGGGTAGTGGTGATTTTTGAAGTGATATCTAGCCAACAATCGGCAATAATTCGGTATTATAGCGGTGTATGAAGAGTTTTAAACAAATCTCATGAGTTTTAATACACTTGGAAAAAGACAACGTCTTACGTAGGAAGCGTGCCAACTGCTGCCGTAAGGTATTATTCCAACGCTCAATATGAGCCGGAGCCGTTTCCCCCGTTTCTTTACCTACAGGGCGATGTTTCTTGCTCGGAATGACGGCTTGATACGCGCTCCAATAATCACTGAAAACGATGGCTTATTTATAAGCAGATGGTACGCGATCCCAGAGCATCCGACAGGTGTTTTCGGTGCGATCACCGCAAGCAGAGGCGACGATTTCTTGGGTCTCTCTATTCATGGCAATCCAGACCTACACTTTGTCTTTGCTACGAAAGACAAAGGACCACAACTCATCCACCTCCAGCACAGGAATCTTTTTGCACTCAACAGGTTGTAGCGTCTCTTCAAGGGGTGGGAGGTCATTCGCCTGTTCTTTTAACCAAGCACTCAATCTTGGTTTTTGCGATGACCCGGCTTAATTGAAAAGGTGAGTGTTCTACACAAATGTACAGGAGGTGCGGACAAGGATGCCAGTGACAAAGCTACATGGATGTATTCACGGCGTCCCGTGGGAAGTTATGTCGCCTATCCGTCGTCCCGCTGTGTAGGCTATTTTCCCATTCCCTGATGCACCTGAGATCCGACCCAATGCCCCAAGCGGGGTGGAACCCGGCCAGGCTCGGTCCACCGGCATTCGCCGGGATTTGACCACACCGGACACGGCTGATAGAAAACGACGTCTGCCTCCTTCGAAGGGTCTTCCATCGTGTCATGCGTGATATCCGGCTTTCCTCTTGCCGTTCGCGTTCTGCTTGCGACGGCCGCAGGGGGTCTGGCCGTACTCGGCTTTGCTCCCTTTTCCTTCTATCCCATCGCTATTTTGTCCCTGGCCCTCTTCTACGAGCTTCTCTCTAAGTCGACACTGCGGGAGGGCCTTCTGGTCGGCTGGGGCTTCGGGATCGGTCTGATGGGCTTCGGCATCTTCTGGGTCCGCATCAGCCTGAACGAGTACGGCAACATGGCCCCCTGGTTGGCCTATCTGATGACCGCCTTGCTGATGGTCGCAACGGCCTTCTACTACGGGATCGCCGGCGCCCTGACGGCCAGGCTCGGGGATAGCCCACGCGCACACGGTCCCTTGCTGGTGTTTCCCGCGGTCTGGGTCCTGGCCGAGTGGCTGCGAGGCTGGCTATTTACGGGTTTTCCCTGGCTCGTCATCGGCTATACCCAGATCGACGCCCCGCTGGCGGGCTTGGCACCCATCGCGGGTGTCTATGGGATCAGCTTAGTCCTGGCGTTGAGCGCCGGGCTGCTCTGGTGCCTGGTCCGTCGGCGGGGACGGGTCCGGTACGCCGCGCTCGCCGGGCTCGTCCTGATCTGGCTTGCCGGCTCCGCCCTGAAGGGCATCGAGTGGACCAAAGCGGATGATGAGGGCTTCCGTGCCACCGTGGTGCAGGCAAACATCCCGCAGTCCCTGAAATGGGACCCGGATGCGCGCCTCTCCAGCCTGCGCGCCTACCTGGAGCTCACCCGCGAGAACTGGGACAGCGACCTGATCCTGTGGCCGGAGACGGCGATCCCGGATTTTCTGCACGAGGTGCACGACACCTTCATCCGGCCACTCGCGAAAGAGGCGCGGGCGCAGGGTGCCGAGCTGGCAATCGGGATTCCGATCATGGACCTCGAAGCAGGTACTTATTTCAACGGTCTGATCAGTATCGGGACAGTCGAAGATGTCTACCGCAAGCGCCACCTGGTCCCCTTCGGCGAGTTCATCCCCTTAAAAAACTGGTTGGGGCCAATTGCCCGGCCCTTCGAGGTCCCCATGTCGGACTTCAGCGCGGGCGTTTCCCTCCGTCCGTTGCTGCGGGTCGGCGAACGTCTGGCCGGGGTCTCCATCTGCTACGAGGACGTCTTTCCCGCTGAGGTGATCGAGGCCCTGCCGGAGGCGGCTTACCTCATCAGTGTCAGCAACGACGCCTGGTTCGGCGACTCACTGGCGCCCCACCAGCACCTGGAAATGGCGCGCATGCGGGCCCTGGAGAACGAGCGTTGGCTCCTACGTTCCACCAACACCGGGATTTCCGCCATCCTCGACCACCGCGGCAAGATCCTAGGTAGCGTGCCCCCCTTCGAACGCGGCGCCTTTTCAACCGAGGTGCAACCGCGCTGGGGGGCAACGCCCTTCGTGCATCTGGGAAACCGACTCGCGATCGGCCTCGCCTTGCTGATGTTGGTCAGCTGCCGGTTGCCGGTTTTCAGGTTCCGGCTTCAGGGCGAGCGCGTATAAATCTCTTCGATCTACCGGCAGTGTAGTTGGGCAAAGCCACCATGGACGACGGCGTGCCCGACATCCGCATCTTGGCTTAAATGTCAACACGATCCGGACTTACTCATCGGGATCGAGTTCCGGCGCATATTCCGGCAGAAACGTTATCATGATGTTCAGCGCTTCCGCTTCAAAAACCTCCGAGTCTCTTTGCTGTGACGGTAGCGCGCGTTGTCGGTAATGGCGATAGGCGATAATCGGTCGCCCGGCGTCCCTTCTCAACTCCTTCAGGAATTGGATAAACCGCGCAGAGCTCATGTTTCCTTCCATCACGCTGAAACGCATATCACCGCGCAGTGTCACTGCGCTAATGATGTTCGGCCCGAAACGACCACCGCTGTCTCGCACTACGGGCATCTCACTGGTTTTCTCCTCCGTCCGGCCATGATGGGTGTCAGTGCGCACGACTACTTCGTCCACAAAGTAAATCTCGGCGCCCAATTCGTGCGCACGCTCGACAACCTCCGGGAATGTCTTCTGCAGATACCCCTCAATCGCTTTCGGGTCCTGTTTATAGAGCTTGTAGAAGGAGCGTTGCGGGCTCAGACCTAAGTGAGCAAGCAGCCGGCTGCGCACTCTTGCTTAAGTCCACTCCGCGTTCCTGCGCGATCATGGAGCGGATGGTGGCGAGCGTCCACAGACAGAATTCGGATTTGTGGTCCAGCGGATTGCCCATGGTGACGGCATCGTACACCCACACCATATCTTCATCCGAGAGCTTTCTCGGGCGGCCTTGCCTGGACCCCTCCTGCAACGCCTCCCAACTTCCGTTGCGGTAGCGGGCGAGCCAATCGAAGACCGTTCGCCGAGGGGAAAACAGATATTTCAGGCGTTCACACCTTTGGGAAGCTAAATTCAGAGCACTTATACGCTATTTCGCGCACAATTTGCGGGCCTGGAAAATTGCCGAGTTGAGTGGTGTAAGCCGCCCGACGATTAATCAGCTATTCATGAAGTTACGAACCAGAATCGCCCAGCTTTGCAACGCTTCATCCCCTCTATCCGGTGAGGGTGAAGTCGATGAATCTTATTTTGGCGCACGCCGTGTTCGCGGAAAAAAGGGGCGTGGAGCAGGCGGTAAACCGATCGTCTTCGGAATCCTGGAACGCCACGGGAAAGTGTCGGAAATCGTCCCTGACGCCTCCAGGAAGCAGCTACAGAGCGCGATCTTGGATCAGGCAGCCCTGGAAGCATCATCCACTCGGACGGCTGGAGAGGCTACAATGGGCTGGTGGACATGGGCTACAAAAAGCATTTCCGGGTGCATCATGGCGAGCATGAATTTGCCCGCAGTAATTGCCATATCAATGGCATTGAGTCATTCTGGTCATATGCCAAACGGAGGCTTGCAAAGTTCAATGCTGTTCCTCGACAAACGTTCTTTTTATACATCAAGGAATGTGAATTCAGATTTCATCACCGAGAGGAAGATCTCTCTGAGAGAATACTTACTCTACTGAAAGAAAATCCACTCTAAAGTTATCTAGACCCTAAACAAATCTCATGCATTTTAACACATTTGGAAAAAGGCAACGTCTTACGTAGGAAGCGTGCCAACTGTTGCCGTAAGGTATTATTCCAACGCTCAATATGAGCCGTTTCCCCCATTTCTTTACCCACAGGGCGCTGTTGCTCGCTCGGAATGACGGCTTGATACGCGCTCCAATAATCACTGGAAACGGCGGCTTCTTTATAAGCAGATGGTTCGGCGCGAGACCCCAAACGTCCGTTCAATCCCGCGCATACTGCATCTTTCTTGATAAACGTTTATAATGAGTTCTTTCTTTTCTTCCATACGCGTTCTTCGCGATCAAGTATGCCATAGGCACCACAGGCTTTACAGTTATATTGCGAGCTACCGGACGCATGCAACAATTTTCCGATAGAATGTCCGTGAGTTGCTCCATGACCTCATCCAGCACGCGACAAGACCCCACTTTGGGTTCCTGGGTAACCCATCCAGGACCAAAAATCCGGAGACGAAAAAAGCTCAGTCCGGGTTGAGGAAGCGGTCAAAACAATCCGGTTTTGGCTTGGACAAGCCCTCAGGCAGGGGGATATTATTTCAAGGTTATTTATGGATTCCAAACTATTTTACTCTTTGGTCTAGGCAGGAGATGTTCGCTGATTTGAGATTAAGGTGCCGAGATCTACCCAATATCATCAGCTTGTTGCGCCTGCTTGCCGTAATGCCGGTTCTGTACCTGCTGCTCGAGCAGGAGTTCGGTTGGGCGTTGCTCTTGTTCACGGCAGCGGGGCTCTCGGACGGACTCGACGGCTTCCTGGCCAAGCAGTACGGCTGGCAGAGTCATCTCGGTGGTATTCTCGATCCCATCGCGGACAAGGTCCTTTTGATGGCCTGTTTTCTGGTGCTCGGGGCCTTGTCGCTCATTCCCGTTTGGCTGGTGTCGGTGGTGTTGTTCCGGGACCTGCTGATCGTCGGGGGGGCCGTACTCTACAACTACCAGGTCGAGGAAGTGGAGGCGGCCCCGACGCTGGTAAGCAAGCTGAACACGGTGCTCCAGATCCTGTTGGTCGTACTGGTGATCACGAATGCCGGGCCTATGCCCCTGCCGGGATGGATTATTCAGACCTTGATCTGGGTCTGTGTCGCCACCGTAATCGTCAGCGGTAGCCAATATGTCTGGGTCTGGTCACGCAAGGCGGCGCAGAAGGGGTGGAAGGAGAATTGATGCTGCGGCGAGATCATGACTTACGGGTACCGAGGATTTGTCGCACGAGCCACCGGGTCGGGCGGCGTTTTCTGCGCAGGACCTCTTGGTCGATCTCCTCCAGCAGTCCGATCAGGTAGCCCGGTTCCCGGGGGCAACGGCGCATGATGTAGTGCACTGCGTCGGCGTCGAGCTCGAGACCCCGGCGCGTGGCCGATTCCCTAAGCAAACGCTCGCAATCGCCTTCGGGCAGGGGGAGCAACCGGTAGCCCGGACCCCAGCCCAGGCGCGAGCGCAGGTCGGGGAGGGTCAGGGGCAACTCTGAAACGGGGACGTGGGCGCTCACCAACAGGTGTTGCCCGGATTCGCGGAGGCGGTTGTAGAGGTCGAACAGGCCCTCTTCCCAAGTCGCATTCCCGGCGATGGTCTGGATGTCGTCCAGGGCGACCAGATTCCACAGCTCTAGGTTATCGAGCGCGGAGGAGGCCAGTTGCCCGTGCTTCAGGGGTAGGTAAATGGCCGAGCGATCACCCTGTACTGCCTGCCGGCAGGCAGCTTGCAACAGGTGAGTCTTACCGCTGCCGGTGGTACCGAACAGGTATATGAAGTGATCTCCGGTCCCCGCGGCCCAGGCCGTGACCGCGGCGACAGCCTCGGCGTTGGGACCGACCACGAATGCAGCAAAGTCTGCTTCCGGCCTGAGCTGGACGGGGAGCGGGATCTGGTGCATCCAAGGCCCGGATCAATCGAATCGGTCCAAGGCCAGGGCGGTACGGGCGAGGCGTTTGCCCAATGCCCGGCACAGGCGCCGTTCCTCGTCGCTCAGAGGAAGATTGCTCTCGCCGCCGGATAGGTGGGAGGGTCCATAGGGGGTCCCGCCGCTGCGGGTCCGCAGTAGGTCGGTCTCGCTGTAAGGTAGCCCGACCAATAGCATTCCGTGATGCAGCAAGGGTAGCATCATGGACAGTAGGGTCGTCTCTTGTCCACCGTGGAGGCTGGCAGTGGAGGTAAATACCCCCGCCGGTCTTCCGATCAGACTCCCTGACATCCACAAGGAGTTAGTACCGTCGAGAAAATACTTCAGGGGCACGGCCATGTTGCCGTAGCGGGTCGGACTGCCCCGGGCGAGCCCCGCACAATCACGCAGGTCTTCCAGCTTGGCGTAGGGGGGACCGGCGTCCGGAATACTGTCTTGGGTGGACTCACAGCAGGCGGAAACGGGGGGGGACCGTACGCAGTCGGGCCTCTATCCCCGGTATCTCTTCGGTACCGCGGGCGACTTGGCGTGCCATTTCCGCCGTGGCGCCGTAGCGGCTGTAGTACAAAATCAGTATGTAGGGCATGTGTTGCTCCGTAGACAGAGGAATGGCCGACTTGGCGCGTCACGCGTCGAGGCGGTTCGCCTGCGCGTACCGGACGGAACTGTTATGCAACTATAGACCCTGCCCCGGTCTCCTCGGTTCCGCAGTAGTGCACCGTTTCACTCTGGCTGTCATGTCCCGTATGATTGCGTGGAATTTTCGGTGGTGGTGATTTTTGAAGTGATATCTAGCCAACAATCGGCGATAATTCGGTATTATAGCGGTGTATGAAGAGTTTTAAGCAAATCTCATACATTTTAACACATTTGGAAAAAGACAACGTCTTACGTATGTACGAAGCGTGCCCACTGTTTCCGTAAGGTATTATTCCAACGCTCAATATGAGCCGTTTCCCCCGTTTCTTTACCCACAGGGCGCTGTTGCTCGCTCGGAATGACGGCTCGATACGCGCTCCAATAATCACTGAAAACGATTGGTTTCTTTATAAGCAGACGGTACGCGATCCCAGAGTATCCGACAGGTGTTTTCGGTGCGATCACCGCAGGCAGAGGCAACGATTTCTCGGGTCTCTCTATTCATGGCAATCCAGACCCACACTTTAGTCTTTGCTACGAAAGACAAAGGACTACAACTCATCCACCTCCAGCACAGGAATCTTTTTGCACTCAACAGGTTGTAGCGTCTCTTCAAGGGGTGGGAGGTCATTCGCCTGTTCTTTTAACCAGGCGCTCAATGTTCGGCGCGAGACCCCAAA
>Ga0209259_1000584_pt1 | contig 11275 bp, 19 predicted proteins | sample WorMetGr2BELIZE1_FD_187417 | JGI IMG/M metagenome (GOLD analysis project Ga0209259, IMG submission 187417) | Marine gutless worms symbiont microbial communities from Max Planck institute for Marine Microbiology, Germany - Inanidrilus... ...
AAGATTCCTATGCTGGATGTGGATGAGTTGCGGTCCTTTGTCTTTCGTAGCAAAGACAAAGTGTGGGTCTGGATTGCCATGAACAGAGAGACCCGAGAAATCGTCGCCTCTGCCTGCGGTGATCGCACCGAAAACATCTGTCGGATACTCTGGGATCGCGCACCGTCTGCTTATAAAGAAACCAATCGTTTTCAGTGATTATTGGAGCGCGTATCGAGCCGTCATTCCGAGCGAGCAACAGCGCCCTGTGGGTAAAGAAATGGGGGAAGCGGCTCATATTGAGCGTTGGAATAATACCTTACGGCAACACTTGGCACGCTTCCTACGTAAGACGTTGTCTTTTCCAAAATGTGTTAGAATCATGAGATTTGTTCAAAACTCTTCATACACCGCTATAATACCGAATTATTGCCGATTGTTGGCTAGATATCACTTCAAAAATCACCACTACCCGTTAAAAGCCTGCCGCCGTTGAACGCAGCGGTGGATTGATCGATAAAGAAGCGGTCTGCCTTCGGACACTCTGCATGACGAGACCGACAATAGCTCGACACTACACGACCAGAGACTTCTTTCGGCAGGTGCCAAATGCACTGCTGGCACGCTACTTCGCGAAATCTGGCTTGTTCGCCGATATCGACTTCGACTCCATAAAGGAGGCCAAACCGGATGCCTTATTCGACGCCTGGCCTACCAGAAGAACAGCGCAATCCAATGGATGCTGAGTTCGCGGAAATTTTCGCGATGGGCTGCGAAAAGGGGTTCAAGGCCATCCTCGACGAGGCTAAGTGGCAGCTGCACGAAGACCCAGAAGGGTTCGATCGGTTCGTTGACCAGCTGTCGGCGCTGCCAAACCACTATCATCGGGCGATGGTTACCTACCTGGATCACCGCGAGTGCTGGAAGGACGCGACACGCTTCTATCACGCCGACACACTGCCCTACTGGCGCAAGCGCAGGCACATGGGGCACCGGGATGCAATGGTCGATGAAGCCAGTATTACGGAGCTGGCATCGCTTATCCGCCACCACTTCCATCGGACCGAGGGCTGTGGCAACAACTGTGTTGTAGAACCGCTCCGTTGCGGTGAGTTGAACTACTTCTTCGCGTATCCCGAGGACTACTCGCAACAGGCCATCGAGTGGGTGAACGGAAAATTCGCGCATCGACCACACAACCCCGCCGAGGTCATCTACGTCTACTCGAAAAGGGAGGGTACACTGGACCTGAACTTCCGCAGTTCGTACAGGGCCATCGAACCACTACAACACATATTCGCGACCACAATTCTGAAACTAAACGAGCTGCCGCCGGACCCTGAGGACAAACGGGTCTACGACTTGAATCCCCTGCGTAAGAGAAGTTTTGACTTCAGTTACGACCCCGGAAGTGGCATTGAAAGGGTTGTCGTCCGTAAGCTCCGTCTGTCATCCAAGCTAATCCTAAGGAATCGAATCACCTTATCGCCAATACCGATGCGGTCTATGATCTTCTTGACGAGTTGGAGCAGGCTATCCCGTTGCACCTGTACAACCTAACCCAGGTCGAGCTAGTTGCAGAGATCGTGGACAATCCCAATAAGCGACCGAAACGCATCACAATCCGCATTACGCACCCGAATTCGTGCCCGATGAAGTACGGATGCGCGTGACCTGAAACTCAGGGATATGCTGAAGGCTTCGGGCATTGAGCCTAAACTGCCTGAGTCTAATAGCGACGTTGGATGACACCCGATGCTGTCCTAGAGGAACTCTTGGAACGGGTCGCGGCAACCTGGGAATCGCGAACTCTGCTCACGGAGGAGGAGTTAGCGACTTGGCCGCGGGATGCGGTCTTGGCTCTGCACCGCCAGAAGCTGCCCGAGCGCGCCCAGCCGGCAAAAGATGCGGTATGCCCAGGCTGTGAGAAGGAGTGCGGTATGCCTGTTCATACGGTTGTTCGCGGCAAAAACAATGATACCGAATTCTTCGTGTTCTGCGAAAATCGTGACGACACCAACCGCATTGCTATTGCTCCCGAGAAACTGAAGAAATGGCAATGCCGTAAAGAGTTGATTGCCGGTTTCATTGCGGAATCCCTATCGTTGAAATCCAGTGACCGCCGGATCAGGGGAAATGGTGCACTGGTGGAAATCGGAATACTGACCGGAAGCAGGCGGGCACGCATGCTATGCCTCGGGCATGAGCCCCAACTTGTTCTGGTTGTGGGAACAAACTCCGTACCCACCGCCGAGATGCTCCACTTCGAGGTTGGCAAATATATCCTCGACACCGATCAGTTGAAGGACCTGTTCGATGCCGCGAAAACGGGTGATCTTCGTTACACGCCATCGACCGCGCGGCTTGAAATTAGAAAGCTGGACACAGCCGCGAGGAACAAGGAATGGTGCAAAACTTACCGGGAGTTGAAGAAAAAAATCCCAGCAAGCCCGATACCTGGATCGCCAACCAGATTGCGAAAATGGACATCGCTCGCGGACGCAGCACCGAGACCATTCGTAAGCACATGAAGTGCTAAAAAGCTGGGTGGAAAGATTTTCGCCCAAGTGCTGTGGATATCGGCCGCCTGAAATCCCTTGGGCTCCTCAAAAGCCCTCAGAAACCGCTGACGCCATTCAAAGCCCAACCCAAGGTTGCGCGTCTGGGGTCATCGTGTTTGGAGAATCTATCGCCTTGGAAGCTGCCATTAGTGCCGTTAGAACTCTTTCGGCAGTAATGGCAATTCGCACCTAGCGCCCATTAAAAGACCATCTCGCCGGCGCTTCGCCTCAGCCTCCCATCAAACTCTCTCCTTGAGCTCCTCAAGCATCTTCTTCAAAGTGCCTGTTTCTCGCTCGCGTCGATATCCGGTCTTTTCCAATCGTAAGAACCTGGTTCGCTAAAAAAGTTGGGCGGAAAAAATTCGCCCAATTTCTGGTCGCACAGGTCCTTGTTCCTCCTGCAATTTCTCCTACCTGCCGGGCAATTCACCCAATCGCTACCAGGGATCACACGACGCCGCATCGCCGACATTGACGGGGGGTTCTGCTCCGAGCTCTCACCCCGCGCTGGGCTTTCATGGCCCAAAACGTACACCTACTCTGCTTCTCGATACTTCCGAAGCCGTTTAGCGAGGTTCGAGCATGGCGCATACGATCCTGAGACTCCCCACGGTCAAGGCCCGAACGGGCCTGTCCCGCAGCACCCTGTATCTGCGCATCGCCTAGGGACACTTCCCCAAGCCGGTAAGTCTAGGTGGACGTGCGGTTGGCTGGGTAGAAGATGAAATCGATGCCTGGCTGACGGAACAAATCGCCGCCCGCCTCGAGGAGGGCGCCGCATGAAATCATGCAAACTGAAGGCCCAGGATACCCTGGGTTGTCCCTTGGAACGCAAACATGGCCTGGATCATGACCGGCTGCCGTCCGTCGAGGATTACTACTGGCCGATTTTTGGCGAGCTGCACTTCAACGCCAGCGGTTGGGTGTCGGTCCGCTGAATCCTCCACGACGATCGGTACCCGAGTTTGCGCATTCACCACGAACGCGGCGCGTTTCACTGCTTTGCTTGCGAGGCACATGGCGGAGACATCATTGCCTTCGAGATGCTGAACTCTGGTGTGGACTTCAAAAGTGCCGTTCGTGTGCTGGGAGCCTGGCGATGACCTCTCCGATCCTGGAACTGGACGTGCGGGGCAAGGGCTTGGCCGTGCGTTACCAACACGGCAAGCGTCCCTTCGAGCAGGATTGCTCGAAATCACCGCCGAAAAACGCCGCTGAGCTGCGCTGGGAATACCGTGACGGCGACGACATCGGCTTCAGGGCCGGCGCCTAGTCCCAGCTGGATGGGTACCCGGTAATCGTGCTCGATATGGACTTCCGCAGTGAAGACCCCGCACACTGGGGAGCTGCGTGGCAGGCGTGGCGTGAGCTGGTCGGTGACCTGATGCCTACGGTAAAGACTGGCGGTGGCGGGGCACATCTGTACTTGCGCTGCCCACGTGAGCAACTTCCGGATGAACAATCCATCATGCTGCGTCGGTCCGAGGAGAAGGTCGGCAACAAACCGGCTTGGACGATCGAGCTGCTATCCAACGGGCATGCCGTTACGCTTCCGCCCAGCATCCACCCTTCTACCAAACAGCCCTACGAGTGGGTGAACGGTGGGGTGGGGCACGTCGAGACCATCCCGAAAACTTGGAGGCGATCGCTAGAGCACGCACGGAGAAACCGAACACCGAAGCAGAATGGCCGAAACCCCAGCCGATTATCGCGGAGCTGAAATCCATCCCAAGCTTCGACCCCGAAGTCCTGCTCCCTGGGGTGCTGCGCACCTAGATCAGGGAGGAGGGGGATCGGATGCCTTGCCCTCCCGATTTCATCGCGGCGGCGGTTCTAGTGGCGCTGGGCTCGATCATCGGCGCGCGCTGCGCCATAAAGCCTAAATCGAACGACGATTGGCTGGTTGTCCCGAACCTTTTGGGTGGAATCGTTGGTGATCCATCCACGAAGAAATCCCCAGCCTGGAGCGTAGCACTGAAACCAATGGATCATCTGATCGCCAAAACCGTCGAGAAAAACTAGAAGTCTGTCAAGGATTACGAAAGCGATAAAGTTGTTTTCGATACAAAAAAGTCGGCAATCGAGAGCAGAATCAAGGAAGCCGCGAAGAGGAAATCGAATGATCTCGACTCTCTCGCTGGCGAGCTACGGCCATACCAGAATCAAGAGCCGGAAATACCGCTGTTGCGCCGATATAAGACGAACGACTGCACGGTAGAGAAGCTGGGTGAACTCCTCCGTGACAATCCCAACGGCATCCTGGTAGTCCGCGATGAGCTGGTCGGCCTGATCGACACCTGGGAGCGCGAAGGTCGTGAAGGCACACGCGCGTTCTTCCTAGAGGCTTGGAACGGCGATCAAAGCTTCGATACGGACCGCATCAAGCAGGGGCATATCCACGTTCCGAACTTGTGCCTCTCGATCTTCGGCGGCATCCAGCCTGATAAGCTCACCCGGTATCTGGAACAGACTACGCATGCCCTCGCCAACGACGGCATGCTGCAACGTTTCCAAGTGCTAGTCTATCCGGATCCGATGCGATGGGAGTGGCGTGATCGTGCGCCGAATCGGAAGGCTCGGGATACGGCCTTCGCTGTGTTCGAGAAGCTTGCCACATTCGATCCGGTGACCTGGGGCGCTGCGCCAGCTGATGACTTCTGCAAGTTCCCATTCTTTCATTCCAGCGATGAGGTACAGGCCGTCTTCATTGCATGGTCGGAAGACCTGCACCAGTCCAGCATTCTCAATGAAGAGGAGCCGATCGTCCGGCAGCACCTAGCCAAATTTGAGAAGCTTTTCTCCGCTCTGGCCCTGATCTGCCATCTCGTGGACTGCGCCGCAAAGAGTGTTCACGGTCCGGTAAGCAAAGACGCCGCAGTGCGTGCTGCTGCCTGGTGCGAATACCTCGAAACGCATGCCCGGCGCTGCTATGGGTTGCTGAAGGACGATGGTCTGCGGGCTGCCCAGGAGTTGGCCACGAAGCTGGAGCACGGAGCGCTGCCCGATGACTTCATCCTCCGGGATGTGCGCCGAAAGCAATGGCGTAGCCTGACCACCGACGAGGCCATTCAGGCGGCGCTGGATTGGCTAGAGGACGAGGGCTGGCTGCGCTGCGTGTCTACGGATGGCATGGGGCCAGGCACGGGTCGGCGCACCGTGCGCTACCGTATCAACCCGTCTATCACCGCGACAACGAAGGGTGCGGCATGAATTGGCTCGATTATGCCCGACGAGAGGTTGTACCCGCCAAGAAGTACACTGCCATTACTGCCGAAAGAAATCTAACGGCAGTAATGGCAGTGCCGGGGGTAATGGATTGGTTCGAGTATAAGGATCTAGAGAAAGACCCCATACTGGAGGACCTAGCGGATGCCTGCCGTGATCTTGATATCACCCCTGCGGAGGTGCAGGCCGAACTGGCACCGGAGGACATCGAGGATTGGCGCAAGGGCGCAACCAGCAGCGATACCCAAGAGACGCGACCCGAACCAGATCACCGCCGCCAGCAAGCCCGACGAGGATCAGGCCGTCACCACCGCCCGCACCGTACTGCAGCCGACGGTGCAGGCTGCGGTCACGCTGAAAAAGTACGGTAAGTCCTACGGCAACCGTCGACCCCGACGGCCTGATCGATTCGCTGAGGGAACTGACCCGTGCGAGCAACAACGGCAACCTTAAGCGCGCTGAGGCCATGCTCACGGCTCAGGCCCACACTCTGGACGCCATCTTCAACAACCTCGATCAGCGCGCCATCAACGCCGAATACATGGATAATCTAGACCGCTATCTCAAACTGGCGCTGCGGGCGCAATCGCAGTGCCGAGCCACGTGGGAGGCATTGTCGACCATTAAGAGCCCGCCGGTGATGGGTTACGTCCGCCAGGCTAATGGCGTGCACGCCAAGCCGAGCTGATCCGGCAATGGCGACCGTGGGAGAAATCGACCGGGCCGAAGACCAAGGCCGGTAAGAGGGCAGTATCTCAAAACGCATACAAGGGCGGAACCTGGTGACTGTTGTGCGAACTGTCGCGCGCCCTTCGCGAGCAGGACTGGCGGCTGGTCGAGTGAGCAGCCGGGGCATAATCTCGTTTGTCGCTCAGTCCATGTGGCCGAACATTGGCATCATCATTAAGAATGGATGGTGGCCCCATGGCTGCGAACCAAGAACCAAGAACACGGTTTCCTGAATTGAGATTTCATCAGGGGCAAGTCGCATAGGTCTTATGGCACTGACTTTCCATCCCCACCCTGGCATAGTATTGATCTGTAACTTCAATACCAGCTTCAAGGTCCCGGAAATGATCAAGCGGCGACCAGTGGTGGTGATCTCGCCCAGGCCCCGGCGCTCAAACCAGCTTTGCACCATTGTGCCGTTGAGCACTACGGCACCGAATCCTGTGGAACCATTCCACCATCGCATGGACCCTCGTTCCCTGCTGGAGAGGCTGGCCGGGAAGGAGACTTGGGCGAAGTGCGATATGCTGGCCACCGTCTCACTGGAGCGGCTGGACCGGGTGATGGTCGAGAAGAGGCCTGACGGCAAGCAGGTTTACGTCGCGGATCCAGTGACCCCCGGCGATCTGGAAGCCATTTGCGAGGGGTGATGATTGCCTTCGGGATGGCCAATCCATCTTGACCTAGCAGAGCCTAGTGACCAAAATAAGCTTGTTCCCGATAAATCGGGCTTGTAAGACTACCTCCGGGTAGCAAACCCCAGTCGGTGAGAGCAAATTGACTGGGGCTTTTGATCCAAGGCCCTGCATCGTAAGATGCAGGGCCTTCCTCTGTCGACGGTGTCTTGACCCGCCGCGCCTGACCTCTGAAGACCCTTCCGACCTGGTTGAGCCCTCCTGCGTTCCTGGAAGACTGACCCGTCCTGCCATCCCTGATGGCCAGTGGTGATTCTCCTTTCTCGGGCTCCTTCATCTTTCGCCATTCTTAGCTGGAATCTCGCTGAATGGTGCAGTATGAATTGGCTCGATTATGCCCGCCGAGAGCTTGTACCCGCCAAGAAGTATACTGCCATTACTGCCGAAAGAAATCTAACGGCAGTAATGATAGTTCTTGGGACGAGGGTAGCGTTGGGAGATGAGCCCGGTATTTCTGACTTTGCGGATTCCGCGTATAGGGATTCAGAAGAGGAAGATTCAAAACCTGGGACACTGCGCCTACTGTTTCACTGGCCGGGATAGCGGTGCGGCTGAGTCTTATGAGGGGGCTAATTGGGGGACTTAATGCTATATAAAAAGAAAAAATCAACCTTAAAACAAGGGTTTGATATTATTAATTGGCGGAGAGAGAGGGATTCGAACCCTCGATGGACTTTTAACCCATACTCCCTTAGCAGGGGAGCGCCTTCAGCCGCTCGGCCATCTCTCCAAAAGAAAGGGGTACACTGGCATCCCGGTCATCAGCCACAGGGAACTTCAGGTAGTGGTGATTTTTGAAGTTATATCTAGCCAACAATCGGCAATAATTCGGTATTATAGCGGTGTATGAAGAGTTTTAAACAAATCTCATACATTTTAACACGTGCCAACTGTTGCCGTAAGGTATTATTCCAACGCTCAATATGAGCCGTTTCCCCCATTTCTTTACCCACAGGGCGCTGTTGCTCGCTCGGAATGACGGCTCGATACGCGCTCCAATAATCACTGAAAACGATGGCTTCTTTATAAGCAGACGGTACGCGATCCCATAGTATCCGACAGGTATTTTCGGTGCGATCACCGCAGGCAGAGGCGACGATTTCTCGGGTCTCTCTATTCATGGCAATCCAGACCCACACTTTGTCTTTTCTACGAAAGACAAAGGACCGCAACTCATCCACCTCCAGAACAGGAATCTTTTTGCACTCAACAGGTTGTAGCGTCTCTTCAAGGGGTGGGAGGCCATTCGCCTGTTCTTTTAACCAGGCACTCAATGTTCGTGCGCGAGACCCCAAACGTCCGTTCAATCCCGCGCATACTGGATCTTTCTTCTTTTCTTCCGTCGCGCGTTCTTTGCGTTCAAGTACGCCATAGGCACCACAGGCTTTACAGTGATATTGCGAGCTACCGGACGCATTTGTGCCATTTTTAACGAGCTCTTCGCTCTGACATTTTCGACAGCTGTATACTTTAGTGTCGATAATCATAATTGAAAACTCTTCGGTTCGTTTTATCAATGAACGCAATCGTTCAAACCAGGCGTATTCTTCCGGAAGAGAGGGCTAAAATCTAGAATCAGGTAACGAGAAAAACGATGGCGATCGGAATGATTACCGATGAATCCATCTACCCTATCACTTCAAAAACCACCACTACCGAACTTCAGATTTCCCCAGGACTCTACGGGGTCTGAGAACAGGTCATTATAGGATTACCTCCCGGCGACCTCCCAATCAAGACCCCCTCGCATGGAAAGAACAGGCGAAAATCGCGAAGCTCACCCCTGGAGGGGATTATATCCCCTCCTATCGCGTTTGATCAGCCTGAAATCGACGGACTACTCAGGGTAGGTATCGGATTTGGATTCATCCTGCCGTACACCCTGCTCCGCCTGCTCCCGCTTTATGCGCTCGTAGATCTCTTCACGATGCACCGCCACATCACGCGGAGCATTGACGCCGACACGCACCTGATTTCCCTTAACACCGAGGATAGTAACAGTCACCTCATCACCAATCATCAGAGTCTCGCCAGCCCGTCGGGTTAGTATTAACATTGTCGTTTCTCCCTTATCTCCCTTTCCAGCTTGAGACCTATCGACCGACCGGCCCAACGCTTTGCAGTGCTGCCGAACGCAGATAAGTCATGGCCAACCAAACACGGAATCCGGAACGCAAACTCCGTATCAGCTTAAATTCTAACAACACATCAGACCACACCAAAGCCTTTTTGTTACCCTCCGCCTTACAAGGCATCCTGAAAACTTCAAGGTACCCGCAGGACCCGCAGGAGGCAAATTCAATCCCCTCCCCGTCTGCGGCAGGTAGGTCCCCAAACATCCGCGCACCGCTCGGCGCAGGCTCTCTCTCCCGTAGCGCAGGCGTCTCGCCTGCACCCGTGGGCGAAACGCTTACGTTCCGGCAGGCGGGACGCCTGCGCTACGTGGATTTGGCTTAATTGAGCCCCCTATTTCCGCTCTCCGCTCCCGGCGGGCATAATGTTGGACTTAAAGAGAGCGCCATGAGGAACTGCCCATGCCCGGCTTCGATGTCTTCCTGTCCCACAACAGCAGCGACAAGCCCACCGTCCGGGCACTCAAGCAGGCCCTTGACAAGCGGGGACTCAGATGCTGGCTCGACGAGGAGCAGTTACGCCCCGGACTTCGCGGGCAGAATCTGCTGGAGCAAGGCATCAAAGGCTCCGGCAGTGTGGCGGTCTGTGTCACCGCCGATGGTCTGGGCCCCTGGGAAAAGGAGGAGATGGAGGCCACTCTGAACCTTGCCGTCCACGACGGCTGCCTGATCATCCCGGTCCTGTTACCGGGGGCCCTATCCAAACCCGAGCTACCCATGTTTCTGGCTAACCGCATCTGGGTCGATCAGCGCAGGGGACTCGATGTGGAGGGTATCGACAGGCTGGAATGGGGCATCACCGGCAAGAAGCCAAGTGAAGGCACAGCGGTTCCAGTAGATGTCCCCGGTGACGATGAGATCCCGACGCCGAGTGACAGCCTCTTTCTGGACGAGATCTTCGAGCTGCTTTACACCTATCCTACCCTCATCCTGCTCGCCCAGGAAGACCGGGAGCAGCACGCCGGACTGGAAGCCCTGCGCGAACGCGCGCAGTTCCGTTTCGGCGCGGAGCCGGTCTTGTCTCTGGTCCCACCGCATAATCCCGAGGCCGACGAGACCGAGTTCTTCCGCGCCCTGGCCAAACGCGCCCGCATGGATCCAGCCGCCAAGAGCGCCGTGGAATTCGAGGACTACCTGGATGACCGGCTCACGGGTAGCAGCGATGGATGTTATTATTGATGTTGATCCGGATTGAAAGATGATGGGGGGGTCGTCCGTGCCGGGTTTCGTTCCTCAACCCAACCTACGAGCTACCCGACTCCTGGCGTGGGCGGTGGTAATCCTGCTGTGGTCGGCGCAAACCCTCGCCGCGCCCGCCCCTGGTCCCGGAGGGCGAACCGGTCTCGGACCCAGAGCAGATCATTGCCGGGATCGACCCTAGACCGTCTTCAATGCGATTGCCTTCAGCCCCGACGGGTGCCTTCTCGCCTCCGGTTCGTCCGATAACACCCTGCGTCTGTGGGACCCAGCCACCGGCCAGCTCCTGCGCACCCTGGAGGGTCAATGGTAATTCACTCTGGAGCGTCGCGTTCAGTCCCGACAGGCACCTGCTGGCCTCCGCCTCTGGGGATAACACCCTGCGCCTGTGGGACCCGGCTACAGGCCGTATGCTCGGTATCCTGTTCGGGAGCAGGGACGGGCTCTGGGTAAGCTACCGTGTCGACACAAGGCACTGCCGGCGCTATGACGACAGTACCCTGCTCACAGCATGAGCATGACGTTCTTCAGCGTTGTTTCGCTGGTAGTGGTGATTTTTGAAGTGATAGAGTAGATGGATTCACTGGTAATCATTCCGATTGCCAGCGTTTTTCTCGTTACCTGATTCCAGATTTTAGCCCTCTCTTCCGGAAGAATACGCTTGGTCTGAACGATTGCGTTCATTGATAAAACGAACCGAAGAGTTTTCAATTATGATTATCGAGACTTAAAGTATACAGCTGTCGCAAATGTCAGA
>Ga0209259_1000586_pt1 | contig 11246 bp, 11 predicted proteins | sample WorMetGr2BELIZE1_FD_187417 | JGI IMG/M metagenome (GOLD analysis project Ga0209259, IMG submission 187417) | Marine gutless worms symbiont microbial communities from Max Planck institute for Marine Microbiology, Germany - Inanidrilus... ...
ATACTGACCGACCACGCTGAGTGTGAAGGAGTTATTCTTCACACTTGGTGTGGTCAACTCCTTCACACTCAGCGTGGTCGGTCTGTCTGTTGATGTGTCACAATTTGGAAGAATTTAAAAACTGCATCACTCAGATTGTGAGCCATATCTTCTGTTACCTATTGCGGCCTCAAAACCGACTGACTACGTCATTTCACCCTCTATATTGTTGTGGTTTGTGTAGAATTTTGTCTCCCCCTAGTGAATACACAAACAATGCTTCGATGTTGTGTTTTAGATGGAAGTTGTACAGAATTTCGTTGTCCATCTGTGGCATGAATACGAATGGACACTGACAATAGCCGGTAATGATGTAATGTGATTGTAGAACAGAGCTACAGCTTTGCACATTTGTGCATGTCTAAGTTTTTAAAAGAATTTTTTTTCACTTCCGTATTTTGAGGTGACGATGGCAAATATGGATCTAATCAATTCCTTCGGGATATGTTGAGAATGCAGTTTCTTCTGTAATTTTTTATGCTGATCTGCAGTTGCTTTGACGAATGTTTTTCAGATGACCGAGTGGCAGATTGGCCTCTTATGTCTGCGTATTGGCCAACGTTTACCTTGACAGCTGCATACTTAATTATCGTATATATTGGACCAAAGTTGATGTCATCTCGGCCTCCATTCGAGTTTCGATGGACGCTGTTTTTATACAACGCTGTCTTAGTTGCCTTGAATTTCCACATTTGTTTTGAGGTTTGTTGGCAAACATGCTGTAAGTCATTTGTCATGTTGTTACTGTCGAGAGCATACCATTGTTACTAACATCAATGAACTGCTTTAAAGATTCAACTTGCAAAAGTGTTATAGACTTCATCAATTATACACCATGGGCCATAAAAAAGGAGCCACGTTGTTTTTGTCTGTAACTTCGTCAAAAATCAACAGATTTTAATGCTGTTTTCACTCTTCGGTTGGTTGGTTGGAGTTTAACGTCCCTTTTCAGCACAAATACGGCTATATCAAAGACAATTTCACTGTTAGATTTTAAAATGAACGGTACTTGTGGAGGTATGAACTTCACCCACCTCACCTAATTAATGTTGCTACACTACCTTGTGAAAGTCGAAACACAGAAAATGCATGTCGGTGTTTCGACTTTCACAACAAAACTTCAGCTTTTAATGTTAACTACAAAATAGCCGTTACATGCATTAAATTTCATTGACAGTTTCATGAAAAGTTCTGGTGAATCACATAAATGAACACTTATGTCATAGTGTCTGTTTAAAGTGTCCACCACCAACACGCACATATCTTAGATGGCCGCGCTACTGGTTTTTCACAGTGTCGATGATATCCTGATCAGAGTCAAACCAAGTTTGTATCAAGTGTTTTCACAGGTCTTCAATGTCATGAATCTTTATTTCATACACGCATTGTTGTGCAACACCCGAAATAAGTAAATTTATGGCACATGATGACCCTGGTCTACTTTAATGAAGCTATGATCATCTGATGCAATTTTGTTTGGTAATAACCCGCTGTAATATTACATTTTCAGTGTTTTGACTTTCACGAGGTAGTGTAGCAGTACTAATTAGGTAAGGTGGGTGATGTTCATAATGTCAAACGTATCGTTCTTTTGTAAATCTAACAGTGAGAACTGCATTTAAAATCCATTGATTTTTGACAGAGTTTCAGAGAAAAATAAGTTGGCTCCTTTTGTATGGCAAATTTGTATGTACATTATAAATATTAAAGGTGCAGCATAACCTAAATTTTTTTGAAAATGCTGTGAAATCCAAAGCAAACGACCAACTGTCTGGCATGTTGGCAAAAGACTTCAACGTCAACACTACTTCTGTCTGCAGTAGAACTTAATGGCATACAAATGTATATCTACAACACTTCTCAGCATTTTCAGCTGTATTTTAGAAAAATGAGCTATTTGACATTGGAATTTGGTGCAAAAAGATCAAAAAGAAGAGCATCCAGTCTGTAAAAAGTTGAGTGACAAGGTGTTGGCATGATTATCTGTCTGGAGCAAGGTGCAAATGAGTTGCAAATGGTCAATCTGATGCGACTGCCACCCCATCATCTCTTGCTTCATGAAAATCGAGATTGGTTGAACCTTTCTGGTGCTGACTTACCCAGGTTGTCCTTGAAAAGAGGCCGTTAAACGGGTGTCTGTCTGTCTTAGTAGCTGTACTGTGTATGCTATCTGTACTACTGCTATTAATGTCACAGATGAGTTCAGGAATGTCTCGGTAACGCTACGTATCGGTGCGGATTGGCTGGCTGGGCGTGGATGACACACGCTTAGTATAGAAAAGCAGACCTGAATTTAAAACCTTGCACCGTTCTAGTACTGATTTAATTGCATTAGACTGTAGAAGATGCTGAAGATTTCAAAGCAGTTCATTCTTTGGCACCTGTGGCAGTGGTAATAGTAGAATTGAGGGCAACGTTAATGTTAATGCGTGTGGCAACAGGTGTTTACGGCTTCCTGGAGACGGAACTACAGCTATCAGTGTCAGCTCGTCGACTACAGTGACAATGCCGATGAAATGCGGGTGAGTGAGCTCATGCCAAGCTTTGCGTCTTAAATAATCTGTAATTTCGTAACGTCTGTGCTGATAATGGCCACAAGTAATCAAGAGAATTGACCAAGCAGACACGAGTGCACGAAAAACGTAACTGGGCAATATGGGTGTCAATCCACGTGGCTCCCGGGGCCTGGACTCCTGCAATAATTTGAATTGGGGGCCACCACAACGCAAACTAATAATGTGCAATTTATGTAGAAAATCTTTGAGGTTTGAACATTGGTTCTAGTTTTGGGCCCTTGATATTCAGGGCTGATCGACGTTACCAGCGGGCAAAAGTGAACAGTGAGGATCTGGAACGTGATTAATGTTGTCGAAGAACCTGTTCTGAGCCAGGAACATGTGACCCCTGAAAGGCAGCTCCTTGTGCAAAAACACGTCATACAATGTACAGATCATTAAGATCGGTCTGCCCATTTTACCCTTTTACCCAGCCCCCAAAATCCTATGCTTTGTAATCCCAAAAAGTGCCCTTTCCCGTTGGGTCATCTACATCCCCATGTAATACATGTTCCCTAGACCCACCCGACTCACCAGCCCAAACTGCATTTTCATCGGTTTTTGGCATGGCAGAGAGTCACTATACTTTACAATGTGCGTTAATAGTTTAAAAAATTAAATGCTGCCATTGTGCAATTAAAAATTAATCGTTTGACAGCCCTATTAAACACCAAACAGCCAGCCGTCATGTAATCATGTCAGAGAATAAGCTGAACATTGCACCTGTTGCTAAGATAGCTGAGAGTTAAATTACATGACGCTTTTCTTTTTTTTTTACCACAATTCACAAAGTTTTGCTTACTGCACTTTTTTAATAGAGCTAGCTGTATCTTTAAATAGGTCTCTCAAGTTGTATCAACATTTTTAGCCCGCCAGGCTTCAGCCGGCAGACTTATGTTTTGCTTCTGTTACTTCTTTCAGCATCTTCTTTTTTAACGATCACTTGGAGCAAAGAGATCTCGGAAACTACAAGACTGATCTTCACCAAGTTTTCAGGGGTGGTAGACATATTGTTGGTGTAGATGTTCAATCTGGTATTGATTTCGCAATTGGTCAAGGGCCGTTGCAATGGCAAGCAATTTTAGGCGCGAAATTGGCGACACGCCTTCCTTGTTGGGACTCGCATTCCACAGTGGATGGCAGGATGGAAAAGCGCGTGGATGCGTTAACAGCGCAGAAGTCCTGTCTACATCATGTAATATCATGTAAAAATTTGGTTAACTTTGATCCACTAACTCCACAGAGTTTACGATGATGGTTTGGCGACCATTTATGCGCGAAATTGTCGAAATGCGTTCCATTCTTGGGACTCACATTCGACAATGGATGGCAGGAACCGCTGAGCGGATTTGCGCCAAATTCACACGGAAGATATGTTTGGTCCTTCACTCGGATGAGTTTGAATGTCAAGGTCAAAAGTCAATGGTTATGGTCAGCAGGGACAAAAAATGCGCTGTACACTCACAACACCCCCGCTGTATGGACGGAATGGAATGCCGTCGTTGCAGATAACGTCACGCAAGCAGCAGACGCAATGATTCAATGGCTGCAGAGGTGTCTTCACCGGGATGCGTGCGCTGGGCCTGGCGGGCTACCGCTGGGCTCTGCCACGCATTTCTAGTCTAGATCTACTTTTGACACGTTGGCCTGTATACATGATGTGACTATTTTGCCTTCACCGCTTTGACACTCACTGTTTGTTGGCATCAGGAAGAGCATCCAGCCTGAATAAAATTAAAGTGATGAGGTGCTGGCATGGATATCTGTCTGGAGCGAGGAGCAAATGATCTGTATATGGTGCAGCTGATGCCACTACCACCTCATTGTCTCTTGCTTCATTAAAGTCCAGGATGATGTGACCTTCCTGGTGCCAGCTTACCCAGGTTGTCCCGGAAAAGAGGCCATTAAACGGGTGTTGTATACACAATGTAACAATACTACAACGTTTGAATTTGCAAAGGGAGATGACCGTTTGCTAAAATTCTAAATATACCACTAACTGTCTGCTAAAAAAATGGATGCATAATTCCGTCTTTGTGGGATGATGCGTAACAGTTGCCAGTGTCTGCTTTACAGCTATGTTATGTTGCTGCCATGAGAACTACTTGCATTGTTTGTCTGTCGCCAGATTGCGAAAGCCATCTGGTGGTACTACTTTTCCAAGTTGTTGGAGTTTATGGATACAATATTCTTTGTCCTGCGTAAGAAGAACGGCCAGATATCTTTTCTGCACGTCTACCATCATGCCACGATGTTTCCAATCTGGTGGATCGGTGTCAAGTGGGTACCTGGTGGTCAAGGTAGGTGTGGCTTTTCAGTTGGAGATAAATGATATGTTTCTTATTTGACACAAGTTCATATCATGACGAATGTTGTAATACAACAGACTGCTAATACTGCTACAAAACTATAACACTGATGATAGTGATCATAACAATAACAAGTGGGCAGAGTAATTTGACATAAGGTCGCGATGGGTAACTCACGGTACGAATGTGTTAAAGATGGGGTTGAATGATTTTGTTCTATTTGTTACTGTAAAGCATATAATTTTTTAAATGCTTGGATCTAAAAATATGACTTAATACCACAAAAATATTTTAATTATATTTTTTATGAAACACTGGCGTTTGCAAAAAGCGTAAAATGTTTGTGTATGAAATATCTCGGGGGAACCGCTGAATGGATTTGAACCAAATTCACATGGAAGACGTGTTTGGTCCGTTGCTCGGACAAGTTTGTAGGTCAAGGTCACGGCATTTTTCAGACCTTTCGGTGGCCTCCATGCAGTATATTTTTGGTAAACCATCTTTAGCCTGTAGTTTGTAATTTGATTTAAGGAGGCTTTTTTGTTTTGGGTATTTAGCCTACCCAAGTCTTACATAAAAACTACGTATGACTACGATACAAACATCGCCTACCTTCAGCAAAACATCAAAATGAACGGTGCACAAAATGTAACGTGAAGTAAGCTACTTGGCTTTTCTTTTGTTTTCTGAGTTGCAGAACTGCCGAATTTTATGTGGTCTGTACAAAGATTGCAGAATGCCCGAATGCCTGCTATTGAGAACCCTGCTTTTAGGGGAGTGTCTGGCCCTTTTCAAAGCATAGGATTTGAAGGGATTGGGTAAAAGGGTGAGCTGGGCAAAATGGATGGACCAGTCTTAACGATCTGTATGTCATATGATGTGCTTCTCCAGAAGTAGTTGCCTTTTGGAGGTTGTGATGTGACTGTTCCCCATTTTGTGGGTAAAATCCCCCCCAAACAACCTGCAATTGAGCCTTAAATAGGCATTTTCAAGTCGAACACGTTAAATATCAACACGTGCATATTATCGAAACTACTGCATCGATTCCAGAGAAGTTTGCACAATGATATATTCGTCATTGGTGGTCCAGACATGCACATAACAAATCCGAGATGTCAGATGGCTACCATTTTGAAAAGATCGAAAAATCGCCATATCTCAGCAGCGATTTGACCGATCAACATGAAATTTTGCATAATGACGCATGTTGACCCTCTGAAACGTACAGAGTTACAAATTCCACTCTTTAAAAATCCGAGATGGTGGATGGCCGCTATTTTGAAAAATTAATTAAATCACCATAACTCAGCAACAGTTGGATGGAGCGGTATGAAATTTGGTACAATGACGCATTTGACCCTTTAAGCCTATTGATGGTCAAAATTTCAAATTTAAAAAAATCCAAGATGGCGGACGGTCTGTGTTAAAAACCGTTAAATTGCCATTTCTCGGCAGCTGTTCAAGTGATCTTCATGAAACTTGGCATGGTGATGCATTTTGACCCTCTGAATCCTACTGGCAGATAACAGTTCCAATTTTTACAGATCAAAGATGGTGGACGGCCACCATTTTGAAAAACCGTTAAATCAGCAATGGTTTGAGTGATGGATTGCCATGAAATTCGGTACGATGACGCATTTTGACCCTCTTAAACCTGGCGACAGACAAAAATTTGATTTTTATAAAACCAAGATGGCGGACGGCCGATGACTGGACATGTCCGCAGTCGACAGACTCAAAGTGACTCAGCAGGGGACAGAACTGATATGGTGTGGATGCCGATGGAGGTGCATATTAGCGCCACCTGATGAATACGATTGAACTGTTCGTGTGCGGCAGTGATGCGGCCTTACGTCAAATTACTTTGAGCAATTGTTCAAGTTGTTTTACATGCAGTGAAGTTACCACATGACATAGAAGATGCAGAGTAATTGCTGTACTAAAATGTTTCATAAGTTCAAGATGGTTCATTTGATGTTTTTGTTGACTACAGCCTTCTTTGGTGCCATGATCAATTCTTTCACCCATGTACTAATGTACACCTACTACGGGCTGTCCGCACTCGGACCACACATGCAGAAGTACCTCTGGTGGAAGAAATATTTAACCCGCGTCCAACTGGTGAGTATCGTGTACATGAAGGCACACAAACACACATTTCCACATCCATTTTCTGATTTGCCTAATTAGCTCGTGAGCGCTTTGACTTACCATCTGCACTTGTTGTTATTGTTCCTTCAGGCAGGGGTCCAGCCTACTCTGGACGCATACACTGTGGTCTTTTTATAGCAGGCCCATTGCGTTAACCCAGGAAGGGAGGAGTCTGGTTAGTGATGTGTGCGAATGTGTGCGTGACTGAAGGGTGAGGTAGGGCTGAGTAGGCGTGAGCAGTTTTGTCAGGTATTTATAATGCGCTCCTTCTAGGCGTGGCCTACTCTCTGGCTTAGGCGCAGTTGACTTGATGCCTGTTATTCAACGTCAGTCAGCGGTCCTGGCCACATCTATAACTTCAGCCAACATCAGCGCGACTGACACCTTGACACTGCTAATCAAGATGCCAGCATTTTATAGAGGACACCGTCGAACCCTCTGTTGCCTGCCCGGGATTATCTCCCTGATCATCGTGTGCATAGGAATTATTTTCAGATAATTACTTTTACGTAGGCGGATGCGCCTTACCGGGCTGTGGCTCGGATTTGAACTCCGGACCTGTGGCACACTGCACGCGTCATGCTCTACTGCACATGGCGCCCAAGTGATATGACCACTGGACTACACGGACAGGCTATCATCTGCACTTTTTACTGACCACTTTCGTGGTAAATAGGTAAGTGAGTAAGACTATTTCTAAGGTGCTGGTCACTGGGTATGCAAGCCAGCATATTTGATGCCTGTCCCAAGCCAGGATAAAGCGGGAGGGTTGTAGGAGGAAGGGCATGCAGCATAAAAATATGGAGATGATGGAGGTGGGCGGCTGATTAGTCCGGATGGGGTGGTGCCCGTCCGGATGGTCGATATGTCTGCCTGTGTTATCTTCCCTTCCAGTAGAAGTTCATTTCTTCCGACACTGGCTCACCCTGGTCCCGGAAATAGGGCAGTAAAACGGTCGTGTGCATGTGTGGTCCTGGTAGAGCAGTCGGTTCTGTGTGTGTGTGTGTGTGTTCTGTCTGGAAAGTAACTTTTGACATAAATGACCTTTGACTGAGGTATTTTACACGCTGGTAGCACCTTGACCATTTCTGTGTCATGTTCAAAGCTCAGGAGCATAGGTGATAGTTCACCGACACAGGATGAAAGCTTTTTCTTCTGGGGCTGTGGTTGCACATTATAGTGTTACGCATTTTTGGTTATTTGTCAAGTCCTTTATGCTAAAATGGTTGCTGCAACCTCTTAAGGGCTTTCTAGTTCCGCCTTTGTTACAGGCATATTTAGATTTTGAGAAATGGGGGGGCACACCCACTCTTCTAAAATTCATACATTGTAGTTAACTCACTCAACGTGGCATTTGGAATTTGGATGTGACTTTGTCGGCTTTCAGTTGATAATTTTCCAAACTTTTCAACGGGCAGGCCAAGGGCCCTCCCACTGGATTCCATATATTCTTTTTCTCAGGGTGTGGCGTGGTGGCGCAGTAGGTAGGGCATTGGACTAGCGATCTGGAGCTTGCAGCTTCATTCCCAGCCATTCCTAGGCAAGTCGTTCACACACATACGTCTGTTCACCAAGCAGTATAAACTGGTACTGGCCAAGGCAGTGATGGTCTGAAGCTGGGAAGGTAACTGTGGGCCTGACAGAAAAGTAGTGGCAGCCTACTGTTGGGTTTATGACTAACGTCACCTCTGGGCTGTTGGCCTTGGAAACCAGGCATTGGCGTCAGCTGCAGCAGTTCTTAGGACACTGGCTGTACTTAGAGTGGTCCATGGCCTGGGTGTCTCTCCACCAACCTATAGACCATGCCAGAACAGTGTGACGTTGTTGTATATTTGTTGATGTTACGAACTGAAACTTAATTATTTGAGGTGCAGCGGTTTATATTGGCGTGCACTGCATCAGGTGCAGTTTGTTGCCGGAATGACGCACGCTGCTCAATCCATCTACGTCGGTTGTGCTTTTCCGCTGTGGATGCAGTGGGCGCTCATCTTCTACGGCGCATCGATACTTGCCTTGTTCATCAATTTCTACTTCCAGTCGTACATTCAGCCTTCGAGATCTAGAACTCAGGTTATGGTTGTTTTTTGCCTTCTCAGGAATGAGATCCAGTTATGCTGTGTACATACATTTTTTGTGTAGTAGTGTATAAAACACCCGGAGTTTAGAGGTTCTTACCGGAAATATCCAACCCATCAGAGTTACCAAGGGACAAAATCTAGGTTATGATAGTTATTCTCCGACTAACCGGAATAAGGAGAATTAAGTTTCTACATGGTGGCGCAAAAAACTGGGCCGTTGGTGCCAGATATTTTACGAGGTAGTGTGCTGCCATGTTTGAGGTGTGGTGGCTCTTTAGTGACGACTGTTACAAATTTACTGCTGAGTCTCCACCACCACCACACCACGCCACAACCGTTTTGCGGCCCTTTTTCCGGGACCACCCGGGTGAGCACTGAGCCGGTGCCAGAAGAGAACTTCTGGACTTTGTGGTGCAGGGAAGATTAACAAAGGCAGGCACACTGACCATCCGGCTGAGCGCCACTCCATCCGGACTAAGCAGTGCCCACCGCCACCATCCCCCATTTTTTTACAGGCCGGATGCCCTTCCTGCCGCCCAACCAACAGTGTTAAAGCACTGAAGGCAACTAGCGAACAATTCCCCAATTTCCCCCGATTGGCGTCAGCAACGGCGTCTGGCCACTCAACTGTTATTCATCCATCCCTCATCAGGATTGACGTTCACCGGAACCGTGGCTCTTAAACCAGCGTATGTATGTGTGTGTGTGTGTGTGTATGTTTGTTGCCAGCAGTCACCAAGTCATGCAAGCATTGCAGACTGTAAGCTACTGATCTAACAGATGAGAGTTGTTTCAGTCGTTATTCATGCAGTTAACAGAACCATATTTAGAAGTGTTGAGGCTGATTTAAGGGTCTCTGTATTACTACAATATTTTGCAGGACACCCATAGAACACCACGGCTAAACAGGAGAAAGTGACAGAGGAAGGAAGTAAGGACCAGGTTCCCGGCCCTGCATTTGTATCGACCTGAGTCCCACATTTGTTAATTTAGCACTTACAGTTAATCGCTAAGATTCATTAACTACTAGTACTGTTTTACGGCCATTATCTATACTATTATTAAAACCGTAAGAGTGTCTGTGACAGAAGCAGTGTCGGGGACGGGCTGGCACTGCACGGAAAGCAGACCTGAATTGGAAACTGTTAGTAAGTAACAACCAGTGCGGCCTCGACTGGGGGCTTTCTAGTACAGGACAACCTGCGTTAGCCGACACCCCTAGTTAAGAACTGAAGGATTTTGTCAGAGCAAAGTTACTGCTCGCATGCCCTTGCTGACAGCAACTAGCGCATTCGGATTAGGGAGAAAATGCTAGAGTTCTCCTCAGTGGTGTTACCTGCACCATTATGAAGATTTATCAAGTTAGAGGAAAGTAGCATTTTTGTGTTTATTGCTTTGCAGAAATCTTGTACCAATGGTGTTTCATCACTGCATCCTAAGTTTGTTGGTACTGATGACTCTGACCACGTCGCCAATGGCTTTGTGAAGACGAAGGGCGACTGATCTGTGGCGACTGATCTGTGGCTTTGTACAGACTGTTTTTATGATATTTGGTGTCTTTCTTCTGCCTTGTTGTCGGCTTGCTTTACGTGTCCAGCCGTTTGTTTTTTGCTGTGGCCAATTACCCGTCTCGTTTGTATACTATCAATGGGAGCCAGTCAACTTGTCACACGGTCAACTCGTCACACCGTAAAATCGTGTGACGTGTTGACCGTCGTGTCTGATGGCGTTGTGTCGAATTGGCCGTAAACTTTTTGACCTAGCATTCGTCACATTCCAGAGCTTTGCCGTCCTCGGTGACGTCGATATTGCACACATTAAACCAAAATAACCAAACCGAACTGCACGGGATTCCGTATGTCTTATATGCTCGCTTGCCATAATTACGCCATCCATGTTGAGAACTGTTTTATCTGGGTGCTACCTCACCGGCGTGCGGATAAAAAAATTTACGACTGGTGGTTTTGTCATGTGCTCGCTTGTGACGAGTTGACCGTGTGACGAATTGACTGGTAGCCCTACCAATTCATGGGTAAAATGGTTATCATGTTATCCAGTACTGAAATGTTGTATGATGTTTGTTTTTTTAAGACGACGACGTGACTATGACTTGC
>Ga0209259_1000587_pt1 | contig 11245 bp, 7 predicted proteins | sample WorMetGr2BELIZE1_FD_187417 | JGI IMG/M metagenome (GOLD analysis project Ga0209259, IMG submission 187417) | Marine gutless worms symbiont microbial communities from Max Planck institute for Marine Microbiology, Germany - Inanidrilus... ...
ATTACGGATATATTTGTTAATAATAGGTTTTAGATCAGTGAATGGGACAGGAATACGAAGAATAGGTTTATTTAATGCAGATTTGGCAGCTTTGTCTGCTTTCTCATTACCTGTAATGCCAACATTACACAGCAATGTGCCAGAGTATTATTATTATTACTACACTGAATATTCATTTTTACTCTAACCCATTACATAACTGCATGGCTAGGCTAAAAACAACTTCTGTGTATAGGCAGCAGAGCACTCTGGGATACAGAATTACAGATGTTATTTTCATGGTACCAAATTCGGTAGTTATTGCTGTCCTTGAGATCAAAAGACATCAGATGGCTCTTCAATACTGCCTTGCTGTCATTATTTACATCTTCATGTAGTTCAATGTCTAACAAAGTAATGCACAGATACCTGGTGTACGGGTTTGGATATGCAATGAGTACTGTCACAAAGGTCACCAATAACACCTGCAACACATATGCGTCACCACCGTACTAGTCAATTGCATATCAATATGTGTGTAAGTGAACACTGAACATTATCCAGTAGTCCTCCAAAGTTGTCATAGGTAACCTGTGTTAGTATGCATTGCAAAACAGTATGCATTCAAATAATGAAGTTTCTCAAAATTAAAACTTTTGTCACCATCATTACAGACAGAACTAACATATAACATGAAACTACATGCATGCACACACAAGCTATGTGCTGGAGTTCTTGTACTCCATCTCTATATCGTAACATTGTCTCCATACCACAACAGTTGAGTGCAGGAAATAAATTACTACCTCAAGGATGGGATATTTGTGCAGACGGCTCGTCTTGCGGTATCGACACCAGAAAATGTTGACTTTAACAAACACAGCTCCCCAAATGCCCTGCATTGGCAGATGCAGGAAATCGACACAACAGTAGAAACAAAGAAATAGACATTCATTTCATCACAACAACAACAAAGAAACAGATTTCATAGCTGCATGCAGTGCACAATATAACAGTGCCAAATGGTGAGTCACAGTGAACAATCCGCTATGTTGAAGACTACAAGCCTGTGTCTGTATTTGCCCCATTATGTGAAAACACGACATCATCCATAAAACCGAAGCACACAACATAATGGCTGACAACAAAGGACTAGGAATTCCTCATCTCTTTGGGATACTGTATCCCCGAATGACGAAGACAACAACAGCCGCACCACCTCCATCACCAACAACAAAAAGATTTTTTTATCTGTCACAAACTCCTAACTCTGGGGCTCATATAGCTAGAGATGCATCGATAAGGCACTAGCCGGGCAGATAATTGGCGCCTAAGAATCAGCCGATTGCCGATTAATACAAAAAAAGTTACAAACCTGACGTTCTTATTACCTTTGGGATAGACAAAGTCGTTGATCATGATTCCTGCATTATGAATTACAGTCAAACCTGCTTTGGGCAACCACCCACTAGTTAAGCTAAAACTGGTCACTCAAAACAGGTGGTCGCTCAAGAAAGGTCACTTACTTGGACAGGTATTGTTGTCACTATTGTGAGTTTGTGACTTACCAATTGTGTAAACGACAATCGGCTGATACCGTCGTAATAATTGGCCGATACCGATTATCAGCAAAGCGACCGATAATCGGCCAATACCAATCACCAGCCAATTATCGGTGCATCTCTACACATAGCAGTGACAACTGAGCCCTCGAACCACTAACCAGACGTTTAATAAAAAATCTGAAATACTTGCCCCAAATATGCCAAGAAGAATGAAAGGCAACAACTCGACTATGAACCACTCGTTGTGGTACTCGATGTAGAACAGTACCAGATGATCATTGCCGAATGGGTTGAATGAACGCAGAACAAATGCAGCGGCAAGAGCGCAGAAGAATGACCGCCATAGAGTCTTCATCGGAAAATAATAGCTTACCTGTCAAAAATGACAGTTACACCTGCTTTTACACCTGTCTGTATGCAAAAGGATACAAGTTACAATGTCTTGACACTGCACAATACCAGGGCTACATCAGGCATACTACAGCCAGGACATGAATGAATATAGCTAAAATTATAAATTTATGAAGTAAGAAAATGAAAATATGACAGTCTAAAGACAATGTACACAACACAACAACAACCATTTTACGGCCCTTTGTCCGGGACTACCCGGGTAACCGGTAACATAAGACAATGTAATACGTGAAAAATATATAATATTTAAAAACAACATTAAAATTGACAAGGCAATGCTTTCAACTGCATCATTTATTACTACCATTTTACACCATTATACAGGACAACCTGCATTAGCCGACACCCCCAGTGAAGGACTGGAAGATTTTGTTGGAGCAAGTTTATTGCCCACATGCCCTTTCTGAAGGCCATTAGCGCATTAGGAAGAAGACGCTAGAGTTCTCCTCAATGGCGTTTGTTAACTGCACCATCTCCATACCATCCACTGCATCATTTATTGTAAAACCAAAACCAAATTACACCCTTTAAATGTACCAGCCATGACAGCATCTGTTGAGCTGCAAGAAGAATACCTTGAGAAAATTCTGCTCTAGTAGACACAAAGATTTTCCTCCGCAGAGATTAGAGGACTTGGCCTGGCCTGTGACGATCAACGCCAGTTAAAGAGAAATGCAGTAGCAGCAAATGTATGAGTAACAAGTAGCTCAGCTGCTGCAGAGACACCGCGCGAGCCCTTAAGTCAGTTGAAATCTTGTCAGCTGCTGCACAACTGTACGAAAAATCACATTTGACTAGAAGGATTGCCTTTTCATGTGGTACAAAAATATCGCCGGTAGGTTCTTTGGATTAGTCAGAAAGCATGCGTGTGACAGACAGACAGACGGACGGACGGACAGAATTACGACTCCCAAGATCGCGCTAGCATAGCTGCGTCGCGCGGCAAAAACCATTTCTTCTACTCGGCCTAGGTGCTGAATACAGATCTCGACGGTGGATGTGATTAACATTGCCGCCGACCGTCAGAAGTTTATGACACTCACCGGCGAACTAAGTTGACACCGCCTGAGACCATCAGCCGTTCCAGAGATATTGGTCACAAATCGCCTTTTAACCTACCCCACCTCTCTTTGGTGACCCCGTTGGGGGTGACCCCGTTCGAATTTCGCTGAGATCTTTGGCATCAGAAAAGTAGAATGATTGCCCTTTCGTGTGGTATAAAAATATCGCGGGTCGGTTCTTTGGATTAGTCACAAAGCACGCGTGTGAGAGATGGACAGACAGATGGACATACAGACAGACAGAATTATGACTCCTAAGACCGCGCTAGCATAGCTCGCGCGGTAAAACAACAATTTTCAAGGCTTGATGATATACTTTTAAACCCCTTAATCATGCATAAAGTATACAGAGCTAAAAGAAAACACTAATTGGCATACGAACTTCTTCCAAACTGAAGAGTACGCCGCCAATTGGAGCACCAAATGCTACTCCAACCCCTGCTGCAGATGCTGCTGAAAGAATCTGTACAAAAGACCCAATTTTAGACACAGTGACAATTTATGCTATTTTAACCTCACACAGCCGAAGTTCAGTCCGCAGTCATTGGATCTGATGTGACTGAAGAAATTCATTTTGAGATTTAAAATGCTGATGTGCTTCTTCAGTGCATATTGGCCATGAACACGTTAGATTTCATAAATTTTATCACATTTCCAATTACGTTTTTCACATGCATATATTCCAAATACAATGAAGAAGTGTTGGTTACTATTCTCTGTCTGGCTTTACTAGTACAATTTTGAGAAGCACATTTCATCCGACTGCAAAGAAACCAATGCCTACCTGTACTACTACTAATACTACTACTACATCCATTTAACGGCTTCTTTTCCAGGTCAACCTGGGTAAGGCGGCACCAGAAAGGTAAATCATTTTGGATTTTACTGCAACAAGAGATGATGGGGTGGCAGTGGCATCAGCTGCACCATATGCAAATTATTTGCACCTCACTGCAGAGACATAACCACACCAGTACCTCACCACTCAGTTTTTACAGGCCAGATGCTTTTCCTGCTGCCCAACCGATCAGTGTCAAAGCACTGAAGGCACAATGTCTACCTGTATGTGTACACAATATTATACTGCCTCTATATTCTATATTAAGCATTTTAAAAACCAAGTGTTTCACAATACAACTTTAGATGAGGAATATGCAACAATTTGCAGTAGATAGAGGAAGATAACATAAAGTAACTAAATTAGAAATGGCAGGTAGCAGTGATGCATTAAATTGGTTATGTCGCACACTGCCGGTCATGAAATGCAGCAGTAAAATCAGTTCTCAATACATTTTGCAGTGGACAGACATTAAATAACACCAAAAAACGTTCACGAAAGACCATGAAGTTCATCAGTGAAATCTAATGTGTCCATCAGGTGCCGATAAAATCACAAATGAGAAGAGATGAACCGACCTCTCGTTTCTTCGCCTCATTGTTGCCGTACTTTGGGAAGAGATGGGCAAGGACGTTGCCGCAGCAGGCCGCCAGGTGGACAAGAGGACCTTCCTTGCCGACACTCAGTCCAGCCGACACAGACATCATCATACAGACGGACTTGACCAGTAGCGTCCACTTGCCAAGATAGCCACGGATCACAAACCCACTCAGGATGGTCTTTACCTGTCAGACCAATAAGATTCGCTCGCTGTTCTCTACTGACAGTTAGTCCTGTTAATAGCTTAGCAATATCTTAAAGATGATATGCAATGATTTTTTGGTTGTCAAAGTAAATTGCTGGTCGTATGTCTTTAATATAATGAAATATATGTGAATATTGAGGAACGTCAAAAATAAGAATATTGTAGAAAAAACATCTGAAAGTGTGCACCGATGGTTTGTTTACTTTTCACAAGGGATGACGTCATACCAGGAAAACACAACCAAACAGCCTATTGAGGGTTGAATGTTGACAACTGATCGCGCAACAACACATAGGCATAACGATAAACGTAGAAATAAGTTCTTAAAACATAAATGGGTAAAACAACTTCTTACCGAATCTTGATAAAACGAAAACGAAACAAGCGTATCCTGATATGACGTCACGTATGACGATGATTTCCGAAGAATAGCTATACTAAACAGACCACTAAAGTTGTCTGCATCATCTACCTTCTTCAACATAATTACCATCTGAATGAGAATACAGGAGGATACATCAGAAATGGCATGGCATCAACGGAATAGCTAGTTAAATGCAGAAAGAATTGGCACTGTTACGGTATCTGAAACCCATACTTAAATTTACGTTTCTGTTTAAACCATGTGCTGCCAAAACCTAGACTTTACCACAGTAATTGGTGATTTTCAGATGAGTATCAATGTTTACTCCACAGATATAAATATGATGAATTACGCCTCGCAGATGTGCATAGGTGTAATCACGCCACCACATAGTGATTGTGTACTGGGCATAATGCACTCAATGCAAGATTGTTGAAATCGCTTCGCGTACTTCACAGGTAAGTGGCTTAACTAGCTTCCAAAACTTTCCCTCTTTACCTTCTCTGGGAAGCTGTGTTAGCAGTGAGGCCAACAAAGGATTGTCTGCATCCATTAGATTTCAGTGTCACAGACAGGGGAAAATATGAAGTTAAGTTCATTTGGGTTCAGGCATACATGTGTGATGCCCGCCTCATACCGTTATGCGTTCATCCAACAGCATCTGTTTCTCCCCACAAGATGCACAGTACACTGTATGCTACTCTGCATGCCACTCTTGACAGATCAATTATCTGGCTTGTGCATCGGTAACTACAGCGACATTCGAACCAATGTGCATACTTGCTATCACTTTTAGGAGTCACGAAGACGAAACTAAAATAAACAAGTCAGGAAGATGGCGTTGGTAAGGCTACACTGAATGACTGGTCGTCAATAGCTTTTTATCATCTCTGCCAGCACTTGATGTATGTGAGATCAGTTGGAACTGTAGTCGAAAGCATAGTTAAATTATATTTCCTCAAACACACCCCATGCTGCTTTGGTCTTGCCAGTGTCACTTTCAATTATTCTCTTGGCTCTGAGGCAGGGCCCATCAGCAGACCACCCCTGTCACTGCCGCAGTCCGCCAATACCAGCCACCTCTCTTAATGGTAGACATATCAATTCATCAAAAAACCTAAACCAAAACTGCAACCGCAGTTTTTTCTTTTTAAAAAAATGACCGATACCAAATGAAAGTGTAAACTCTTGAACCATTACAACAGTAGAAAGAATTACTGAGAAATATAAGATACCTCAGAAATGCCCGAGCCGCAGGCGTATGGTGCAAACAGCTTGACTAATACAGCTGCAAATAATGCGAACATCAAAGCCCAGACGACATACATCAGATAGCTGATAACGTAGGACTTGGTAGCAGCATTAGGCATGATGCCGAACAGCTCCGGCCACGTTTGCCACTGTCAAAGCATTGAAATACAAGACGTTCATGCTATTCAAATGATGACGGCAATGATCTTAATAACCAATGTGACTAAATAATGGCTACATATGACCACTCAATCTCAATCATAAGAAGCACCTGTGGCCCAATGGTTATGGCAATGGAGTGGACTCCTACCTGGGCAACTCCAGTTGAATTCCTGCCAATACACACAAGGTGACATAAAAAAGACCACTGGTCACAGTGAATCAAAACAGATGCCATTGGACTCTTGCCTGTAACTTCGTCAAATGCTGACCGACTTTCAAAATTCCTTTAGCCAGAGACTCAACAGTAAATTTTTAATAATCATCGCTAAATATCCCACCATACCTTGAACACATTTTTGAAATATCGGACAAATATTTCACTCACAGTGGCCAATAGCCCGTTTCTGCACCACCCAGGTGCATCATCATCACCACTGTAAATGTCATCATGCTACTATTCTCAAACATCTCAATCCTCTGCTTCCTCCAACACTATCTTATCATCCATTGTTACCACTTATTTAAACTGATGACAGCAACGTTTAACCACAGCTTATGTATGTTATATGGAAATCTATTTGACTTTAATGACCATGTCCACAAAGTGGAACATCATTGTACTGCTGCAACTGTGGGCACGGTCGTCGAAGTCGAATTTGGCTTTCTGTAGAATGTACGTAACCTTCGGTTTTATTTTAATGCATAACTTTTTCAACGGTCTTATTTTCCTTTCAGTGATTTCACTATTAACTGGGTGTCAGAAAGGGCAACTGGCCTACAGGAAGCCTGCACCAGCAAGCGAGAAAGATTTCCTGAAGAAACAAAAAGGCCAGCATCCGCTGACAGGACAGCACACCGCCAATTTCAGGCGGGACTTAGAGGCGACGTAGGACTTTAATTGACGGCTACTTGGAAACCTGTTTCCGACTGCATGTCTGCTGTAACTAAAATGTGGTATAAAAATATCGCCGGTAAGTTCTTTGAATTAGTCACAAAGCATGCGTGTGACAGATGGATGGACAGACACACAGACAGAATTACGACTCCCAAGAACGCACTAGCACAGCTGCATTGCGTGGTAATAATAATAATTGGGATACAGTATTCATGCACTTCACGCATGCACCTGTTTTACGATATACAATGGAAGCAAATTCGCGGTATTCCGTTTATACCAAAAATCGCACAATAACACAGACACAACAAATCAAAATGCATATTTTAAACCAAGTACAGGTTAATTTAATATATAACATGAACCGCAACTTATTCCTATTGATCAAAATTCTCATTTCTACAACGGACCTTTACAATACAACTGCCGACAGATGCTTGTGCCACCTGCCGAATAGGAGTAAAAAATAGTAATCTGTCGACCTGAGCGAAGGGGGGTGAACCCCAAGTTAGGGGCGGCGTAGAACCTTGGTTGATGGCTCGTTGGAAAGCCCGTGTCGACTTCTTGTTAAATGTAATTGAACTTCTTTTTCTATCTTTTACCATTGAGGCACTACAAGGCAAAACGTGACAAACCTCGTTGCTTTCAGGAGTGGGTGGGTCAGTTTGAGCCAAGATTTCAGGGGGAAGGGGTCGTCCCTGGGGAATATCTTTGGTTTCGAGAAAACTAGACACATTTTGCTATCTGACAGTGCAAACTGCACCGTGCTACATGCAGTCGTTTTGACACAATACCAGCATGACAGAGGGATGGACAGACAGACAGACAGACAGACAGGCGGACGGGCGGAATTGCTGTAGCTAGTACAGCACTTGCAATGAGAGCATTGCGGCACGGTGTAAAAACTTTGGAGGATGCAGCCAAAAATTGTTGGAAACATGGAATGGTTTACAAAACCCGGAGGAAGAGATTCCGTGACCTGCAGGTAGCAGCAGTAATACACACCAATCTACAAACCTGTGCGCAACCTTCCTGGTCGAACGTCGTGTCATTAGCAACCCAGCAGCACTGCTCACGATTCAGCCAAAATGCGTTCATGCAGATGCCCTCTTTGAGGTCAAACATCCAGCTTGTGCCAATGTCAATGACCGCAGCACAGACACCTAGAATCATCAACACTGTCTGCATGATACCACAGTCCAATCCACAGGAACCACCAGTGCACACCAAAGAAAGGTGCGAGCACAGATACTGCATGTGACACACTGTACAGTAATCATAAACATTCAAGCTGCTCTGATTCACGTTAAATCAATTAACTATTTATACACTACACAATCTAATTACAGTCTCTGATAAATGTATGTGAAGTTGTACATTCATGACAAAGAACGACTGAAATTCATACCAGCGACACAGCCAACCAGCAGGACACAGATCCAGCCAGACCAGGCGTCATGAGCGCTCTTCATCTTCTCAAAGCAGCGACCAGTTCGCCAACGCCCGACAATAAATCGATGTCGCATGCGGTCGCGAGCAATTTCACGCTGCCAATCAATCGTGTGATAGTCTTCGTACTCGGCAATGCCTGGCGGAAGGTCGTCCAGAGGATCCAGCAATGTGCTCATTGATCCTGCTCACACCACAGTTCCACCACTTAAAAGTAACAGTAAACAAGCGAACTCGACAAAAGAAATGTTCAGTTCTACTTTGCATCTGTGATTCAACAATGTTTTTTTCCAGAATAAATGTTTAGTTAGTTAGTTAGTTGGAGTTTAACGTCCCTTTTCAGCACAAATATGGCTATATCAGAGACGAAGAATAAATGTTTAAGCAAACCCAGAAATGGCAGGCTGAAGTTAGAGAAAGGAGGAAGTTCACTGGTCAAATAGGGGACGGAAAGGCAATCTTACTTGACCTCCAATTAATTTAAAATGATTGCAGCATGAGAGTATGTTATGTAACGATCTACTTGCAGTTATATCTTAACCAAAGTCACAGACACTGCATAAATTGTCTGATCGAACTCAACTACAAATACAATACTACACGATGGTATTGTTTACGGTAACAATGTGAGCCACTACTGAAAAACCGTTAACAAATATTAGAAATGACACTTTCGTCCCTTTTAACATGTGGACTTCTGCAGGTATGAGAAACATAGTCTGGCAATGCCATATGAAGACATATAATATGAAAACTAAGTTCCGATACCTATGGTGCAACTACAAACTCTGTAAGAACAACAACACTCATTTAACAGCCTCTTTTCCCAGACAGCCTGGGTAAGCCAGCACCAGAAAGGTAAACCATTCTGGATTTTAATGAAGCAAGAGATATGGCAGTGGCATCAGCTGGACCATATGCAAATCATTTGTGCTTCGGCTTGGCTCCAGTCAGATAACCACGCCAACACCTCATCACTCAATTATACAGGCTGGATGCTCGTCCTGATGCCAAACCAACAAGCTCAAAGCACTGAAGACACTAGACACTGATTTGTTGGTTTGTTAACACCAGCTGCGTCAAGGATGCCGACAATGCTCAACAAAATTGCTGCCATTCATCCATAGCCTTCAGCACAGCATACGGAATTGAATGCAGATGATGAATACCAACAAGTATGACATCTGTACCATGTGCTCGGTCATCAGTTTCAGCAACATAAGGCAACGACAGATTAACGTCCAACAACTCTTCATCTGAACTTTCGCGGACAGTGTGGCGACTGCCGCTCCTGCCGAGGATGCCGCGTGGTGACCGCCGATGAGACACTGTAGTCCCATCAGGCACACTGTCCATTAACAGTGAATCTGTCTCCATCACTTCGTACCACTCTCTTGCACTACTCGCACCTACAGATGGTGCAAATAAGTTAACATGCAAAATACTGTTACGTAGTCAATCAATGTGATACAGTCAGCAAGGTACGTAGCACAGTGTTTGGAATTTTTTCACTTTCACACGATCTCCACCATAAGGCAAGGATTTTTCTTTTTACTTATTTTGTTATTGACCACTTTAGTGGTTCAGGTAGAGTAATCAGTCAGTTATCTGTCTGTGTGTACAGACAATAAATTATGAACTAAATGCGCTATGACCTAGATATATGGAATGATGATTCAACATAACCCCATCTAATTCATGATAAAAAGGTCGAGATCATACCATGAAAAGTGAAGCTGGGAAAAGCAGTATGTCACCATAGATAAAAAGCAGACCTGAATTGAAAACTGCAAATAATTAACAGCCAGCCAAAAATTCATGGTCAGCTAAAATGTTGCAGAGGAAGGAAGACGAATGCAACACAAGAAGTGGATCGACAATGTCAAAGAAGACATAAAAATGTAAAACTTGGACACGAGGATTTGGACGGACCTAAGTAGAGACAAAAAAAGCTGGAGACATCTTTGTTCAACCTCATCATTGCCTTATAGCTGATGGAAGAGAGAGAAGAAGAAGAAAATGTTGCAAAAGTGATCGGTGTGACCTCAAGTGATGGCTTTCTAGTTCATTAATTTTAACAGTTCTGTGTGCAAGACCAAGCTGGCTAGTGGTCCCACTTATCAGCTCTTAAACCTACACTATGCATTTCAGTATTGTAACGTATCACACAGCATCAGAAATCATTTCAAAATAACTTACTAAGCACAGACGTAGAACATGGTGTCACATGGCATAGTGCTATGCTAAAGTGAACCAGCACTGCATTATTCAGCACTGTGTTTATACAGGATCGACGATGGAGACCAAGTTAGCTCCAACTATTCCAGTTGTGTTCTTTTATTACCGGCAGCATTGCGCGAAGCGCAAACCTGCCGGTATTTAGTTTACTCAGAGGCCAATTTTGAGGTTTTTCGCCCCGCAGGGGCGACACGTTGCACAGATGGGGGTGAAATTTGGCACGG
>Ga0209259_1000588_pt1 | contig 11243 bp, 14 predicted proteins | sample WorMetGr2BELIZE1_FD_187417 | JGI IMG/M metagenome (GOLD analysis project Ga0209259, IMG submission 187417) | Marine gutless worms symbiont microbial communities from Max Planck institute for Marine Microbiology, Germany - Inanidrilus... ...
GTTTACTGACACTCTACACAAAAAAATCAAATGGATGTGGGCGTGGCAGGCATGGTAGTAAATAAGTAATGCAGTTGTGTCATCCGCCAGTTCTATGTCGGTGGGAAAATCAGCGCATGCTGTCTAGTTTGTGATTACTGTAATGTATCGGAGTGGTGGAGATCCCAGCAAATGGATTGCCATTGTGTGTGTGTGTGTGTGTGTGTGTTGTATAGCACCTCGGCGTTCACCGTCAACATTTCCTGGAGCATTTTCCATTTCCAGGGGAACACCTCATGTGATGACAGTCTACTGGCAGGTATGCTAGTAAAACTTATTGTGGCCGCCCTAACATAATAATGGGCAGGCCATTATATTTTACTCCTGTGATTTATTATTTTTTTCTGCGCTCTAATCTTCCAGGCAGAAGAACGCCACCCCGTGGGAGCTTTGCCAGGATGTTGGAATGTGATGTAATTTTATTATGCAGATCAGAGTCGCCCCATCTGTATCCTCTACATTTTGAGGGACGAAAATCTGCAAATTTTGCCTCACAGTTGGGCAATGGTGCGACTTTGAACTCGTGTAATTTGAAAACGAGACTGCAAATTGAAAAACTAATACAAATGCATTTCACTGCGTCTCTTTCTAGCCATAACTGTCAGGCTTCAGTCGCTGTTTTTTTCGTCCCAAAATTGGACCAAAATTACCATGCACACCTATATTCGGCAGGGCGGCAATCACGTGGTACTTCTGTGCCACTCTAGTAGTTGTGTATGCTGTAGGTGTTGCCGTAGTTGTTGCATAGTGGAGTATGAGTACATAAATGCCTTAAACGCGTTTATTACTTTGACATTTACATGTGACTAACGTGGGAAACTCCAACACGTACAAAATACTGCTGCTTGTAATGTTCAAGACTCAGTGTCCATGCCCTACCCAGCAGTTGGTTTGTCATTTTGCACTGGCTGCCTGTTCACTTATGCATCAGTGACAAAATAGCCACTTTAACTTGTAGTGCTCTAGCACGTAATCAAACGCTATATCTCAGTTATTTACTAGCTCCTTATACTCCCTTTGTTTGCAAGATAAGCGCTCGCTGTTATGGAAAGAAATTGTGTCAAAATTCGCAGTAGCCCTTCCTTGGCTTCTTTTTTTAAGAAGCATCTTAAGACACATTTTACTTGTGCCTTTTACTAGTGGCACCAGTTTACTAGTGGCGCCAAACCATCTTTCCCAAGCGACTGCCCAGGCCTCAGATTTGGCCCTAGTGGTTGACTATGCACGCATTGTAAGTGCAAGTATTGTATTGTATTGTATTGTATTATTGGTTGGAAAGGGCATCTAGCTTAACATTGTGCTGCTACAACTTCCAACGGTTTGCCTCTGGTAACCTTTGCGAGATTGGCATAACCTGTGATAAGCATGGAAAATACGTCAGACACAAAATCAAAAACTTTTTACATTTACATGTTGCTGTCTGTGGCAACGTTGAACGTTCATGTATATATGATGCCGATTTTGAATGCAGCATGCAAATTTGATGTCCCAAAGTTAAAATATCAGTGCCCAAGTGTTGAGATTCTAACCGAGGGTCATCAAAATATCCATGTCACGTGAACCATTGTGCCTGCTTGAAGTGTCAAATGATGGCAGTTTTTTCATCAGTGCCCCATCAAACAAAAATTTTGCACAGTTCAGTGACTTTGCATTGTCCTCTACACTGATGACATTGCATTGGTAGGTCTGTTATGGTATATCTTAGAGATGCACCAATAATTGACCATTGCCTTATCTGTGCATCCGTAGTATATCTCATTATGATGAATGCGAGTGACTGAATCTCAGCCAGTCAGTGAAGTAGTCAATAGTTGTTTATGTGACATATTTGTCTTCCAGTTGAAATGTCACACGGACTGCACGATAGAAATGTATCAGTGTTGCCATGGTTATCAAGGAACATGATTATTATGGCCGCCGTGCGTAGCAGATGTGGACATTATGTTTTTTGCCCTGTGGTTTCTTCTTTCTATCTTCTTCTTTTGTTTTTCCTCGCCTATTGTCAGCTGTCGCAGATTGGATGTCTACAATACTTCGACACATGGTGTGGCCGTGGTGAGAATTTAGGATGCAGGCCTGAAACGTGCTGCACGCTGCTCGCTGAAAATACAGGACACAAAAAATCGCCAAAAATTTGCCATCTGTGCACCATTGCACAACTTTCTCGGGCTATATCTTCGCAGCTAAGGCACGTATTGACAATTGGAAAAAAGTTGTTAAACAGCAGTATCTCCCCCACATGTCCTCACAATATGGTGAACTTGGCCCACTAGCGGCTGAGATCAGTTCAGTTGTTTTCGGGCACCCATGCAAATTTCAACTGGTTTCCCATCTTGGCTTCGTTACTGCAGCGACGTCGCTGAACGGAAGCCAACCAAACTTTGCACGACGTTTGGCCGTCTCCTGGGCTGATACACTATATATACATTTTTGGGAGCTCTTGCCCCTTAGTGGAATTGTGCCAGCTGCAAAAATTACTTTGCGTCCAAGTCTTGCATTCTCCTATATTGGCAGCATTACTGCACGGCACTCGAGCAGTGGCCGTCAGCTAAACTTTGTGGCATGGTATTATGGAATTTTCACAGAGGGCGCCACCTATATTCGGCTGGGCGGCCATCACGTTGGGCATCGGCCCACATTCTAGTTCTGATTATTAGTTGTTCATTTGCACAGCCCTAATTTATATTAATGAGCAGATTCTTTTCATGCATTGCATAGGGCAGTGACATATTATTCAAACATTATTGTATTTACCATGCTTAAAGAAATTTTGCGGTTTAATTTATGGCTGTCACGTGTGTTGTGGTGTTGCAGAGAATTCCGGTGGAAGAACATTATGGAGCAGATTTTACATATGCAGTGATTGAGAGGCAACTTGGTACAGACAGATGGGCAGTAGTGGGTACAGTGTCTTCAGAAAGGTCATCGTTCCGTCACTTGCTTAGAAGCACACCTGTGGAGTTGGCAGTCATTTCTGAAAATGAGATTGGTGAAGCTTTGCCGTCTGCCATATTCAGCATCTCCTTGGCCTCTGTCTTGCGTCAGTTCTCAATTTGTCATTTTTATGTCTGTTCATAGTTTAGAAAGTATGTTACCTTTCTCTCTCATGTGTGTGTCTGTGTGTCTCAGAAATGTCTCACTTTATTAACATCCATTCGTCATTGAAACTCTGACTGAAATGACTTGTAGTTTCCTACCTCTCCATTTATCTGATTTTACTTCAGAAACTCTGTACAGTAATGAAAATTGTGCATCGTACGTTGCAGTTGTGAAGATAATTGCAAACGTAAACAGCTCGCAGAGAGGTCACTTATTCCATCCTTTGCTTGGAATTCTTCTGTCAGCTTTATGGCAGTGTATCTTTTCGGGAGATGGAGATTCATAGTCAGAGTCTGGTATTTGGTACTGAACATCGTGTTCATATAAAATTTTCAACACAGCTGTGACATGTGACAGACATCGTTTCCATTACTGCTTGGAGTTTGCAAAATAATGTGAAAAAAATAAGTAAAGACAGTCAGTATATTGAAGTAAATCTAAACTATTTTTGTAGTCAAAGTGATGCTTATGTTGTGAGTCAAAATTTGTTAAAATTCATTAGTTTCAGTGAGTTGAGGGGTATGCACAGTGGGTCATGTTTGAGACACAACTTTTCGGGTGTTAATGAATTTTCAGGTAACATAGGAACATAAGTAGGGTGAAATTTACTAGTCAAGAGCATCAGGATGCTGGTTGTCAAATCTCATTGCAAGATACTTACAGCTGTAGAAGACAGTGATAATTGAAGATTGCAAAGTTTTTCATGTTTGAGCTGATGCATTATATATTTGTCATGAAACTGTGAATGCAGCATGTCAAATATAAGTAAATTAACAACTGTTTCAGACTTCAAGAATTTCTTTCACATGCTATGAAGGTATGAGCTCTCTGATAGCCTTCTAGTTGCGCATGTGATTGGTGTTGCAGATGCTGAAGCCTCAGTAAGTCGTCTGATTGTTGAACAGAATGGCTCTGACTTCCGTGTTCGTTGGAGTTTGCACCCCACTGCTGCGAACATCACTAGCATAGTGCTTGTTTGGTGTGCGTCTCGTTCCACAGTACATGGTTGCGAGGTAATAGTGTCGCTTATTTCGTCTTTGTACTACTTAATTGTAGTCATTGAATGCTGCTTGCTGCCGCACAGTCAACTACATTGTTTTGTATGTAGGTAGGCTGTACAGTTGTTATAATTGCACAAGTTATGAGCAAGCAATTTTTACTCAGCAGAATGTCTGCACAGTGGTCTTCTCAAAATATCGAATGATATTCATTCGTCAGTGCACCGTCATATGAAAAATGTTGCACAGTTCAGTGACTTGACATTGACCTCCACACCACATACATTGATACACTGCATTGGCAGGAGTCTGTTGTGGGATATCCATTTATGATGAGCATCACGTGATAGCATTTCAACCAGTCACTGGAATGTATTGCAATTGGTCGTTGTCATATGTCACATACATTTGTCTTTCATTTGAAACGTTTTACTTTTGTGAGTGCAGTTTAGTGATACTTTCATTGAACTGAAGTAAAATTGAAACTGGTTTTCCTTAATGAAAATTACAATTAAGAATTATTTTACAAACTAAAAGTAATTAGGTCTACTCCTCCGAGTCGACCTAATAACATTAGAGGGGGAAATGTCCGTCCGTCAGTAGGTACGTCTGTGCGTCCGTCCACAAAAAGTTTGTCCGATTTCAATGAAATTTGGTATGTACATAGAGGTCGATGAGTGATGCATGACGGTATGCCATATGACCCGATTCAAGGTCAAGGTCAAGGTCACGGGGCCTCTGAAGTTCCGATAACAAATGAAGTGCATTAAGAATTTGAAGTAATTTCTTCTAGTGTAAAATTAGAAGTTAAAGTCAAAATGTTACTTAAATTTTACTTAGAATTACTTGGCATCATAATTAGAATTAGGTTTGAAAATTTGTGTAGGAAATAAAATAGAACTTAAAGCAGCAATAACATTTTTTACGTTTTCTATACGATAACGAACTGGGTTAGCCAGGCCTGACTTAACTAACATGGCTTATGACTGTCACTGCTGTTATTCTGATTATCAGAGTATTCTTTATTGATCTTCCTTTTACACCATGTCCCAAGAACGTCCAACCTTCGTCTTCATCACTCTTTGCAGTGACAGCTGCTTACATTCTAATGAGACAAATTTCATTCCACTGAACTTTGGTATCCATACAGCATGGAGAAGGGGCATCAGCTGGGAGATGAGATTGATGACATCTGTGCTTGTTTACTGTTCAATGAGAAAGAAGAAACAATAGCTTGTGTTGTTTACAGTGCACAGTTTACACTCACTGATAGCAGTATACTGAGCTCATTTGCTCATCATTCAGTATGATTGTATTAGACTAGAAATTTGTTTCATTGTGTTTTTGTGTTTAGGGTGATATAAATTGGTTGCTGCTGAGTTTAAATGCAAGCAACTACAGTTTACCAATTGAATCAGTTGTGCACCATATCTTTGGACTGTCGTTGACTGTCGGCACTGTCCATAGTGGCATACACTGGGCTGAATGTACCCACAGCCTTGCTAGTGGTGTGTTCTGGAAATTCTGTTTTGTCATGTTTTTAATTAATATCAATAATGACAAACTGTATATGTGTCACTGTCAGTATTTTTGTTTAATTAAACAACAGCAAGCTTTTTAGGTTGTCTGTCGATAAATTTTTGTGATGTTACATTAAATTTTGTAGATATATTTAATTGCATGCCCACAGACCACAGACTGTATACATACATGGTTGGTAAATAAAAAAACGTTTTTTTTCAGTTTCGATGCAACCATATAAGATGAAGTTGTTTTCACCAAATTGTTAAGAAAATTCATAAAAACTGAAGATTCTGATGCAGTTTTTATCTTGAATGTTTTCATCAGTATGGTGTATTGAAAGTGTCCAACGAAAAGTTAAATTGTTGAGAATACAGTTCACAGATTTTAATGCATTCAGCATTTAACATACATTTTAATATGAATTAATATTATTGATCATTGATGATATGGAGAAGGTGCAGGTAACACAGTTGAGGACTCTAGCATCTTGTCCCTAATCCGAGTGCTCTAGTTGCCGTCAGCAAGGCATGCGGGCAGTAAAACTGCTCCAACAGAATCCTCCAGTTCTTAGCTGGGGATGCCAGCTATTGCAGGTTGTCCTGTGTAATGGCCATAAATGATAGTAGTAATGTTATTAATTTATTTGTGATGAACAAACAGCATGCAGTGGTGGCTTATAATAAATTGCAGACTGTTGTTGATGCACAGATAATAATGAACGATGATAATATCCCTATGTACCTTGCTGCCGTTTACCGATGACTGATTTCTGTGTAGGTGCCAGTCCACCGAAAGATTTGCGTGTAGTCATTCCGATATACGGCAATCATGGTGATGTGCTGGTTACGTGGAATCACGAGGCCTGTCGATCACCCAGTGAAGGCTACGTAGTAGCGTTTGAACTGATGTATTGTCGGCTCAATGATGACAAACAGTGCACTGGTATGTTAAACACACACCGCTCCTCCGTTCCGTGAGCCAGCCATTCAGTAGACACCCAGTGCATTAACTGGATGTGTTTCCCCGGTTTGCCCTGTGCTATCAGACCGTTGTCTGTCTGTCCTGTCCTGTCTGTAACGTTCGTGCACTGTGGCCAAATGGTTGGACGGATCAAGATGAAACTTGGCATGCAGGTAGGCCTCGGCCCTGGCCACATTGTGTTAGATGGGGACCCAGCTCCCCCTCCCCCAAAGGGCACAGCCCCCAATTTTCGGCCCATATCTGTTGTGGCCAAATGGCTGCATGGATCAAGATGTCACTTGGTATGGAGCTAGGCCTCGGCCCAGGCGACTTTGTGTTAGATGGGTACCCCGCTCCCCCTCCCCAAAAGGGGGCCCCCAAATTTTCGGCCCATGTTTATTGAGGTCAGACGGCTGGATGGATGAAGCTGGTACTTGGCATGGAGGTAGGCCTCAGCCCAGGCGATTTTATGTTAGATGGGGACCTAGCACCCCTCCCCCAAAAGGGGTGCAGCCCCTCCTCAATTTTCGGCCCATTTCTATTGTGGCCAAACGGCTGGATGCATCTAGATGCCACTTGGTATGGATGTAGGCCTCAGCCCAGGGGACTTTGTGTTAGATGGAGAACCAGTCACCCCTGCCCGACAAGGGGCGGAGCCCCCAAATTTTTGGCCCATGTTTATTGTGGCCAAAACGACTGGATGGATCAAGATGTCACTTGGTATGGAGGTAGGCCTCCGCTGACGCGACATTGTGTTCGATGTGGACCCAGCTACGCCCAGAGAAAAGGTCACACCCACTCCCACGCAATTTTTGGCTTATATTTATTGTGGCCAAATGGCTGGATGGATGAAGACGCCACTTGGTACAGAAGTAGACCTCGGCCCAGGCCACATTGTACTAGACGGGTTCCAGCTCCCGTGAAAGGGGCACAGCACCCCGCTCTTTTCGGCCATTATCTATTGTGGCCACGGTTGCCCATCTCAGCTACTGCTGAGCTCTTGTTTAGCATTGTGTGCATATCTAGGTATCCCTAGGGCATTTACTCAAGTAGTTCTTGTTTCCTTGTTATGGTCGCCCTATGTAATAGGGCAGACCATTATATTTTTGCCCTGTGATTTCTATCTTCTATCTATCTTTCTATCTATCTTTTTTTATGCTTAATCTCAGCGGCCGCAGGTTGGATGTCTACCATACTTTGACACATGGTGTGGCCCTAGTGCGAATTTAGAATGCAGGTCTGAAAGGCGCTGCACGCGGCTCGCTGCAAATGCAGGATGCAAAAAAGTCGCCAAAAATTGCCATCTGGGCACCATCCCACAACTTTGTTGGGCTATATCTTCACAACTAAGGAATGTATCGACAATCGGAAAAAAACTTGTTAAGCAGCAATATTTCCTCTACATGGCCGCACAATATGGTGAACTTCGGCCCACTAGCGGCTGAGATCGTTTCGTTAGTTTGGGGCACCCCAGGTAATTTCAACGGGTTTATCGTCTTGGCAGCGTTACTGCGCGGCACTCTAGTAGTGGGCATCAGCCAAACTGCGGCGTTCAACAGAGGGCGCCACCTATATTTGGCAGGGCGGCCATCACGTTGGGCACTGGCCCACATTTCTAGTTTGTTTCTTTTTTGTATTTTACTTGTGGCATTTTAAATTCTTATTAATATTTCAAAGTTATCATTACCATACACTGTATGCCGTTGCCTTCAGTGCTTTGGTGCTGTTGGTTTGGCGTCAGGAAGAGCATCTGGCCTGTAAAAATTTGAGTGATGAGGTGCTGGCATACAGTGTGAGATTACTGTGGGTTCCTGGCCACAGTCATATACCAGGAAATGAAGTGGCTGATGTTTTAGCGAAACAAGCAGCCACGTCAGCTTTTGTTGGCCCAGAACCAGCTATTGGGATCAACACGACAACTGTCTCAACTGAGATACGTCGTTGGGCAAATAAAGAACACCAATGAGTTTGGGAGTCTACAGTAGGTTACCATCAGTCTAGACTATTTCTCAAAGGCCCAGACAAGAAGCTGGCACGATACACTGGGCCTTAGTCTGAAGCATCTACATGTATTTACAGGCCGTGTTACACTTAACAGACATCTTGCTGTCATGAAAATTGGAACAGATCCAATCTGCTCAGCATGTGGCGATGAAGATGAAACTTCCGTACCCTTTTGGGAAAGTGTCCTGCTGCTGTCATGGCTAGATATTCTATCCTCGGATCCTATTTCTTGAGTTCAGATGAACTTCGCTGTATTCAACCACATGCTCTTAATAGGTTCGTTAGAGCCTCAAAGAGGTTCAGGTAACCTTGTGGTTATTTCGGGGATGCGCATTGGGCCAGTCCTGTTATGGCCTCAGCACTGGTTGGCTAATACCCACCCACTCCGAAGGTAAGGTAAGGTAAGGTAAGGTAAGAGATGCTGGCATGGTTACCTGTCTGGAGTGAGGTGCATATGATTTGCATATGGTCCAGCTGATGCCACTGTCACCCCGTCATCTCTTGCTTCATTAAAATCCAAACTGGTTTAACCTTTCTGTTGCCACATTACCCAGGTTGTCCTAGAAAAAGAGGTCATTAAACGGGTGACTGCGGAAGGTTCTGTTTTTGGCGTCATCAGTCTGTTTTTTGTTTGTATACGAAATATCTTGGGATATTTCTTGGGTCATGGTACGGAGACGGTGCAGGTAACACCGTTGAGGAGAACTCTAGCGTTTTCTCCCTAATCGCTATTTGCCATCAGTGCTTGGATGCTGTTGGTTAGGCGGCAGGAAGGGCAACCAGCCCGTAAAAAATATGGGGGGATGGTGGAGGTGGTCACTGGTTAGTCCGGATGGAGTGGCGCCCAGTCTGCTGGTCAGTGTGTCTGCCTCTGTTAATCTCCCCTTGCACCATAAAGTCCAGATTCCAGAAGTTCTCTTCTGGCAGCGGCTTACCCAGGTGGTCCCGAAAAAGGGCCGTAAAATGGTTGTGGTTGTGGTATGAAATATCTTGGGAATCCCTGAATGGATTTATGCTAAGTTAACATGGGAGACGTGTTTGGTCCCTCGCTCGGACGAGTTTGAAGGTCAAGGTCAAAGGTCACCAGGGACAAAAAAATGGCATTTTTCGGCCCTTTCGGTGGCCTGTGTGTGGTTTATGTTTGGTAAAACATCTTTAGCCTCTAGTTTTCCCTGGTTTCTTCGACGCTTGCTTGTTGGATGATGGGAAGCACATTTGGCCTGTGAAAAAAGTGCTCCATTATCCCCAACAGTTTTTTGGGGGGACCCTACCCATCCTGCAGTAACTTAGGAGAAGAAGGTGGGGTTAAACAAAACTGAGGATGTATTTGTGTGTGGTAGGATATTTTCAAATGCCCTTACTATTTTTATTTCTTTACGCAGCACAACATGCCGGTTGAAGTGATGTAATGTTGGCTGGATGTCATCATCATGTGTTGTGTTTCTGTGCAATGTCGACAGTCAACACGAGTATCACGCTTGACAGTGGAGCCAAGGCGTACAACGTCACCGCGCTGAACGTCGACGCCGACTACATGTTCTGGATGTACAGTATCACGAGACTGGGTCGTTCTGAATCGTCGTCCAAAGCTGCCTTTATTCGTACTTCTTCTTCCTGTAAGCTACAGCTGTTTTTTTATCACATCAGTATATTGATTTCTCACAGTGTTTCTGTGCCTATATCTGCCCCGCAGGCTCCGGGGAGTAATGTGCCCTTGATTTGTTTGTTGATTTTGGTGCTATATATATCGTTTGCTCGTTTACGTCATTTGCTTCCCCATTTACCCTTTTTCTTCACTTTTTTCCTTGGGGGTCATAAGAGGCAACCAAACGTGGGCTTTCTTAGTTTTATTACTTTATTTTATGCTATAGTATTTTTGTGTTTCTGATGTTTGGTTATCTGTGTTCTGTTAGCCTAAGTTTAATGTATATTTTGGGAGTTATTTCTCGCAGTTTTAGATGTTTGTTTTCTCGGTACTAGCCAAGAGATTGACTGGGAAGAGTATCTTCAAAATAACCTATGTGTCGAATTGCATTTGAGAAACAATACTAGAATGTGGGCCAATGCCCAACGTGATGGTCGCCCTGCCGAACGTAGGTGGCGCCCTCTGTTCAACGCTGCAAAGTTTGGCTAATGCCCACTACTAGATGCTGTGCAGTAACGCTGCCAAGACGCGAAACCCGTTGAAATTTGCAGGGGTGCCCCAAACTACCGGATCAATCTCAGCCGCTAGTGGTCCAAAGTTCGCCATATCATGAGGACATGTGGAGGACATATTGCTGCTTAACATGTTTTTCTCCGATTGTCGATACATGCCTTAGTTGCGAAGATATAGCCCAACAAAGTTGTGCGATGGTGCCCAGATGGCGATTTTTGACGACTTTTTTGCGTCCTGTATTTGCAGCGAGCTGCGTGCAGCATGTTTCAGACCTGCATCTTAAATCGCACTAAGGCCACACCATGTGTGCAAGTATGGCAGACATCCACTCTGCGATGGCTGAGATTAGGCGAGGAAAAAAAGAAGAAAGAAGAGGAAGAAGAAGAACAAACGACAGGATGAAAATATGTATGGTGTGCCCTATTACATAGGGCGACCATAAATTATGTCAAACATGTAAC
>Ga0209259_1000590_pt1 | contig 11240 bp, 8 predicted proteins | sample WorMetGr2BELIZE1_FD_187417 | JGI IMG/M metagenome (GOLD analysis project Ga0209259, IMG submission 187417) | Marine gutless worms symbiont microbial communities from Max Planck institute for Marine Microbiology, Germany - Inanidrilus... ...
GCGTTACTGCACGGCATCTAGTAGTGGGCGTCAGCCAAACTTTGCGGCGTTGAACAGAGGGCGCCACCTATATTCGGCAGGGCAACCATCACGTTGGGCATTGGCCCACATTCTAGTTTATCTTTTGCTTTGATGCAAGCGTCAAGATGATCGAGGTCGCCACTGCTTAACTGCCATGTCAATCACTCGCTGGTCGAGTTTGTCCCATGCACACACAATGCACTCACGCAACTCGTCAACATCTTTGATTCGATGTTGCTAGACCTTTCCTTGCATCACCGACCAGACTGTGTAGTCCACTGGACTTAAGTCCGGACTGTTCAGTGGCCACAGTGTGGGAGGAATGAAGTCTGGTGTCTCGGCTTTCAGTAACTCGACTGTCTCACGAGCCCGATGCAATGTAAAACCTTACGTCACGCTGATGCAGTAGTTACAAGCTAAGGATCGCACAATTCAAGTCATTTATGAGCAAACTGTTTCTGGTATTATCAGAATGACAAACAGTTATTTTTTTTTGCACAGAATTAACGTTTATTAGCTGAGCTATACTAATTTTATCAAAGGGGTCCACTAATTATGAATAACTGTGTGTTTTTCAGCATCATGGTCTGTGGATGATGTAACGACACAGATTTCTATATCAGCATCATTCTTTCTGCAGACCAAAATTTGTAATTAGTAACAAGCTTCTTTACTTCTAGCAAAATTGTTCAAATTTAATATTGAACAACAGTGGAAGTATGCCAGCAATGTTGATATTTTGGTGCTAACATGTGGATGTGCTGCTAGTGTACTGTTTGAAAATGTGCTTGTTACATGCTAATCCAAGTGTACTGTATCTGCTGTGTGCAAATGTGTCTATTTGCTATTGGTAGTACTTTTAACTACTGTTTTTCAGTTAGTTGTACAGTCAAACACTCAAAGAGTAGTCTAGATTTTGGACTGTGCATTGTAACATCCTATAGAAATTATGTTTGGAAAGTAAGCAGATAACCATGTCAAATTATGTATGATGCCTGGACAGAAGTAATTGCTAATCACTGTTGTAAGGGTGATACCACAAGTCAACACAGAGGGCAATACCTGGCCAGCTGGTGGTTGGTAACCCTCAAACCAATTTAGTTCAAACTTGGCATGATTAATTACATTTGCCATGCGAGCCAATGCCAAAAACTGGGAGACACCAGAAAAAGGGACATTGCATCGGTGTATGGGTGAAGTTATTATCACACTGCTTTATTGTTTGGCATAACAATCACTGACTAATAATGTACACTGTGTTGAAGATTATGCATTGTGTTTGAAAGCAGTTGTATATTAAGGAACAAATAATAAAATGCTGTTACTCATTTAACTACTTTCATCATTATCCGAGGAGCCACTGGTGGACGAATACGCTCCAAGTCCAGCTAATCCTGCCGACACAACACCACTATTATTAGTTTGCTGTTCCAAACTAACAAGTTCGCTTTTTGCACATTTGCTGGTGTCAGCCAGTTCACTTCCACCATTATTCACACGTATTACATTCTCGTGACGTGCTGCAGCTGTGGAATTATCAGACGATGATGACACGGTTGATGATGCGCTGGTTTTTGGACGTACAAGTCCCGTGAGTTGGCACTTCATTGTGCCGACACTTCGACTCCACACTGGAACACTGGCAGTGCTCTTTCCCGGTAATGTGGCTGTTGTCACCGAGCCTTCCTGCACAGACATTTTTAAAACTTACAGTTCAACAAGTAGAAACTGATGCGTCCGCTGTAGGTATGTAACTGTCTGTAATACAGTGTGAGCATTAAGCAGTTTACTAATTTACGAAATTATTAAAAAACTTAAGATACTACAATCTTGTATTTGGACTTATTTCAGTGCTAATGGCACAGCAGTATTTTTTTTGAAAACTGTCACAAATACAGAATTTGCTTTCACACATATCCCTGATGTCACCCACTTTTACCAGATGCCAGCGTGTAGCATAGTAAACTGCATGGACTTGCCATCTTTTGCACTGCTTTGCACTCGCACCTCTTTTAATCTTAAAAATCAATATTATGAAAGAAAACTCAAATAATGTGAACAAAACCAGGGTGACAATTTCCACACTACTAGTTGTAATTTAGCAATGTGCAGTGCAATAACAATGCATGCATCTGACCTTCACTCGCCAACTGTTCGTGAAACAGTGTGAAAGGTATGGAACAAGAAACACTGAAAGACTTTGTTGCTTGTATAACCACTTTTCCCAGCCTGATAATTTCCTAACATTTCCATAACCCAATTCTATAGGGTGACACGATAGGTCGTGAACGATTTCGATTTCAAATTTAAGCCTGTTATTAACAGCAACCAGCAATAATTTTATATCTCCTTGTAGATATATTTAATGAAATTGTTCATATAAAATTTCATAGCTGTAGCTATTAAACAGCATTTACAGTACTCATTTATACAACACCACCGAAAAATAACACAACAACGTACCGAAAAACGTCAACGTCAAGCGAGATCGCTGTCCACTGACCACTGTTAGTACGGAATGGCGTTTCCTTTATTTTTAATGACCACTTTCAGTCAGTTAGGCATAGAACCGATAAGATGTTGAAGTGTTGACGGTGAAACTGATGTCCATGCTTTTCAGAGACGTTGCTTCAACGCTTGCAGTGACTGAGGCTCCGGATCGGCATCAGTCACTGCAAGCATTGAAGCATGTCAATAAATATATCAGAGTGAGGCCTACTTGCAAATGTACACATACACGACAACTGATACTGATACAGAATCATAAAATGGAACATACGCCGATTAACAAGTCAGATGGCTTCTGGCTGTCAGATGTCCGGGGAACTTTGGCGAGTGGAGCATCAGTGCTGCTACGTCCAGAACTGCTAGCGACAGACTCGTCATCACTGTCCGCTTCATCGCTGTTGAGACGTTTGACGACGATGCCATTACCGTCATTGGCAAATATCGAGCTGCACGTTACCATACAAAACTGACGCTTGTATAGATATTTAAACACAATAAGAAATACAGTAATACCAGCAACTGACACAACATATTTTCATATAAATAGCCCAATACCAATAAACGCTTGTCAAAAGACTCATTCTTCAACGAATTTAGCAAAAGATCTACCAGTTACTATGGCCCCAACATATGGAATAGACTACCTCTAGAGATGCAACTTTCCATCACTACTCAAACCTCCAAGCACCATTTATAAACTCACCTTTATCCAAAACTCACCTAGTTCTCAAATTCGTGCTGTCCACATAGCAACTGTCACCACCTCCAATTCAGTTGTACCACAGACGTAACAAGGTGCACGGAACTTACTACCACATAGCCAGATTTGTTGGAGTTATTTGAAACTGGTAGGTCACTCATTGTTTCTAAAATGCAATGTACAGTTCAGCATACTAACAAGTACACATTATCTTCAGTATCATTACATACGTCTGCTAACTAAACTAACAGCAACATAACCAACCGAACAAATGCCTCGTCTTCTTCCTCTTGCAGTGCTAACAACCTTTCGTTTTCCTCTTTGTTCTGCTGTAGCATTTTCTCGGTGTCAACTCGGGCGTGGCGATGCCGTAACTCGCGCAGGTCTTCCAGAGTCTCCAGCATCTGTATCTCCTGACACGATGCCTTCGTTCTGTTTTCCAGCACCTAGACCAGCAGAAAAAAAATGATGATGAAAAACAGTCATATGAAACATGTCCAACAGCTGTATCTCACATAAAACAACGAGTAGGTAGACAACATAAATACGTCTGTTATAAGCTAACGGTACACATCTGTAAGGGTTTAACTGTTTTAGTTTATTTTTATTTCCCGCTGTCATTACATCACTACTGTTGCATCATTCGTGCATCACTAACGAAGAAGCTGGATGTTACAAAAAATGACGTCAGAGTTGTTGATTTCGGTTATACTTTGAACTAGAGATCTCAAATGTTGTTATAAAGTTTTGTGTGGCACATTTGCCACGAAGATATATTCAGTGTTGCACCAAGGATGGTGTGGCCCCGCCGTTACCTGGGCCGAGATCGATTGATTTGAAATAGCGAGTTTGGTTCGCAAAACGTACGGTGATACTCCCGCCGTAACCTGCACTGAATCCGATGTTATTTGGATTGTCATATGATGCCAAACTGTCATCCTAGCATTGAAGGAAGAGTCATGAGTCCGCCGCAAGTGAGGCCTCTTTTTTTAGTTGAGTTTTTTTATTTTTACTTTTGGGGAGTAGATATTTAACAGTTATTGACGTTGTAGTTACATACTATTTGACAGACTAACTTGTTATTGCTGTGTATTAATATTTTATGAATATAATCTCTATTTTTATAAATCATTGGTTGTCTAGACATTTTATTGAAATTTAAGTGTCACATCTGTTAAATTGTCGTCCCGATATAAGGTCCTATTTACAACATCACTTGCATTTTTTCTAGCGATTATATCCATCATTACAACAACAGTAAAACAAACTGTATTTGTGATGATTTAATTACAACAAGTGGTCAAAGTAATTTGACATAAACCAACATCACCACCGCAGAGAGACGGTTCAAACGTATTCGCCAGGTGTCGCCAATGTGTCCTCCCATGAGGACACATGGGCGCCACCTGGCAAATATGTTGAACTTCTGCTTCCTTTTGGCCACCTAAGTCCACAACCCGAACAGCAAATCGATCGGTTCAGCCGTTTTCAGAGAGCTCAAAGTAGAGTGTTATCGGGCACATTGGCGAATACAATTGAGCTTGTGCTTCCATTGGCCACCCGAGTCCAAACCCCAAACGGTAAATCAATCGGTTCAGCCCTTTTTGCACAGCTTACAGTAGGAAGTACCAATGGGCGCCCCTTTCCCCCCGAATTGCCCTTCCTATGGGGGATTTGAACCCTCATGGTGACCGACAGACCGTGTTATTTGGTTGGTAACAACAGGCCACATCTACGTACGTAGTACTGTGATGCAGCCTAATAATATACCAACAGATGCCATCAGTGACGGTGGCGCTGTGGTGTAACGGTAAGGCATTTGGGCTTGCGATCAGTAGGTCGCAGGTTCAAATCCTGGTCGAGGCAACGCTGCGTAACAACCTTAGGCAAGTTGTTTACACCTATGTGCCTCTGTCACCGAGCAGTATAACTTGGTACCGGCCAAAGGGCGGTGATGCTCTGTGGCTGGGGAGGTAACTGCAGGCCTGGCGGAAAGTAATGGCAGCCTACCGCCGGGTGGATGACTTAACGGCCACCTGCAGGCTGACCGCCTGTACACTGGGATCAGCTCCGGGCCCAACGCTCGGTATCGAGTATGGGAAAGCCTTTACCTTTACCTGCCATCAGTAAACTACACGCGACAGACAAACACCCGTTTAACGGCCTCTTTTTCCAGGACAACCTGGGTAAGCCACAACCAGAAAGGTTAAATCAAATTGGATTTTAATGAAGCAAGAGAGGGTGGCACGGTGGCAGTGACATCAGCCAAACCATATACAAATCATTTGCATGTTGCTCCAGACAGATAACCATGCCAGCACTCATCACTCAACTACACACATTCACCTTCATTGGATTATTTGCTTCTTCTGCTTCCTTTTCTTTCTGTTCCTGAAGAGCCATCTTCTCTGCAGTCCGAGTTGCTTCAAAGTTTCTTGTAGCTCCAGCTTCCAATTCATAGTCCGTGTTCTGAGGGTCTGTCTATATGCCAAGAACATTAAGGCAACATTTAACTGTATTTGTTATTTTAACTTATTTACATCACTTACCTTCAGTACAAGAGAAAGCAACAAAATGCCCACAAAAAAAACAAAATATCATAATGTCATAATCCATTCTCAGTTTCTGCAGCACACCCAAAAAGCTGACAACTGCTATTTACGATAATTTTTTACACTTCTGCAAACAGTTCACTAAACAATAATAGCACATTTCTCACCTTGAAAGCAATTTCTGCAATGCAACGGGGACATTTGATGTAAAAACGAAAAATATGAAGTCCAAGATATGTTTCATTCTCCACTGTTTCCTTGCGACTGTTGAACTTCTTTCCTTTGTAGATATATTCTCCACATGTGTTGCACCTTCACCATTTCAACAGCAGTATCTACTAAGTTATTCACAAATATTACCTCTATATAATACATGGAGTGACGGAAGTAAAAAGATTCTATAACAAGAACGAATTATTCTCTTAATATCTCTATATCGATTGCTGTGGTACCTTCACTGCATACAGAGACGAGATCTTTCGAATGACCTCTAAGTGCCGTTGCAGTTTGCTTCAAGCCGCGGTTCCATGTTGAAATAAAATTATTTTAAAGAATTTCAGACCCAAGCCACCATCATCGGTCGACCATCCTAAATTTTTTTTTTATTTCAGGCATGGTTCCATCATGAAATGAAATAAAATTATTCTAAAGAATTTTAAAATGTTTTCATGTTTTATTTTAACACGGAAAGTCTGAAATGAAATAAAAATGTTTTAGCATGGGTGACCTATGGCAGCAGCTCAGGTCTGAAATTCTTTAAAATAATTTTATTTTAACATGGAACCACGGCTTTAGGCACAGAAATCTGGCCTCCATAGGGATGCTGGCATCTGTAGTAGCATTATTTCACATACCAGGGCATACTTATGGTCTGAAGTATAATTATAAATCAGCTACCTGTAATGATCGTTATGCACTGAATGCTACGATATAAATGTTGCTTGTGATGCATGTGGAAATTCCCACAATTTACCTTGAGTTTACCTCACAGAATACAGGTAGTTATACAAGACAGAATTCATAACTTTTTAGTGGTTTGCAAAATTCCCTAAGAAGACATGGTGACCTGGTGACCTTTGGTCCTTTGGTCACACTAGGGATGCACATTGGGTTGAATTATAATTCGACCTTAGTGCTGGGTAGGGCTGGGTCAGTTTTGATTTTTCAATTTCTGCTCGATTGGGTTTTCAATCTCAAGTACTTGGTTTCGTTTTATTTGGTTTTGATATTCACACACCACCACAATGCACGAGTATCCGTATCCTAGTGTGTGAAAACACTAAGAGGGAGTCGATAAACTTCCACAAAAAGTTTCAAATAAAGTATACTGACTGACCACGCCTAGTGTGGAGTTATTCTTCACATTTGGGTGTGGTGAACTCCTTCACACTCAGCGTGGTGGGTCCCTCTGCCAATCTGTCGTTAGCCTAGCATGGCCTAAAAATCGATTTGCACCTCCATTAGAATACGATACGATACGATATGATGGAGTATATTAACGCGCGCCTAAAAGCTGACGAGTAGCCAGCTTAATCTGCCGCACGGAACCAAACAAAAAAGAATAATGAAGAAACTAAAAACAAAAAACGGAGATGCTCAGAAGAAACGGTCCAGTCATGAAGTCCGTGGAGTCAGTCCTGAGGCTGGAAGGGAGTCTATGGTGGGAAAGATTTGTGAAAGAGGTAGGTCTTGAGGCGGGTGTGAAAGACAGAGGGAGTTATGGATGGTGAGAGTGGTGAGTTGGCAGAGTGAGATGTGGTAGGAGCATGAACAGGCAAGACAGAGACAGAGGGGCTGAAATGAGGTTGATGGAAAGAACTAGGAAGTTGATTCCAGAGACAAGGTGAGGCATACCAGAAGGAACGATCAGTTATACGTAGCGAGAATGATGAACCTAACACTAAGATCGAGTCGATAAACACAAAAAAAGTTTCAATTAAAGTATATCAACCGACCACACCTAGTGTGAAGGAGTTATTCTTCATACTTGGCGTGGTCAACTCTTTTACACTCAGTGTGGTGGGTCTCTCTGTCGATCTGTCACAATTAGGAAGAATTTAAAAACCGCATCATTCAGACTGAGCGGTATCTTCTGTTAGCCTAGCGCGGTCTAAAAATCGACCTGGACCCCATCAGAACCTAGGTTTCGGTTTCGGTTCAGTTTTCAACGAAAATCGCAGTTTCGGTTTTAAAACCGACCCAGCCCTAGTGCGGTGCAGTTTGCTGCCCAGTGCCCACCCCAAGAGTAAAGGGACAGGCAAAGGAAAAGTTAAAGGAGATCATGTGAGTTTTAACATCCTCATCCAATACAGTATGGGAGATGACACGGGTCTTCAGTCAATCAGTTGCACTGGTACTGACAATCAAATGCAAAACAATTTTAAACACACAAAACAAATGTAGAAGATACAAACTGGACCAACAGCTCTGCATGTGTAGTCCGTTGGCTAGACCACTTGGGCGCCATGTGCAGTACAGCGTGACGCGCACAGTATGCCGTTGGTCCGGAGTTCAATTTGAGCCGCAGCCTGGTAAGGTGTGTCCGCCTACGTAAAAGTAATTATGTCCAAAATAATTCCTACGCACATGATGATCAGGGACATAATCCCGGGAAGGCAACAGAGGGTTCGACAGTGTCTATAAAAATGTGACCGTTGCTGGAATCTTGATTAGCAGCATCAAGGTGCCAGCGGCGCTGACGTCGCTGAAGTGATAGACTTGGCTGGGTCTATTGACTGACGCTGAATAACAGGCGTCAGTCAATCGGGCCTAAGCCAGACAGTATGCCACGCCTAGAAGCGGCGCGCTATAAATACCTGACAAAGCTGCTCATGCCTACTCAGCCCTCCCCAGCCCTTCAGTCATGCACACATTCGCACACATCATTAACCAGACTCCTCCCCTCCTGGGTTAACGCAATGGGCCTGCTATAAAAAGACTTCAGCGTATGGGTCCAGAGTAGGCTGGACCCCTGCCCGAAGGAACAACAACAAACTGGACCAACATTTCACAACACTATTGGCTAAAAGGTGAACAAAAATTTCTTACCTCATGTTAAATGGAGCCATCACACGAATAGAAAAGACACCTGGCCTGTAATTTTTTGGTCGACGAATTTTAGGAATTTTTGTTGGGTCAAAGTCTGGAGGGTAATATTTCTACAAGCATATAACAAACAAACAGTGACTATCTTAAAATATCAACAGTACTACACTGTCTATAAACTCAGGATGTACTAGCAATACAGTGAAGTTTTGACAACAAGACTTTTGCATGCCCAAAAAGTATGAAACAGATCATGAATGCTTAAAAGCTATTAAGGCACCATAGCAGTAACTACAGCAATGTCCCAATAAATATTAATGTGATAACGTAAAGGCAAGCGTAATAACTAAACATGCTTATGTACGAAGATAATGTATGATGTATAGATGTCACTGGACAAATGACTGTTTAATCTGTAAATAATCACTGTCTATGTTTCCCAGCAAACATCTGCCATGTTGGTTTGTACAAGTTACATGATGCAAAGAGACTTCACAACTGCAGGCCAAGGCCTCTATGTCCACTTCATCTAAGATTCCTCATTTATCACCTTGCTATGACCTCTGTATGTCTCACATAAAAACCAGCCCAGCCGAAGGGATGACAGCAAATGCTAATTTACTACTGGTAACTCTAATGCAAAATTGCAAACCCTAACCTCACTAACCATACTAAACTTAAGTTACTTAACCATAACAAGGCAGTAATTATCACCCCTTGGGCCACCAGGCTGGCCCATGATGTATTCATTATCACCCATATTGGGTGGCATGCCCACTATGTATGCATAGCTGTTTTCACGAACCTCCGCCACGATGCACACTCTTATGCCTGTTGGTAGTGTGTGTGTAGACCAAGGTTTAGATGTTTGACGTCGTCATTGATAGTTTACTGTCAGGTCTGACGAGGGCCGTCTCTCAGCCATCTCCAGTCTGTAGGTAGGTCAAGTGACGCTCGAAGTGCACGTGAGTGATCTTCAGACTGGGTCAGCTCGTATCAGTGGCAATCAGTGGCTGCCTGTTACTGCCACGGGTTGTGTACTGGATGCACAGAACGTGCCAGGAGGCAGGAGGCACCACTGATCAAATGCATCCAAACACCTGTGGGATGGTGCTGTCACATTCCAAATATTAGTGCCATATGGAAGCACGCACAGAATATAAGCATTTTACAATTGTATCTTGGCTGATGAAGATATAAAGGAACCCAGATACCACGGTCAAGGGTTTTTATGCAGGTGCATGCTAGCTAAATCCTTCTTTGGACGTCTTGGTCGTTTCCACTACTCCACAACACAAGCTGAGATACATAAAACTATCCACCATGTCAATCCAGTTATTGAGAATGGAAACTGTTGATGTCACTGGAGGTTTGGATCTTGATTTTAGTCCAGTTAATTTCCAAGCCCACGGACGATAATTATTTGTGCAAGATTTTAAGTGCAAGAACAAGGATTTCATGTATCTCAGACATGATAGCCACATCATCAGCAAAGTCAAGATCTTTGAAGATGTCCCGTCCCAGTGTAAGGCTGACAAAGCCGGGTGCATACCGCTGTTCTGACAACCGCTGTTCCGACAATCGTTGTTCCGACAACCGTTATTCCGACACCTGCTATTCCGACAATTAGGCCTAATTAGTGTTTTCAGCGACCATGGACGGAAGCAATTAAGTGCCCCTTCCCCGAAAGTCGTCACTTTGCTCTTTGCCGACAACCGCTGTTCCGACAACTGGCATTCTAACAAGTGCTACATAGGTTGACAGTGATATTATTTCTTCTTACCATGTTTATATACCATATGTTTCGCCGCCATTACGTGCGGCAAGCAATGAGAAGCGTTTGATATTTTGCAGTAAGTGAATCATACGGACATTTCTTCAATTGCTGTCTGACAACTGGCGTATGATAGGCATAGGCACATGCCACAGTCTGACAAGAAAGAAAAAACATTTTAATGTGCAGTTGCAGGTATCCGGTACTTCAGCTTGGAGCTGGGTCCCCATTTAACACAATGTGGCCTGAGCAGAGGCCTACCCCCATACGAAGTGTCATCTTGATCCATCCAGCCGTTTTGCCACAATAAACATGGGCCCAAAATTTTGGGGCTTTCTCTTTTTTTGGAGGGGGGTGAGCTGGGTCCCCATCTAGCGCAATGTGGCCTGGGCCGAGCCCGACCTCCGTACCAAGTGGCATCTGGATGCATCCAGCCATTTGGCCACAATAGACATGGACCGAAAATTGTGGGCTGTGCTAAGTCCCCATCTAACACAGTGTGGCTGGGGCCGAGGCCTACCTGCATGCGAAGTTTCATCTTCATCCATGCAGCCGTTTGGCCACAACAGACATGGGCCGAAAATTGGGGGGGGGACTGTGCCCCCTTTTTCGAGAGGGGGAACTGGGTCTCCATCTAACG